>FZPX01000118.1_pt1 | contig 43489 bp, 47 predicted proteins | sample 1534791 | NCBI WGS metagenome assembly FZPX01 (sample SAMEA104161951, study PRJEB21768) | metagenome | biome: subterrestrial habitat; feature: phreatic zone; material: underground water | place: France | collected 2016-06-01 | depth 60 m | reverse complement strand
CCAGCAGGGCTACTTGCAGCGCACCACGCGCGGCAGGGTGGCCACCGCCAACGCCTACAAACATTTCGGATTGGCGCTGCCGCGCGGACAGGTTACCAAGGAGTTGTGGGATGAAAATCCATAACATGGCTTGTGCGAATGGGGCGGCATGCGGTGTTACAATGCAACACACTTAAATTTGGAGGTTTTTATGAGTGCAACTTTGACGATACGCATAGATGACGTGCTGGAGCGCGAACTCAAGCAATACGCGGCGGCCACTCACCGCCCCAAGGGCGACATCGTGCGTGAAGCGTTGCGCCGCCAATTGGCGTTGGCGCGCTTCCGCGCCGTGCGCGGTGAAGTGCTGCCGCTGGCCGAGCAAAGCGGCTTGCTGACCGACGAGGACGCATTCAAGGCAATCTCGTGAGGGTGTTCCTCGATACCAATGTGCTGGTCAGCGCATTCGCTACGAGAGGACTGTGTGCCGAACTTTACGAACGGCTGCTGACAGAACATGAAGTGGTCATCGGGGAGCCAGTGGCCGCCGAAGTGCTGGACATCATGCGCCGCAAATTCCGCGCAGGTGATGGACTGGTGGCGAAAGTGGAAGCAGAACTGCGCCTGCTGGAAATTATTCCCGCCCAGACTGCCGCTCCCAAATTGCAGATAAAAGATCGCGAAGATCCCTGGATTATTGCCTGTGCATTGGCGGGGAAAGTTGATTGTTTTGTCACGGGCGATGCGGAGTTGCTGGGGTTGGTCAAGGTTAAAAATATGCCTGTATTCTCACCGCGAACTTGCTGGGAAAAACTGCTGGCTTATCCTTCAATAAAATAATAGCCAGTAGAGACCATCGAAAAATGCCGCGCGTCATTGACAACATAGACCAGCACCTGCTGCCTATCCTGCGCGACACGCTGGCTGTTTCCGAGCGTGCCGATTTTTGCGTGGGTTATTTCAACCTGCGCGGATGGCGCACGATTGATGACTTGATTGCTCAGTGGCAGCCCGATGCCGGGCAGCGTTGCCGCGTGTTGATAGGAATGCAGCGCCCGCCGCATGAAGAGGTGCGAGCCTTGTATCAGGCAGTGGGTGATGACGCGCTAATGGATAATGCGCGCGCAAGCGAAATCAAGCACAAATTTGCCACGCACTTGCGTGAACAGATTACGTTTGGTGTGCCAACTTCTGCTGACGAGAAGGGATTGCAACGCCTCGCCAAACAACTTCGCGAAGGCAAAGTGCAGGTCAAATTGTTTCTGCCCTACCCGCTGCACGCCAAGCTTTATCTGCTGTTCCGCAAAGACATCAACAACCCGATAACGGGATTTGTCGGCAGCAGCAATCTCACTTTTTCCGGCCTTTCCAGGCAAGGCGAGCTGAATGTTGACGTGCTTGACCACGATGCCGCCAACAAGCTTTCTGCCTGGTTCGATACGCGCTGGAATGACCGCTGGTGTCTCGATCTGTCCGCCGAATTGGCCGAGGTCATCGAACAAAGCTGGGCGCGCGAAGAGCTGGTTCCGCCGTACCACATCTACCTGAACATGGCCTATCACCTCAGCGTCGAAGCGCGCGCGGGCTTGAGCCAGTTTCGTTTGCCCGCGCGGTTTGACGAGGAGTTGTTCGACTTCCAGAAGGCGGCGGTAAAAATCGCCGCGCGCCATTTGCACCGGCGTGGCGGCGTCATCATCGGTGATGTAGTGGGGCTGGGCAAAACCATGATGGCCACCGCATTGGCGCGCATGGTGGAAGACGACCTCAACTACGAAACCCTCATCATCTGCCCGAAAAACCTCGTGCCGATGTGGGAGCATTACCGCAAGGAATACGGCCTGCGCGGCACGGTGAAATCGCTGACAGAGGTGGTGCATAAGACCAAAGGACTAAAAGACCTCAAGCGTTACCGCCTGGTGCTGATCGACGAGAGTCACAACCTGCGCAACCGCGAAGGCAGGCGCTACAAGGCTATCCACGAATACGTGAAGCAATGCGACGCGCGGGTCATCCTGCTGACGGCCACACCCTACAACAAAACGCTCACCGACCTTTCCGCACAACTGCGGCTGTTCGTGGAGGAGCGCGCCAATATCGGTGTGCGCCCGGAGCACTTCATGCGCAAACAGGGCATGAGCGATGACCAATTTCATGCGCGCTATCAATGTCCGCCGCACTCGATTGCGGCGATGGAAAAAAGCGATGTGCTGGATGACTGGCGCGAACTGATCCGCCTCTACATGGTGCGCCGCACGCGCAGCTTCATCCTTCAGCACTACACCGAACAAGATGCCACAACAGGCCGCCGTTACCTCAAGGTGCGAACTGGCGAAAAACTCTATTTCCCGACACGCAAGCCGATTTCGCTCGGCTTCGCTGTGGATGAAAATGATCCCGCCGACCAATATGCCAAGCTGTACTCGGTGGAAGTAGTGGATGTTATCAGCCGCCTGCGCCTCTCGCGCTATGGCTTGGGAAAATATGGCGATCCGCTGCTGCTTAAATCCGCCAGTGCAGCCGAACGCAAGCAGATGGATGACCTTGGCAAGGCGGGCCAGCGGTTGATCGGGTTTTGCCGCACCAACCTGTTCAAGCGTCTCGAATCCAGTGGCTTCTCATTCATGCAATCAATCGAGCGGCACATTCTGCGCAACGAAATCTATTTGCACGCGATTGATAACGGCTTGGAGTTGCCCATCGGCACACTGGATGCGGGCATTCTCGACGCAGATCGCTTCGACGAAGATGCCGATGGCATGCACGGCGAACAGGAAGATGACGGTATCACCGAAGAGGTAGAAAGCAGCACCGGAAGCCAAGCCGAAACCATCTACCGCCAGTACGCGGATCAATACCGCAAGCGTTTCAAATGGATTGACTCGCGCCTATTCAAAAAGGAACTGCACGAACATCTTGCCGACGACATCTCCGCATTGCGCGATTTGCTCAAGCGTTATGGCGCATGGAATATCGGGCAAGACCGCAAACTCGCGCAACTGGAAAATCTCATCACGCACACTCACGGCAAAAACAAAGTGTTGGTGTTCACCCAGTTTGCCGATACCGCACGTTACCTGGGGCGCGCGTTGCAGGCGCACGGCATCAAGGCGCTGGCAGCAGTCACCGGCGCATCTGCCGACCCTTATGCCGTTGCCTGCCGCTTCTCGCCGCAATCCAACCATGCGCAAGTGAGCCGTGCGGACGAATTGCGCGTGCTGATCTGCACCGACGTGCTTTCCGAAGGACAGAACTTGCAAGACTGCGCCGTGGTGGTGAATTTTGATTTGCCTTGGGCAATCATTCGTCTTATCCAGCGCGCAGGCCGCGTCGATCGTATCGGCCAAAAAGCCATAGACATTTGCTGCTACTCCTTCCTTCCCGCAGACGGCGTCGAACGGCTCATCAATTTGCGTGCGCGTATCACACAACGCCTGCATGAAAACGCCGAGGTGGTGGGAACGGATGAAGCTTTCTTTGAGGATGAAGATGCAGAGCGTCTGCGCAAGCTCTCATTGCAAACTGCCGGTGCGCTGGATGATCAGGATGACGAAGTTGACTTGGCCTCTTACGCTTGGCAAATCTGGAAAACCGCCACACAAGACAACCCTGAACTGGCACGCAAAATCGAATCTCTGCCACCGGTGATTTATACCGCAAAGCGCTTACCCTCATCCCCAGCCCTTCTCCCGGAGGGAGAAGGGAGCAGATTCCTCTCTCCCGCTGGGAGAGTGGCTAGGGGTGAGGGAGCGCCCGTTGATGCTTCCACCGACAGCGCCCTCGTCTACGTCAAATCCCCCGAAGGCAACGACCACCTCGCATGGGTCAACGCTCAAGGCGAAGCCATTACTGAATCGCAATTCACCATCCTGCGCGCGGCGGAATGCACACCAGAGGAACCCGCACTGGAGCGCGCCGAAAATCACCACGAACTGGTAGCTATTGGGCTCAATCTGGCCGTCACTCAAGACAAGGCTGTGGGCGGTGGCTTGGGGCGGCCTTCCAGCCCGCGCCGCAAATGCTATGACCGCCTCAAGGAATACGCCCGCAGCCTGCGCGGCACCCTGTTCGCCGATGATGAACTGGAGCGCGTCATTGATGATATCCACGCCCGCCCCTTGCTGGAGAGCGCCGCCGACACGCTCAACCGTCTCATGCGCAGCGGCGTCAACGATGAGCAACTGAGCGAGGCCATAAAATCGCTGCGTGAAGAAAGCCAGCTCACTTACGCCGAAGACGACGCCAAACAACACGAGCCGAAAATCGTCTGCTCGATGGGGTTGATAAGTGGCGCTGCGCGCGGCTTCCTCAAAGAGATAGACACCTCGGTGCCGCGCGAGACAGACCGCCCATGAATGCGGTTGATTCCTGAGCTATTCCGGGATCATTCGGCTTGATTGCTTTACCGGCTAATGGTATAAATCGCGGTATATATCACCCCGAAGGAGCTTCATCATGCAAACCGCAAAGCTTTTCAAGAATGGTCGCAGCCAGGCCGTGCGCCTGCCGGCCGAGTTCCGTTTCGAGGGCGATGAGGTGTTGATCCGGCGCGACCAGACTACCGGAGAGGTCATTCTGAGCCCGCGCAACCGGAAGTTTGAAGAGTGGATCAAGCTGCGTGACCGCCTGATCGCCGAAGCGCCAGAGGAATTCGAGAACTTCGAAATACCGCGCGACCTCGCGCCGCCCGTTGACCGGGATTGGCCATGAGCGGCGCGCATCCCTATATGCTGGACACCAATGCTGCGTCCACCCTGATTCGCGGGTGCGTCAGCCAGAAATTGCAGAACTTGCTGATGGAACACAGCGCCTGCGTTTCCGTGATCACCGAAGCGGAGTTGCGTTTTGGCGTGAAGCGGAGGCCGGATGCCACCCGGCTGGCAAAAGCCGTCGAAGCCTTTTTGCAGGACACACCGGTATTGCCGTGGACGTCCGCCACCGCGCACACCTATGCCGAATTGCGCACCCGCATGGAAACCCAAGGCATCGGCCTATCAGCGATGGATATGCTGATTGCCGCCCATGCTATAGCCGCAGACTGCACGCTGCTCAGCGCCGACCGCGCTTTTATGCAAGTGCCCGGCCTGCGCGTGATTGACTGGTCAATCGTTCCCGACAAGTAAATTAAACCCATGTCCGGCCTCGACCTCGAACAATTCAGCACCCACCTCCAGCAACTGAATTTCAATTTGCTGTTCACCGATGCGCTGGGCTGGAACCATCCGCCCGCCAGCGAACGCATCTGGAAAGACGATGAAGCGAAGGACATCCGCTACCGGCGGCGCATGGTCGCCGAGCTTTCCGGTGTCGCCGTGCTGGAAATCGCGGCGGAAGGCGGCTGGCCGGACGAAGCGCAGCGCATGGCGATCTGGCGGCAGGTGTCGCAATCGCATTATGAAAACCTGCTGATCTTTCTCGACCGCGCGGACAAACCCACGCAAAGCCTGTGGTACTGGGTTAAGCGCTCTAAAGATGCCGAAACCGGCAAGCCAAAAATCATCCCCCGCCGCCACGAATACTTTCGCGGCCAACCAGTTGATTTGTTCGCTTCCAAGTTGCAGGCCATGGTGGTGGAGCTGTACGAACTGGATGCAACAGGCCGCTTGCCCGTACTGGAAGTGGCGCGGCGCATGGAATCCGCGCTGGACGTGGAAAAAACCACCAAGCGTTTTTTTACCGCTTATCAGGAGCAGCACGGCAACCTGCTCGCGGAAATCTGGGGCATAGACGACGAGCGCGACCGCCGCTGGTACGCTTCGGTGATCCTCAACCGGCTGATGTTCGTCTGGTTCATGCAGAAGAAAGGTTTTCTGGATGGTGGCGATTACGACTACCTGCCCAAGCAATTTGCCGCTTCACAAAAGCGCGGGCAGGACAGGTTTTTCGGTGAATTCCTGAACGCGCTGTTCTTCGAGGCCTTCGCCAAACCCAAGAAGGATCGCGCTCCCGCCGTGCAAGCGCTGACTGGCGGTATTCCTTACCTCAACGGCGGTCTGTTCCTGCACCACACGCTGGAACTTGACGCAAACAAACAGCCACGGCTGGGCACCACCCTGCGCATTCCAGACCGCGCGTTCGACGGCATCTTCAAATTGTTCGCCTCGTTCTCGTGGAATCTGGACGACACGCCCGGCGGCAATGCCGACGAAATCAACCCGGACGTGCTGGGCTACATCTTCGAGAAATACATCAACCAGAAAGCCTTCGGCGCGTACTACACCCGCCCGGAAATCACCAACTATCTGGCCGAGCGCAGCATCCACAAGCTGATACTGGAACGCATCCATGCGCCCGCCGTGCCGGAACTGGGCTTGAAGGAAATCGGCTTTGCCAGCGTGCCCGACATGCTGGCAAAAATGGATAACGTCACCGCGCTCAGGCTGGTGCATGAAGTGCTGCCCGCCATCAACATCCTCGACCCGGCGGTGGGTTCCGGCGCGTTTCTGGTGGCCGCGCTCAAGGTGCTGGTCAACATCTATTCCGCCGTGGTGGGGCGCGCCGAAATGGGCAGCAGCAACGCCCTGCAATTCTGGTTGAAAAAAATTCAGGAGGAACATCCCAGCGTCGCCTATTACATCAAACGCCGCATCGTCACCGACAACCTCTACGGCGTGGACATCATGCAAGAGGCCACGGAAATCGCCAAGCTGCGCCTGTTCCTCACCATGGTGGCTTCGGTGCGCCGCGTGGAAGAACTGGAGCCGCTGCCCAACATCGACTTCAACATCCTTCCCGGCAACTCGCTGGTGGGGTTGATGCGCGTGGACGAACACGAATTCGAGCGCAAGCAGGACGATCTGTTCAAAACCCCGTTCCGCAAATTGCTGGAAGATAAAAACCGCAAACTGGAAACCTACCGCCATACCGCCGATCTGCTGGGGCGCGAGGTCAACTTGCGCAACCTGCGCGACGACATCGACCAAGGCATGAAAGAGGCAAACGGGACGCTCAACGATTTATTGCGCGACCAGTTCGAGGCGCTCGGCGTAAAGTACGAGCAAGCCACTTGGGATGCCGCCAAGAATGCATTGGGTAAGCCGACAAAAATAAAAGTCGTGCGCGAACACATCGACGAGCAAACGCCTTTCCACTGGGGCTACATGTTCGACCAGATCATGCAGAAGAATGGCGGCTTCGACATCATTCTCGCCAACCCGCCGTGGGAAGTGTTCAAGCCGCAGGCCAAGGAATTCTTCGCCGAACATTCCGAGCTGGTCAGCAAGAACAAGATGACCATCAAGGAGTTCGAGAAAGAGCAGGGCAAGCTGCTCAAGGACAAGGCGGTGCGCGATGCTTGGCTGGCCTATGAAAGCCGTTTCCCGCACATCAGCGCCTACTTTCGCGCCGCGCCGGAATTCGGTTTTCAGTCCGCCGTCGTCAATGGTAAGAAGACCGGCTCTGACCTCAACCTTTACAAGCTGTTTGTCGAACGCTGCTTTGGTCTGCTGCGCCCCGGCGGACACTGTGGCATCGTTATCCCCGGCGGTATCTATTCCGACCTCGGTGCCAGAGGCTTGCGCGACCTGTTGTTCAATCACAGCCGCATTGAAGGGCTGTTCTGCTTCGAGAATCGTAAAGCGATTTTTGAGGGTGTGGATAGCCGCTTCAAGTTTGTGGTGCTGACGTTCGAGAAAACAAATCCCCCTCAGTCCCCCTTTTGCAAAGGGGGAAGCGGTGAAGTGCCTGAGGCCTTACCCCCCTTTGCAAAAGGGGGGCAGGGGGGATTTAACGGCACCACCCGCTTTCCCGCCGCTTTCATGCGCCACGATGTGGCCGAACTTGACCGCTTCCCCAACGAAGGCGCGCTGTGGCTGGACGTTGAACTCATCCGCCGCCTCTCGCCAGACTCGCATTCGGTGATGGAATTCAAGGGCGAACTGGACGTGCAGATCGCCGAGAAAATGCTGCGCTTTCCGCTGCTGGGCGAAGAGATGGAAGGGGTGTGGAATTTGTGCTTGTGCAACGAATTTCATATGACCAACGACAGCAAGCTGTTCATGACTGAGCTGGGTGAGGGTCGGCTAGCATTGTATGAAGGCAAGCAATTCCACCAGTTCGACGCCAATTTTGCCGCACCGCGTTATTGGCTCGATGAGGCGGCGGCGCGGGCTGAATTGCTTGCGCCAAGACTCAAAGCCGTGCGGCGCGAGTTGGAGAAGCTGGGCGTTACTGATGAACCAGACCCCAGCCACATCAGGCTCAATTACGATAGTTACCGCATGGCATTTCGCGATGTGGGACGCAACACTGACAATCGCACTGTTAATGCCACCGTGCTGCCGCCCAAGCGTTTCTGTCCGCATACCGTGAGCCTGGAGCAGGTTTATTTCGATAAGGTGAGCAAGCAAGGGCATTCCAGCGCGAGCTACCTTGACCATTCGCAAAGGCTATATGTCACCGGCCTGTTCAATAGTTACGTGTTTGACTGGTTCATACGCCAAAGCGTTAATGCGCATGTGTCGTTTTTCTTTGTCTACAACACACCGGTGCCGCGCCTCACTGCTAGTGACCCGCGCTTCGCACCCATCGCCACCCGCGCCGCCCACCTGATCTGCACCACCCCGGAATTCGACGACCTCGCCAAACAAGTCGGCCTCAAACACCACCAGCCCTTGGAACCCCTCGAACGCGCCCGCCTGCGTGCCGAACTCGACGGCCTGATCGCCCACCTCTACGGCCTCACCGAAGCCGAGTTCGCCCACATCCTCACCACCTTCCCGCTGGTCGCCGAACCGGTTAAAGTGGCGGCACTCAACGCATACCGTGATGTGGAAAGGGGGCTGGTGACATGAGCGATGTGCCTGCTACTCCAGAAGTGGGTTTGTACCAAGGCATCCGCGACATCTTACTGGCCGCGCGGACGCAGGTGCGTCAGACCGTCAACACCGCGATGGTGCAAACCTATTGGCAGATTGGGCGGCTTATTGTCGAGGATGAGCAGGGAGGGGAGAGGCGCGCGGAATATGGCAAGGCGGTGTTGCACGAGCTTTCACTGCGGCTCACAGCGGAGTTTGGCAAGGGTTTTACCTTGGCTAACCTGCGTAATTTCAGACAATTTTTTCTTAATTTCACTGGGGAGGAGATTCGCTACTCACTGCGTAGCGAATTGACCTGGACGCATTATCGCTGCCTGATGCGAGTGGAAAACAAGACCGCGCGTGGCTGGTACGCCAACGAAGCAGCCACGCAAAACTGGAGTGTGCGGGCGCTGGATCGGCAGATTTCGACGCTGTATTACGAGCGCTTGTTGGGTAGTCCAAAGCAGGATGGTGCGCGCGAGGAGGCGGCAAACAAGATTGCTGCGGAAGCGCCCGCCGATCCACGCGACTTTATCCGTGATCCGTACGTGCTGGAATTTCTGGGTGTGCAGCCGGACGCCGGGTTATATGAAAAGGATGTCGAGCAAGGCCTGATCGACCGCTTGCAGCAATTCATGATGGAGTTGGGCAAGGGCTTCGCCTTCGTGGCGCGACAGAAGCGCTTGCAGGTGGAGAGCGACGATTTCTTTGTTGACTTGGTATTCTATAACTACCTGCTCAAATGCTTTGTGCTGATTGACCTCAAGGTGGGTAAGCTGGCGCATCAGGATGTCGGGCAACTGGATATGTATGTGCGCGTGTTTGACGAGCAGCAGCGCGGCGAGGGCGATAACCCGACCATCGGTTTGATCCTGTGTTCGGAGCGCAATGCGGCGGTGGCAAAGTATTCCGCCTTGGCCGACAAACCGCAATTATTCGCCAGCAAGTATCAACTGCTGCTGCCCAGCGAGGAGGAGTTGCGCGCCGAGCTGGAGCGTGATCGCGCCTTGCTGGAAAGCGAACGCGAAAAATCTGATGATTGACCTCACCTCCGCGCAATCCGCCACCAAGGTACAAGTCATCTTCATCGCGTTACTGACGCAAATATTCTCGGCTACTCTAACTTTCAGCTTGACGGGTAATACCTAATTGGGTATCGTACCAATACTAACGATTCATCCTGATGCGGCTGATGACTTGCGGCAGTTGATGTTGAGCGATCGGCTTGCGGCAGGTAAATTGGCGGCTTTGCTTCAGCAAGCCAAGCACGACCCCAAAATCATTGACTCGTTGCTGGATCACGATTTTGGAGCCGACCACACGGCATCTTACCACGTGAGCAAGTGGCATGAGTTTTGGAATGTCGGATTCAACATTTGGCGATTGAAGGTTTGGATAGAACCAAAAGGTAGTTTGCGCTATCGGATAGTCTACGCATACGAGCCAAAGTCGCTTCAATACTACGTTCTAGCCGTTGTTCATCGAGATTTTGACTACAAACGCGATCATGAAATCACAAGCCGCATCCTTAAAGCCTACAAAGACCTTGGAATCACTATCCACTAAGGTTTTTGATGTGCGGCCGACCAGCACAGCACCGGTGATTTACGCGGAGTTTCTTGTTCCCGCGAAACCTCAATCACTCCCTGGTGCCATCGACATTGATGATTTGGTTGCCGAGTTTGAGCAGTCCAACGAAGCGGCGGAAGCGATTGCCAAGGGTCGGCAATGGGTAGCGAAATCCTTTTACGGTAGCCAGCCTTCATCAATCGCGCTACTTCGCCTGCAAAAAGGCTGGTCGCAAGCAGAACTCGCTAAACGAGCCAGTACAAGCCAGTCTTATATCGCACGGCTTGAACTTGGCAATGTCGATCCGCAAGTCAGCACGGTAAAAAAACTCGCAAAAGCGCTCGATGTGCCAGTGGGAACCGTTGTGCTGGCAATTTCTCCCGAGGATGAAAAATGAAGAAGAATGACGACCGATTTCTAACAGCAATCTTCTGCGACGACATCCGACATGAGATAGGTAACAAGTTGTCATTTATGGGATGCTACCAAAGCGAACTCATCGTTTCGATGGTTCCCTTTGCGTTACCCAAGTTGTGTGTATTTGCAACGATTTGGACTCCGAAAGAAAGGGCTTTAAAATCACTGGCGCTTCGAGTCGTTCAGGATGGTGATAAGGAATTGGCTCGCATAGAAATTCCGGAGGAAGGTCTTGCAGAAGTAAATCTGATTCTTGATGAAACCGCCACGCGAAAAACCGTCAGTACTGCAATCGTATTTTCTCCATTCGCTATCGAAAAACCCACTACGCTAAGGCTTATGGCGACGACGGAAGAAGGAGAAATCATTGGTCCTCGCCTCCTGATCAAAGTGGTTGCAGCACAAGAGCCTGCAACTCAACCTGCCGTAAAATCCAAACCCGCGAAGCCTCGAACCGCCAAGTAAAGTTCAACAATGGCAGTTCCTTTGGATGCACTTATGAGACTAGCGATGCTGTAACCCCTTATGCCGTTTTCCCCGAAGTAAATGTATCCGTCTCGAATTATTTTCTTAATCGCAAATGAACGAATCAGTAGAACCGGTTTATTGGGATGAGTAAGCACAAAAATATTTTTTCACTGCCCATCCGCGTGTATTTTCAGGACACCGATGCGGGCGGCGTGGTTTATCACGCCAGTTATGTGAACTTTATGGAGCGCGCGCGGACTGAGTGGTTGCGTGAGCGCTATGGTTACAGCAATGCCGGGTTGATGAAGGAATTCGGCGTGGTGTTTGTGGTGCGTAAGCTGGAGCTGGATTATCTCAAGCCCGCGCTGCTGGACGATTTGTTGGGCGTCACCGCGCAGATCAAGGAGGTTGGCCGCAGCCGCGTGGTCTTGCAGCAGGCTGTCATGCGTGGCGATGAGGTGCTGGTGGAGGGTGAAATCCATCTGGTGTGTGTGACCGTGGATAATTTCAAGCCGGTGAGCGTGCCGGAAGCGTTGCGTAAACAATGGAAAGAATAAAGGGCGCCTCTAAAAATTCAGAGTTCGCCCAAATGCAAGGCGCGGAAAAAATTTCGCAGCGCCGCATATTGAGGCATATGTAAGCAAGAAATTTTTTACGCAACGCAACATAACCAACGACTTGGCTGTCGTCTTTTGACAGCTTAGTCGAATGGCTAGTTGTTACATCAGTTGGGATGAAATGTGGATTTTTAAAGGTGCCCTAAAATGAATGTGACACAGGATTTATCATTCGTAACCCTGATCGGGAATGCCAGCGTGCTGGTGCAACTGGTGATGGGGTTGCTGCTGCTGGTTTCACTGATGTCGTGGTGGTACATTTTCCTCAAGATGTTCGCCGTCAGGCTGGCAGTGCAACAGAGCAAGGATTTCGAGGAGTCGTTCTGGAACAATCCAGACCTCATCAAGCTGTACCAGAGTACTACCGGCGATGGGGATGATGCGGGCAGTATGGGGCGGATATTCGTTGCCGGTTTTGCCGAGTTTATCAAGCTGAAAAAGAAACCGGGCATGGACAACAGCGCAGTGATGGAAGGCACGCGCCGCGCCATGCGCGCCACCTATCAGCGCGAGATGGATAATCTCGAATCGCATTTGTCCTTCCTTGCCACCGTGGGTTCGGTGAGCCCCTATGTCGGGTTGTTCGGCACGGTGTGGGGCATCATGAATGCCTTTCGCGGCCTGTCCAACGTCGGCCAGGCCACGCTGGCGCACGTTGCGCCGGGCATTGCCGAGGCGCTGGTCGCCACCGCGATGGGCCTGTTCGCCGCGATTCCGGCGGTGGTGGCCTATAACCGTTATGCGCATGATGTGACCCGTTTGTCTTCGCGTTTTGAAAGTTTCATGGAAGAGTTTTCCAACGTGTTGCAACGGCAATCATGAGCATCCGCCGTTCCACCCACAGCCAGATGAGCCAGATCAATGTGGTGCCTTACATCGATGTGATGCTGGTGCTGCTGGTGATATTCATGATTACCGCACCGCTGATGAATCCGGGGCAGATTGATTTGCCCAGTGTGGGCAAATCGCTCGCGCCGCCGCTGGCGCCGATGGAAGTGATCATCAGGAAAGATGCCACGCTGGCGTTGCGTGACCGCAGCAAAAGCGACAAGGAGCAGAGTGTGTCGCGCGAGGAATTGGTTGCGCTAATCAAAAAGAAGCAGGCGCAGAATGCGGAGCAGCCGGTGGTCATTTCGGCGGACAAGAATGTGCGCTACGAGGAAGTGATCAACATCATGGATGTGTTGCAGCAGCAGCAAATCAAGAAGGTTGGGCTGCTGGCGCAAACCAAGGGAACCTCCAGATAACTCCATGAGCGCAGCCGTATATGCCGAGCCTTACAAACTGCCTGCCGGGGTATTGGCGTTGGCGGTGCATGGCGCATTCTTTGCGTTGCTGTATTTCGGCATCAGTTGGCAAACGCAGCCGCCGCAAGGCATGGTGGTGGACATCTGGGATAGCCTGCCTGAGTTGAAGAGCGACCCCTCCAAGGTTGCGCCGCCCGAAGCGGAACAGGCCGAGCCTCCGAAGCCGCCCGAACCTCCAAAATTGGCCGAACCCCATAAAATAGCCGAGCCTCCAAAGTTATCCGAGCCTGTGCCGCCTGTTGTGCCACCCAAGGCCGACATTGATCTGGCTGTTAAGAAAAAACCGCAGCCTAAACCGGTAGAAATCAAGCCGCCAGTGGAGCACAAGAAACCACCTGTGGAGCAGAAACCAATAGCGCCGAAAATATCCGAGGCTGAGCTGGCGCAGCAGGCCGAGCAGGAGCAGGTGCGCGCCGAACAGGAACGGGTACGCAACGAGCAGGAGCGGGTGCGCGCCGAGCAGGCTGCGGCCATTGGCAAGATGGTGGATGAATACAAGGCCAAGATTCACAACAAGATACAACGCAATATAGTGATGCCGCCGGATGTGCCGGATAATGCGCGAGCGGAATATGATGTGACGCTGTTGCCTGGCGGCTCGGTGATGAGCGCAAAGTTGGTCAAGCCGAGCGGCAATGCGGCTTATGACAGCGCAGTGGAACGTGCCATCATCAAGGCACAGCCTTTGCCGCTGCCGCCGGATGTGGCGCTGTTCAATAAATTCCGTGAGCTTCATTTGATATTCAAACCGGAAAAGCGAGGAGCATTATGAAAAGATGGGTTGTGTTGCGTTATTTCGGGTTAGTGTTTTTGTTGTGTGCGGCATTGCCCGTGTATGCCGCATTGGACATCGAGATCATCGGGGCGGGAGAGCACCAGATTCCCATCGCCATTGTGCCGTTCGCCGGGGAAGGGAAGTTTGCCCAGAGCATCAGCCAGGTGGTTTCTGCGGATCTGGCACGCAGCGGACTATTCCGGTTGGTTGACCCAGCAGGTAAAGCGCCGCGCGAACCGCGCGAGGTGGTGTATGCCGATTGGCCGGGAGTGGATGCGCTGGCCATAGGCAGCGTTGAGGAGCAGATCAATGGGCGTGTCGCGGTAAAATTCCGCCTGTTGGATACTGTCAAGCAGACTGAGCTGGTTGGCCAGTCGGTATCTGCCAGAACAGACCAGTTGCGTGCCATTGCCCATCGCATCGCCGATATGATTTATGCGAAACTCACCGGCGACGCCGGGGTGTTCAGCACGCGCATCGCCTATATCAACAGGCAAGGCAAGGTCAACCGGCTGGTGGTGGCGGACAGCGACGGGTATGGAGAGCAGACCGTGCTGTCAACCAGCGAGCCTATCATGTCACCCGCGTGGTCGCCGGATGGAAGCCATCTCGCTTATGTGACTTTCGAGCAGAACCATGCGGTGGTGTATGCGCAATCGCTGCTCACCAACCAGCGCAGGGTGGTGGCCAGTTTCCCGGGCAGTAACAGCGCACCGGCTTGGTCGCCGAACGGCAGCCAGCTCGCCATTGTGCTGACCCGCGATGGCAGCTCGCAGATCTATTTGGCGCGCCCGGATGGCAGCGACTTGCGCCGCCTCACTTTCAGCGAGGCGATTGATACCGAGCCGAATTTTTCGCCGGATGGGCAATCCCTGTTGTTTACTTCAAATCGTGGCGGCAGCCCGCAGATTTACCGGATGCCGGTGGAGGGCGGGGAGGCCGAGCGCCTGACCTTCGATAGCGGCAATAATTACTCGCCGCGCTACAGCCCGGACGGCAAGAGCTTTACCTACTCACACCTGTCCAATGGGCTTTTTTACGTCGCCACCCAGGATTTTGAAACCAAACAAATGCAGTTGTTGACCGATGGCGGATGGGAAAAAAAACCCAGCTTTGCCCCCAACGGCAAGCTTATCCTGTTTTCCAACGAGGCTCAGGGTCGTGGTATATTGGCGACTGTGTCCATCGACGGCAGGGTTAAACAGAGGATGTTCCCGCAAGCAGGGAATATTCGCGAGCCTGTTTGGGGACCTTTTTTGAAGCAGTGATTTTATGGAGGATACATTATGAACAAACTAGTGATCAGCGTGTTGCTGGTAAACCTGTTGGCCGCTTGCGCCAGCCAAAAGCCGCAAGCACCCGCTCCGGTGGTTGAGGCCAAGCCGGCTCCCGTGGTTGTCGAGGCTCCCAAACTTGTTGAGCCCGCTCCAGTGGTTGTCGCGCCCAAGCCTGTTGAACCGGTGGCGATTGATCCGTTGAACGACCCGAACAGCATTTTGGCCAAACGCAGTGTGTATTATCCTTTTGATGTGTATGTTGTACTGAACGCAGAAAAGCCGGTAGTGCAGGCTCATGCCCAATACCTGAGCGAACACCCAAACCGCAAGGTCAGGCTGGAAGGCAATTGTGACGAACGCGGCAGCACCGAATACAACTTGGGGTTGGGCCAGCGCCGTGCCGATGGTGTGAAGAGGATGCTGAAGGTGGGCGGCGTCAAGGACAGCCAAATCGAATCTGCCAGCTATGGCGAAGAAAAACCCGTGGCAACCGGGCATGATGAAGATTCCTGGAGGCAAAACCGCCGCACCGACTTGATCTACACCCGGTAAGCATGAAGCTGCGTACCTTGCTGTTGGCCGGGTTGTGCCTCGCCGGTGGACAGGCTCATGCGAGCCTGTTCAACGACGACGAAGCGCGCGAGCAGATCCGGCAACTTGACTTGCGCGTTTCCGGCCTGGAGGGAAGCGGCAAGCAACAGATCGAAATCAATAAACAACAAGCCGAAACCATCAAACAGCAAGCCGAAACCGGCAAGCAACAAACCCGTTCCATGCTGGATCAGCAGACGCAGATAGAGATACAGAACACGGAATTGCGCAGGCTGCGCGGCCAATACGAAGAACTGGCGCACAGCTTGCAGGAAGCGGAAAAGCGGCAGAAAGATTTTTATATCGATCTGGATACCCGCGTGCGCCATTTTGAATCGGCCGAGGCGGCTGCGCTGGCCGCACCACCGCCACCGCCAGCAATACCGCCGGCCAAAGTAGCCGATAGCGCTAACGCCCCGGCGGCGAATGATCCAGTCGCTGTGGAGAACCGCACTTACGAGGCTGCATATAACTTTTTCAAGACGGACAAGCATCAGACTGCCATCAACGCCTTTCAGGAATTCCTGAAAAAATTTCCCGAGTCGGTGCATGCGCCCAATGTCCATTACGAGATGGGCAATGCCTATTTCGCGTTAAAGGATTACAAGAATGCGCTGCTTAGTTACCAAACATTGCTGGGCAAGTATTCATTCAGCCCGAAAACGCCGGATGCCATGTTAAGCATTGCCGCCTGCCAGCAAGAACTCAAGGACACTCCTGCGGCAACGAAAACCCTCAAGCAAATCATCGCCAAATACCCCGGTAGCGAAGCTGCCAGCGAAGCCAAAAAACGCCTGGCAATGCTCAAGTAGCGCTTGGTTATGCCCCAGCATACAGCCAGCGAAATGCTGCCGCCCCGACACGGTGGGGTGGAACCCTCAAGTGCGGGAGGGGCGGCATCGCAGTTGCTCCCGCAAGCGGCTGGCCTTGCCAGTAACGTGTCGCAACTGCGCATCAGCGAAATTTTTTATTCCTTGCAGGGCGAGACCAGCCGTTCCGGCCTGCCTACGGTATTTGTGCGCCTGACGGGCTGCCCGTTACGCTGCACTTATTGCGATACCGCCTATGCCTTCAGCGGCGGGCAAGACATGAGCATCGCACAAATTCTTGAATACGTGGCAGGCCATCACGCGCGCTATGTGACGGTGACCGGCGGTGAACCGCTGGCGCAAAGAAATTGCCTGCCATTGCTGCGCGTCCTTTGTGACGCGGGCTATGAAGTGTCGCTGGAAACCGGCGGCGCGTTGGACGTGTCCGGCGTGGATGCGCGCGTAATGAAGGTGCTGGACATCAAGACACCGGCATCGGGCGAAGCCGAAAAGAACCTGTGGAGCAATCTTGCCGCGTTGAATGCGCGCGATGAAATAAAGTTTGTGCTGTGCGATGAGGCAGATTATGTGTGGGCCATGCAGGTGTTGCGCGAACGGAATTTGGCCGATAAATGCGCCGTGCTGTTTTCGCACGCGCTCGGCCAATTATCAGCCACAACATTGGCCGAATGGATACTGCGCGACAACTTGCCGGTGCGCCTGCAAGTGCAGTTGCATAAGCTGTTGTGGGGCAATGTGGCGGGGCGTTAGAGCTTGCCGGGAAATAACCTTTTAGAACGGAATAGCGTCATTCCCGCTTAAACCCGCACCCCAACCCATGAACCTTGGCGCTCTGTGAATACAGTCGTATGTAGGGGGAAGGAGCGCAATTTATTGCGCGATCATCAATGTCATATCGCCCAATAAATTGGGCTCCTACAGCAGCGCTCGCTCCCGCTTCGCTTTTGGTTCATGGGTTCAATCCTTGTGGCCCCTCCGCTGGGCCGGGGGTTTGCCACTGTGAATTACGCCCCGCCCGAACCGGCATCTTCCTCGATCTTGCGATAGCGCGCCAGGTTATAATCTTCGCCCTTCTCCATCAGCTCGAGCGGCATCAGCAGGTAATTCTTATCGGCCAGCCGCACGTGCAGGGTGCGGTTGCTGGAAAAAGTATCGGGGCTCATCAGGAGTCTGGCCTCTCCCGAATCGTCACCGGGGTTGCCCAGCCATAAGGCGGGCTGCTCATCGCCAGAGCCGTGCTCACGCAGCCCCACCCCGATAACCTGGTTAGAGAGTATTTCCACGCCGACATGCAAGTTGTTTTGCTGGTCGCGGCTCAGGCGGCGCACGATGCCCACTCCCCAATAGCCTATCTTTTCCGGTTTGATGCCAATCAGCAAGCCAATTTCCACGCCATCCATGCGCGATGCGGGTAGAACACATCTGAGGCTTCCGGTGCTGATATCTTCCACATCCCATGTCACGCTGGTGTCAGCGCCAAAGTTCAGGCCGACATCGGTATGCTCGATTACTTTGGAAAACCCGTTTGCCACGCTCAAGTTCACCTTGATATTGTGCCGCATATTGCGCCGCTTCGGCGGCGGGAATGACCAGCATTTAGCCAGGTGGCGCACCACTTCGCGCACTGCGTCAGCCCCATAAGCGCCACCCATATGGATTTCATCTGGCGCGATGTTTTTTTCCAGCGCATTGAGCAATGCTTCAATGCGCGGTTGCAGGTTATGCACACCGATAAAAAGCAGCCCCGCTTGCGGCGCATTTTCCACATTCGCCCGCACCGGGGTTGCGGCATGCAGCAAGTCAAAACTGAACAGGCTGTTCGGATCACACTGTGCGCCCACGATAATATTTGCGCACAAGTGCAACGCCAACCGTTCGGCGAGATGCAAGTGGGGGCGGCTGAGTGTGCTGGCGCAGGTGGCATACCACATCAGCCCGGCGGCAAACTCGCACCGCACCGTGGTATTCGTGCCTGATCCGGAATACTGCGAAACATGCTCGTCCAGATACTGTTGCGATTTTGCATGCGAGTAAAATTTGGCTAAGCCTCCCCATATTACCGGGTCAACCAGTGCATAACGCGCCGCCGCACATTTCAGTTTGCCCACCAGGGCGCTGATGCCGCGCACCGCAACCAGAGACAACACCGGCTTGATTGCGGAACTACCCGTGTCACCGTTGCGGTAACGCGTCAGTACTTGATAGTAAGCTTGCGCGGTTTGCCCAAAGAAATCATTCAGCGCCATCCACAAGCGATTTTCCTGGGATGCTGTCAGGGTGCTGGCCGCAAAATAGTCGCGTACCAATTTGCGCTCAAACGGGCGCGCGGTTTCGTCAATCAGGCGCAACACCGCAAGCTGGTGATCCAGGCGGAAGCGTGCTTGTTTGCGCACGGACTTGACCCATGCGGTCAATTCCAGCAAGGTTTTCAGCGCATCGCTCTTCGGTATCTCGTCCAGCAGCGCCTGCGCCGACTTGATGTCCGCCATCGGGTGATCCGATTTTTTGCCAAAAAGTCCAAACATGCTCATCACTTATGGCTCTGGTGCCCGCAAATTGCGTTGCGGCAATATAATCACAATCCTGGCTGCTTGGCTATAACGCCATAAAGACCACGCCTCCATAAAGGCATTGCCCATGATCGCACTGCTGCATGATGATTCGCCATTTCCGACAGTTGAACGGGCATTGCGCCAACCCAACGGCCTGCTCGCAGCAGGCGGCGGCCTGGCTCCGGCACGCCTGCTGGACGCCTACCGCCACGGCATCTTCCCCTGGTTCAACGCGGGTGATCCCATCCTGTGGTGGAGCCCCGATCCGCGCATGGTTCTGTTCCCGGATGAGTTCAAGGTATCCCGTTCATTGAGCAAGGCTTTGCGCAAAAAACCCTACGAAATCCGCACCGACACAGCCTTCGAACAGGTGATGCGCTGCTGCGCCGCACCGCGAGGTGGGCAGGCGGGCACATGGGTCCATGAAGACATGATCGCCGCCTATACCGAATTGCACCGGATGGGTTATGCACATTCGGTGGAAGTCTGGATGCCTAAAACATCATTCCAGCTTCAAGTCGAAGGCGAGACAAGGCGACAACGAGCGAACGGCATGGACAGTGCATCTAGCACGATCATAAGTGAGCGAGGCAGTCAACACAGTATCGCCGATGAATTGGAGTTGGAATTGGTGGGTGGGCTGTACGGCATCGCCATCGGGCGCATGTTTTATGGCGAATCCATGTTCAGCCGCAGCGCCGATGCCTCCAAGACCGCTCTCGCCCACCTCGCCGCGCAACTGCACCGCTGGAACTTCGGCATGATCGATTGTCAGATGAACACGCCGCACCTTGCCTCGCTCGGCGCCCGTGAAATTCCGCGCACGGAATTCATCCAACGCCTGCAAGAATTGATACACTACCCGAATACCTCATCGCCATGGTGCTTCGACGAATATGAGCCTGCTGCATGACATTCCGCTTTCGGCGCTACAGTTCTACCTCACCACCGCATATCCGTGCAGCTACCTGCCGGATCAGTTGGCCCGGTCGCAGGTCGCAACGCCCGGTTTCCTGGTTACCACGTCAATATATTCGGAGCTGGTGCGGCGCGGTTTCCGCCGCAGCGGAACATTCACCTACCGGCCACGTTGTGATGCCTGCCGTGCCTGTGTGCCGGTGCGTGTCGTGGTTGCATCGTTCGTTCCCAATCGTGTGCAACGCCGCGTCGCCAAACGCCACAACGGCATGGAGACATCGCTGCATGCGCTGAAAGACAGCGAAGAACATTTTGACCTGTACCAGCGCTATCAGTCAGCGCGCCACCGCGATGAGGGCATGGAAAGCGACAGCCATGAACAATACCGCAATTTCCTGCTGCATAGCCATGTGGATTCGATGCTGGTGGAATTCCGCGAAAATGGTGTGCTGCGCATGGTGAGCATCATTGACATTCTCGAAGACGGGCTGTCTTCGGTCTATACGTTCTATGACCCGGATGTGGCGCGCGCCAGCTTTGGCACCTACAACATCCTGTGGCAGGCCGAGCTATGCCGCAAACTGGAACTGGATTATCTCTACTTGGGCTACTGGATCAAAGAGAGCGGCAAGATGACTTACAAAGCCAACTTTCGCCCGCTGCAAGGGCTCATACGGGGCGAGTGGCAAGCACTATCCTTCGCGGATGCTCACAAATATAGCGATTAACTTTACCTTCTCCCAATGTGCCCGTTTATCCTTCGCCCACTGCTTTTTTCCCTCGACCCGGAAACCGCCCACCACGTCACGCTGGATGGCCTGCAAACGGCCCATCGGCTGGGACTGGCGCCGCTGTTTGTGTGTCCCACGGCGGCTGCGCCACGCACGGTGATGGGGCTGACTTTCCCCAACCCGGTCGGCCTGGCCGCCGGAATGGACAAGAACGGCGATTACATTGATGCGCTTGCCGCACTGGGCTTCGGTTTTATCGAAATCGGCACCGTCACGCCGCGCCCGCAACCGGGCAACCCCAAGCCGCGCCTGTTCCGGCTGCCGCAAGCAAACGCCATCATCAACCGCATGGGGTTCAATAACGATGGCGTAGACAAGTTGATAGCAAACGTCAAACGCGCCGGTTATCGCGGCATATTGGGCATCAATATCGGCAAGAACGCCGACACGCCGATTGAAAACGCGGCGGACGATTATCTGCTTTGCCTGCGCAAAGTGTATGCGCACGCCAGCTATGTCACGGTCAACATCTCCTCGCCCAACACCAAAAACTTGCGCCAGTTGCAAGGTGAAGACGCGCTCAACAATCTGCTGGCGCTACTCAAGGCCGAACAGCAAAAACTCGCCGACGCGCATGGCAAATACGTGCCCATCGCCCTGAAAATCGCACCTGATATGGAAGGCGAACAGATCGCGCAAATCGCGCGCCTGCTGGTGCAGCATCGCATTGATGGCGTGATCGCCACCAACACCACGCTGTCGCGCGAGGGCGTGGAAAATTTGCCGCATGGTGCGGAAACCGGTGGCCTGAGCGGTGCGCCGGTACGCGAAAAATCCACTGCCGTGATACGCCAACTTGCCGCCGAACTTCGGGGAGCGCTACCCATCATCGGCGTGGGCGGCATATTGGGCGGCGCGGACGCCGCCGAAAAAATTAAAGCCGGCGCGACGCTGGTGCAGCTATACAGCGGCCTGATCTATCGCGGCCCGGCGCTGGTTGGCGAATGCTGTGCCGCTATCCGCAACTTGTGATACGGGCAAAGTAGCGCTTGACATTAGTTCTAGTTAGCACTACTGTGGTTCTAATTAGAACCAAGTTATTCAGCCATGTCCTCTTCAATTTTTCTGCCGCTGTTGCGCGAGCTGGCCAGCACTTATCAGGCTTTCGAGGTTTATTCCTCGGTACATATTCGCGCGCTCAATCTGACGCCGCCGCAATTCGATATCGTCGCCACCCTCGGCAACACGCCCGGCATGTCGCCCAAGGAACTGGGCGAAAAAACGCTGATCACCAAGGGAACGCTTACCGGGGTGGTTGATCGCCTGGCGGACAAGGGGTTAGTGCGCCGGATCGCTTCGCCCAACGACGGACGCAGCCAAATCGTCCAGTTGACTGCACCAGGAAAAAAATTGTTTGCGCGCATCTTTCCTGCTCACCTATCGCACATGGAGCGCGCCTTTGCCCATTTGTCGCCGGAAGATCTAGCCGGGATGACGGACAACCTGCGCCGCTTGCGCGAGGCATTTGTTGCCGCGCACGGCTGTGAAGGGGAATCACCATGACCACTGCAACCCGCTACACCGGAACGGCGATTGCCTTGCACTGGCTGGCGGCGCTGCTCATTTTCACCACCTTTCCGCTCGGAGTTTATATGCACGAGCTGGCGCTTTCGCCATTCAAACTAAGGCTGGTCAGCTATCATAAATGGATAGGCGTGACGATATTCCTGCTGACTTTGGCGCGCCTGGCGTGGCGCGCCACGCATACCCCGCCGCCGCTGCCGGAAACCATCCCTCCCTGGCAGCAACGCGCCGCCCACGGCCTGCATTTTCTGCTTTATATCCTGCTGCTGGCCATTCCGCTCTCGGGCTGGCTGATGAGTTCAGCCAAGGGTGTTCCTGTTGTCTACCTGGGGTTGGTGCAGTTGCCCGACATGGTGGATAAAGACAAAGCGCTGGGCGACCTGTTGACCGAAGTTCATCAGGCGCTGAATTTCGGGTTGCTGGTGCTGGTTGGTATGCACATAGCAGCAGCCCTCAAGCACCACTTTATCGAGCATGACGCCACGTTGCGCCGCATGCTGCCCTTCATCAAGGAAACCCGGCCATGAAAAACCCATACCGTTATTTCCTGCCGTTGATCGGATTGTTGCTGATTGGCGCGCCATTCCACGCCCAGGCTGTCGAATTCAACCAGATGCAGATTGACAAGAGCACACTGACCTTTGCTTACAAGCAAATGGGCGTCCCGATGGAGGGCAAGTTCCGCAAGTTTGTAGCCCGTATTGCCTTCGACCCTACCAGACTCAGCGCCGCCCAAGCGCAGATTGAAGTCAACCCTGCCGACATCGACACCGGCCTCAGTGATGCCGATGCCGAAGTGCTCGGCAAACCTTGGTTCAACGCCAAGGTATTTCCCAACGCGCAATTTGTCGCCACCGGCGTCAAAGCTTTGGGCGACAACCGCTACGAGGCGCTCGGCAAACTTACCCTCAAAGGCAAGTCCCAGGACGTTTCGGCCATCTTCACCTTCAAGCCGGAAGGCGCGGCTGGCGTGTTTGACGGAGCTTTCATCCTGAAGCGCCTGGATTACGCTATTGGTGAAGGAGCATGGGCGGATGTCAGCGCCGTTGCCAACGAAGTTCAAATCAAGTTTCACATCGTAGCCTATGCAGCGCCGATCAAAAAATAGCCATACCCCACCAACCATCAAGGAGAAATACCATGAAAAAACTCGTTGCCCTCGCCCTCGCCGCTTCCCTGTCCGCCGCCGCCTCTGCCGCGCCGGAGACCTATGTCATAGACAACGGGCATACCCTGCCACGTTTCGAGTACAACCACCTGGGTTATTCCACCCAGCTTAGCCGGTTCGACAAGACCAGCGGTAAAATTGTCCTGGATCGCGCCGCCAAGACTGGCTCTGTTGATGTGGTGATCGACGCAAAATCCGTGAATACCGGTTCCGCACTCTTCAATGAACACATTCAGGGCGAAGATTTTTTCGACACCGCGAAATACCCCACCATCACTTTCAAATCCAAAAACCTGAAATTTGATGGCGATAAATTAGCCAGCATAGAGGGTGAATTAACCATCAAGGGCGTGACAAAACCGGTGACGCTAACCGTGACATCCTTCCAGTGCATGCCTCACCCCATGCTCAAGAAAGATGCCTGCGGAGCCAACGCCACCGCAAAAATCAAGCGCTCTGAATTCAACGCTGGCAAGCATGCTCCCTACGTAGGTGACGAGGTTACGCTGACTATTCCCGTCGAGTCCGTCAAGGAATAAAAGTCGGCGTAGTGTTGGTGCAGACATACAGCGTCCCGATTTATCGCGGCACAGCGTTGTGCCGGCGAATGCCGTGCCGCCATAACAAACCGGCTGACAAGGAATAATCCGCAACATCATGCAGAGAGCGCGGGGGTCAAGGGATGACACGTGGAGGGTAAATCATGCCCTACAACGCACAACGAAGCACTGCCGGGTACCGCAAAGATACACCAGGCTTTGCTGAAATAACGTTTAATGTGGAAACGTCAAGCGATCAAAAAACGATTGCTAATCCTACTTGTGTCATAAGCACAGATACTCCATTTGGCAAACATTCCCTCCCCCTTGCAGGGGGAGGAATGGGCACGGCTCTAACGAGCATTTTTGTTTGTGACACAGCAAGACTAAGTGGCTGGTTATCACCGCATCTACCGGGCTTATCTTTATAACGGCTCCCTATCTGACATTTGAACAAAGTCAGGCAATCTGGGGTTATAAGCCTACCCTTCACGCAAACGTTTTTCCGCCGCCATCAGCGAAATCGGCTGGCCGAGCAACACCAGCACATCACCGGCGCGCAACACCATGTCGCCCGCCGGTTGGCTGCCGCGCACATTGTGGCGGCGCATTGCATTCACTTCCACTTCCAGCTCGGCCAGATTGATTTCATCCAGCGTTTTGCCCACAGCGGCGTCGCGCTCATTCAGCAACACGCTTTGAAAGCGCGGCTGCATATTTTCCACAGCTTCGCCCACCGCATCGGCGGGCACGCGAAAAAATCCGCTGAATGCGCTATAGCGGCGCGCACGATTTTCCTGGACGCGGCGAACCACGCGGTTAAGCGGCACACCGGACATCAGCAGCGTCTGCGAAGCGAGCATCACGCTGCCTTCCAGCACGTCCGCCACCACCTCTGCCGCACCGGCTTGCTTGAGCGCCTCAATGTGGGTTTCGTCGGCGGTGCGCACCACCACCGTCAGGCCGGGGCGCAGCTCATTTACGAGGTGCAAAATTTTCAGGGCGGAATGCTTGTCGTCGTAAGTGATAACCAGGGTTTTTGCACGCATCAGCCCAGCGGCCAGCAGCACTTCGCGCTTGGCGGCATCGCCATATACCACGCTCTCGCCCGCCGCAGCGGCCTCGCGCACCCGGCGCGAGTCGAGATCGAGCGCGATGAAACGGATGTTTTCCTGCTCCATGAAACGCGCCAGCGATTGCCCGCTGCGCCCGAAGCCGCAGATGATGATATGTTCGTCGGCGGCCATGCTTTGCACCGCGATCTGGTGTATCTGCATGGCGCGGTTCATCCATGCCGAAGGGGAAATGCGCCGCACGATGGCTTCGGCATGTTGCAGCAGGAATGGCGCGGCCAGCATGGAAATCAGCATGGCCGCCAGCACGTTCTGCATCACTTCCGCAGGCAGCAAATTTACCCCGCCCGCCAAGGTCAGCAGCACGAAACCGAATTCACCCGCTTGCGCCAGCCCCAACCCGCTGCGGATTGCCGCGCCCCAATCACCGATGAACCAGCGTGCCAGCAGCGCCACCACTGCCGCCTTGAACGGCAGCAGGATGAGCAGCACCAGCGAGATCCAGCCGAATCCCGCAATCACGCTGTCCAGATCGAGCATCATGCCGATGGTGACGAAGAACAGGCCGAGCAGCACATCGCGGAACGGCTTGATGTCTTCTTCCACCTGATAGCGGTATTCGGTTTCGGAAATCAGCATGCCGGCGACGAATGCGCCCAGCGCCAGGGAAAGCCCGGCCAGTTCGGTGAGGTAGGCCAACCCCAGGGTAAACAGCAAGACGTTGAGCATGAATAGCTCGGAGGATTTCTGCATTGCCACCAGGTGAAACCACGGGCGCAATAGCCGCTGCCCGAAAACCAGCAGAGCCGCCAATACCACTGCGGCCTTGAGCAAGGCAAAGCCGAGCGTGGAATACAAGTTCGGTTCGCTGCTGGCCAGCGCCGGGATGATGATGATGAGCGGCACCACGGCCAGATCCTGGAACAGCAGCACGCCCATGATGTTCTGGCCATGCGGCGTATTCAGTTCGGCGCGTTCGACCAGCATCTTGCTGACAATCGCGGTGGAGGACATCGCCATCACGCCGCCCAGCGCCAGCCCGGCGCGCCAATCAAGCCCTAAAAGGAGTGAAGTGAGCATGACCAGAAAAATGGTAGATAGCACTTGCGCGGCGCCCAACCCGAATACCACGCGCTGCATGATACGTAACCGCGCCAGGCTGAATTCCAACCCGATGCTGAACATCAGAAACACCACGCCGAATTCGGCCAGATGGCGCGTCTCCGGCGCATCGGGTATCCAGCCCAGCGCGTGCGGCCCGATCAGGATGCCGACAATGAGATAGCCCAGCATGGCCGGCAAGCGCAGGATGCGGCACAGCACCACTACGCCCACGGCGACCGCGAGCAGAATCAAAAGGAGTTGCAGCGAATTAGTCATGTGCGCGTTCGGGCGGCAAAATTCACCATGTGCGGATAATGCCCTAAGTGGCGCATCCTTTCAAAATTTCACTGCACCGAAGCTCACTGTTATAATCCGCAGGATATGAAAAAAGCCCACTCTGCTGCCCCTCGCGCGCTCGACCTGGCGCGCGAGGTATTGAGCATCGAAGCCGCCGCCGTGCTGGCGCTCACACAACGTATTGACGAAACTTTTTTGCGTGCGCTCAACATTATCCTGTCCTGCGAAGGACGGGTGATCGTCAGCGGCATGGGCAAATCCGGCCACATCGCGCGCAAGATCGCCTCCACCCTGTCCAGTACCGGCACACCGGCGTACTTTGTGCATCCTGCCGAGGCCAGCCACGGCGACCTCGGCATGATCACCGCCGATGATGTGTTTATCGCGCTGTCATATTCCGGTGAAAGTGAAGAGCTGCTCACCATCGTGCCGGCCATCAAACGACAGGGAGCGAGGCTCATCAGCCTGACCGGCAACCCGCAATCCAGCCTGGGATTGGCGGCGGATGCACACCTCAACGCCGCCGTGGACAAAGAGGCTTGCCCGATGGGACTGGCGCCCACTGCCAGCACCACGGCTGCGCTGGCGCTGGGCGACGCGCTTGCCGTGGCGTTGCTGGATGCGAAAGGGTTTGGCGAGGAAGATTTCGCCCGCTCGCACCCCGGCGGCAACCTGGGCCGCCGCCTGCTCACCCATGTTCGCGACATCATGCATAGTGGCGAGGGGATTCCTGCAGTCAGTCACGAAGCCCTGCTTTCCGATGCCGTGCTGGAAATGTCGCGCAAGCGGCTGGGCATGACAGCCATCGTGGATGATGTGCAGCGTGTGCTGGGTATTTATACCGATGGCGATTTGCGCCGCACGCTGGAAAAGCATCTCGATTTCACCACCACCCTGGTCAGTACCGTCATGTCGCGCAATCCGCGCACCATAGCTCCGGACGCGCTGGCGGCGGAAGTGGTGCGGGTAATGGAACAATGCAACATCAACCAGATGCTGGTGGTGGATGCCAACAACAAGCTGGTCGGCGCGTTGAACGTGCATGATTTGCTGCGCGCGAAAGTGATCTGATGCCTTTAAACCCCGCTCATGCTGTGCTTGTCGAAGCAGCAAAATCCACCCGCCTCATCGCCTTCGACGTGGATGGAGTCATGACCGATGGCGGGCTCTATTTATCCGACTCGGGAGGGGAATTTAAGCGTTTCAACTCGCTGGATGGGCAAGGCCTGAAAATGCTCAGAGCATCCGGTGTGGAATTGGCCATCATCACCGGACGCACTTCGCGTTGCGTCGAGCTGCGCGCGCACAGCCTGGGCATCACCCACTTGTATCAGGGGGTAAACGACAAGCTGGGCGCCATGCAGAAACTGCTTTCCAAACTCCAACTGCCGCCTGCTGTTGCCGCCTTCATGGGCGATGATGTAGTGGATTTGCCGGTGATGCGCCATGTGGGCCTGTCCTTCAGCGTACCGGATGCGCCGCAGGTGGTGCGTGACCACGCCCATTACGTCACCATGCGTGCCGGAGGGTGTGGCGCAGTGCGTGAAGCGTGCGAACTATTGATGTCTGCGCAGGGCACGTTGGACGCCCAACTGGAGCCTTATTTGAAATGACAACCCCATTGCAACGGCTACGCGAGTGGTCGCCCCTGGTGCCCCTGCTGCTGCTGTTGGCGGCGACCTATTGGCTGAACCAGCAAGTGCAACCCCTGCCGCCAAAGCCGGACAATAGCAAACGCCACGACCCGGACTTTATCATCAGCGACTTTTCCGCCACTACTCTGAATGGGCAAGGCATGCCGCGTTTTCTCATATCCGCGCAGAAGATGGTGCATTACCCCGATGATGACAGCACCCATCTGGACGAGCCTCGGCTGAGCAGTTTTAATGCGGGCCGACCACCGGTTCATGCTTTTGCCAGGCAGGGCGAAGTGTCGAGCAAAGGGGACGAAATATTCCTGCACGACGAGGTAAAGCTCGTACGCGCTGCCAGCGCAACACAAAGCGAAATGATATTTACCACCGCTTATCTGCATGTCGTACCGGAGCAAGACCTGGCGGACACCGACCACCCCATCACCCTGGTGGATGTGCACAATACCTTGCACGCGGTGGGTATGCGATTCGATAACAAGACGCGCGTAGTGAAATTGCTTGCGCAAGTTAAAAGCCAACATGACCCCGCAAAAAATTAAATACCTTGTTCCTGAGTGGCGCGCCACCCTGCTTTGTGTTGCGCTGGTTTGTTGCGCCCCGGCCAGCTATGCCGAACGCGCCGACCGCGACAAGACCATGCATCTGGAGGCTAATCAGGTCAACATTGACGATGCCAATCAAATCAGCACGTTCGAAGGCAGCGTACAGTTTACCCAAGGCACAATGACCATCTATGCCGACAAAATAGTCGTGACGCAGAGCAAGGATGGTTTCACGCACGGCACGGCAACCGGGCAACCCGCCACCTTCCGCCAAAAGCGTGAAGGTTTCGACGAATATGCGGAAGGCGATGGAGACCGCATCGAATATGACACCAGAAACGAAACCTTGAATTTATTCGGCCATGCGCACATGAAGCGGGGAGAGGATGAAGTGCGCGGCGAGCATATTACTTATAGCTCCAAAACGGCAATTTTTCAGGTGAACAATGAACCAGTCAAGCAAATGAGCGCCTCCGGCAAGCCTGTGGATGCGCAAGGCAAAGGGCGGGTGCACGCCATCATTCAGCCCAAAAACAGGAATGGTGCGACCGGGCCGGCGGCGGAACCGCTGCCGATCAAACCGGCAGGTGCGCTGACTCAGCCTAACGATCAAGGCAACTCGGCACCCTAAATGATGAAACAGAGAATTGCCATGATCGTTTCCCCCTCCCCATCCCTCCCCCGCCTGCGTGTGTTGTTGGGGCTTCAGCCCCTTACAACCACGGCGTACTCCTTGCGGGTGCAGCGGGGAGAGCGAAGCGAGGGGGGCGGAGCCGGGGCAATGGCTCGCTGCGCGAGTCTCACTTTAGATGCTACCAATGAGTGAACTGCGCGCCGCCTCACTGAAGAAACGCTACCGTTCCCGCACCGTGGTGCATGACGTTTCCCTGTCGCTGCAAAGCGGCGAGGTAGTCGGATTGCTGGGCCCCAACGGAGCGGGCAAAACCACCTGTTTCTACATGATAGTCGGGCTGGTGGCCACAGACGGCGGCGACATTTTTATTGACCAGCAAAATATCACCCACCTGCCGATACACCGTCGCGCGCGCCTGGGGCTGGGCTATTTGCCGCAAGAAGCCTCCATCTTCCGCCGCCTTACCGTGGCGCAAAACATCCAGGCCGTGCTGGAACTGCAAGGCTGCCCGGAGGGCGAAATCGGGGCACGGCAGGATGAATTGCTGGAAGATCTGCACATCAGCCATATCCGCGACAACCCGGCCATCAGCCTGTCCGGAGGCGAACGCAGGCGCGCCGAAATCGCACGCGCATTGGCTACCAACCCGCGCTTCATCCTGCTGGACGAACCTTTCGCCGGGGTTGATCCAATTGCCGTGCTGGACATCCAGAAAATTATCCGCTTCCTGAAGGGACGCGACATCGGCGTGCTGATTACTGACCATAATGTGCGCGAAACCCTGGGCATCTGTGACCGTGCCTATATCATCAATGCAGGTTCGGTAATGGCGGAAGGCAAACCTGATGAAATCATTTATAATGAGGGCGTGAGGAAAGTATATCTTGGTGAGCACTTCAAGCTATAGCGCCCATCTATAATAAAAACGCACTCTATGCGCCGCCCCGGTCAGTAAACCAGGTAATGAAACAGTCATTACAACTCAGACAATCCCAGCAACTGACGCTTACCCCTCAGTTGCAGCAAGCCATTCGTCTGCTGCAACTCTCCACCCTGGAAATCAACCAGGAAGTGGCGCGCATGCTGGAAGAAAACCCCCTGCTCGAACGGGAGGAAGACGACCCCACGCTGCCATACGCGCATGGCGACGCCGCCTCAACCTCCCCCGCAGAAAATACCGCAACGAAAGACGAAGCGCCGCAACAGGCCGAGGAAGATTGGTCCAAGGATGAATGGAACGAACCCTCGTTTTCCGCAGCGGGCGCGTCTGATGACGAAGAGGATGCCCATGCCGAAGTAGTGGCGGACACCCCCAGCCTGCGTGAACATCTCATCTGGCAGCTCAATATGAGCCAACTGGATGAGCGTGACAAAAGAATCATCGGGCTGTTGATTGACGCGCTTGATCAGAACGGTTATCTGGCGCAGCCGCTACAGGAAATTGCCGAACTGTTGCCGGAGCAACTCGATGTCACGCTGGACGATCTGGAAACGGCATTGACACAATTGCAGAATCTGGGCGAACCCGGCATCGGTGCGCGCGATCTGGGCGAATGCCTGGCCCTGCAACTCAAGGCGTTGCCGGAAGATACCCCCAGCCGCGATCTGGCGCTGCGCATCGTAACGCAGCATCTCAGCCTGCTGGCGGCACACGACTTCGCCAAACTCAAGAAGGTGCTGCATTGCGACGATGCCGCGCTGCGCACCGCACATGTTCTCATCGTTCATCTCAAACCCAAACCCGGAGCGGATTTCGAGCATCGCACCGCCGACTATGTGGTGCCGGATGTGGTGGCGGAACGCCATCAGGGAAAATGGCATGCTCGATTAAACGTGGAAGCCATGCCGCGCCTGCGCGTCAACCAGATGTATGCCAGCATCCTGCAACAGCGCGGCGAAAAAAATGCACAGCAGCTTTCCGGGCAATTACAGGAAGCGCGCTGGTTCATCAAAAACCTGCAACAACGCTTCGATACCATCCTGCGCGTTTCGCAGGCCATCATCGACCGCCAGAGCCATTTCCTGGACTACGGCGAAATCGCCATGCGCCCGCTGGTGTTGCGCGAAATCGCCGAACAGCTCGAACTGCACGAATCCACCATCTCGCGCGTAACCACGCAGAAATTCATGCTCACTCCGCGCGGAATTTTTGAGCTCAAATACTTTTTCGGTAGCGGGGTTGCGACCGACGCCGGGGGCACTTGTTCCTCCACGGCGATCCGCGCGCTCATCAAGCAGCTTGTCAGCGAGGAAAACATGCAACATCCCTTGAGCGACAGCAGCATGTCTGAAATCCTGGCAAAGCAGGGCATACTAGTTGCACGGCGTACCGTGGCAAAATACCGGGAGCTGATGCATATCCTTCCGGCCAATCTTCGTAAATCACTCTAACCATAAGGAGCAAGCCATGAACCTCAACCTCAGCGGACACCACCTGGAAATCACCCCCGCCATCCGCGAGCATGTGCTGAGCAAACTCGGCAAAGTCAAACGCCATTTCGATCACGTGATTGATGTGAACGTCATCCTTTCGGTAGAAAAACTGAAACAAAAGGCGGAAGCCAACGTCCATCTGAGCGGCAAAACGATTTTTGTGGAATGCGATGACCCCAACCTGTATGTCGCCATTGACAACCTGGTTGAAAAGCTCGACCGCCAGATACTCAAGCACAAGGAAAAACACGCCACGCGCCGCCACGATGGCACCGGCAAGCATCCTGCAGCAGAACAAGAGTGACAGCGGTGCGGGCTGGAGAGATAGTTATCATCCTCGCTCGGAGGGATAAGGGGCAATCGCTCCCTACCTTTGGGCGGAGAATTAAAAAAGGCTGCCGCGCCCTCACTTTTCAGACTGGTTGAAACTATGAACCTGATCAGCAAAATCCTGCCCGCCGAAAATGTCATACTGGATACCGAGTCCACCAGTAAAAAACGGGTGTTCGAGCGGGTCGGGATTTTATTTGAGAACACCCGGCAAATCGCACGCAGCCAAGTGTTCGACAGCCTGTTCGCGCGTGAAAAGCTCGGCTCCACCGGCCTTGGGCAAGGTGTAGCCATCCCGCATGGCCGCATCAAGAGCCTGCGCGATGCGGCTGCCGCCTTTGTCAAAACACAAACACCAATTCCTTTCGAAGCACCGGATGGGCAAGCGGTCAATCTTATCTTCGTGTTGCTGGTGCCGGAACGCGCAACCGACCTGCACCTGCAATTGCTCGGCGAACTGGCGCAAATGTTCAGCGACAAATCTTTCCGCGAACAATTGCAAAATAGCAACGACCCGGCAGCCATCCACCAATTGTTTGCCAACTGGAAGGCATAGGCCGTACGGATGCCTCTGATGAAACAATTAGCCATCCCACTAAGCAACCAAAAAAACGGTAGCCAAGTGGCTGGTTATAAGTCAGACAAGGCGCGTGAGAAAAATCCCAGCGCCGCAGTTGTGGGTATATGTAAGCAAGATTTTTCTCGCGCAACGCAGTATGACGACGAAATTTTGGATTTTGAGAGGTATCTGTAATGGCACAGGTCAACATCCAGCAATTCTTTAAGGATAAGCAGGAACGGCTGACCTTGAGCTGGGTGGCCGGTGAGGGTGGCGCCGCCAGAATTCTCGACAGCGAACTGGTCAACGCCTCAAACAAGGGGTTGATCGGCCACCTCAACCTGATCCACCCAAACTGGGTGCAGGTGTTGAGCAGCACCGAACTCGACAACCTGCAAACACTGTCACCCTCCGCCTTCGGCGAGGCGCTGGAACAGCTTGAACATAGCGGCACACTATGCCTGATTGTGGCGGGCATCGAGGATATTCCGCAGACGCTGATAGATTACGCCGACCGCACGCACATCCCGCTGTTTCGCTCACCTCTGCCCAGCGTGCACATGATGTGGATGGTGCGTCACTACCTCGTCAAGGCACTGGCGGAATCAACCACGCGCCACGGCGTATTTCTCGACGTGCTGGGTGTCGGTGTACTGATCACCGGCGACAGCGGCGTCGGCAAGAGCGAGTTGGGGCTGGAACTCATCACGCGCGGCAACGGCCTGGTGGCGGACGACATTACAGAGGTGTACCGCGTCTCGCCGGAAACACTGGAAGGGCGCTGCCCGGAACTGTTGCGCGATTTTCTCGAAGTGCGCGGGCTGGGCATGCTCAATATCCGCACCATGTTCGGCGAAACAGCGGTCCGGCGCAAAAAGGGCCTGAAGCTCATCGTGCACCTGCACCGCCCGCCCGGCGGAGATGTATCGCAACTGGAGCGACTGCCGATCAACGCCAGCTATCAGGAGATTCTCGGGGTGAAAATCAACACCGTCAGTATCCCGGTCGTAGCCGGGCGCAATCTTGCCGTACTGGTGGAAGCCGCCGCACGCAATTTTGTGCTGCAACAGCGCGGCATCGACAGTATGCAGGAGTTTATCAAGCGCCACGATCAGCAAATGTCGGAGCAATAGGTTTTTAAGCTGGTAGCTTGAGGCGGGTAGCCAAACCAAAACCGCGCGTAGCGCGACTTACATGCTACAAGCTACCAGCTATAAAAAGAGGATTTAACCATGCAGCTATTTTTGATCAGCGGCCTATCAGGCTCTGGCAAGAGCGTTGCGCTCAACGTGCTGGAGGACAGCGGCTACTATTGCGTGGACAATCTGCCCGCCGAACTGCTGCCCGCCCTTACGGATAACCTGCGCCAGGCCGGTTTTACACGCATCGCCGTCAGTATAGACGTGCGCAGCGGCGGCAGCGTGCAGCAACTGCCTCACTACATCGCCCAGCTCGAACAGCTCGGCATGAACGTCCACTTGCTGTTCCTCGATGCGCGAACCGATACGCTGGTAAAACGCTTTTCCGAAACGCGCCGCCGCCACCCGCTGAGCGATACCCGGCCTTTAGCTCATGGCAAAGAAGGCATCACCCTGCCGGAATGTATAAAACATGAGCGCGAGTTGCTTGCCGAGATCGGCAACATCGGCCACCACATTGATACCAGCGAACTCGGCGCGAATGCGCTGCGTTCCTGGATCAAGGATTTCATCCGGGTTGACCGCGCACGCCTCACCCTGCTGTTCCAGTCATTCGGCTTCAAGGACGGCATCCCGCTCGACGCCGATTTTGTGTTCGACATACGCTGCCTGCCCAACCCGCATTACGACCCGGTGCTGCGACCGCTCAGCGGACGCGACGCGGCGGTGATCGAATTTCTTGAGCACACCCCCAACGTACAAAAAATGTACGATGACATCCGCAGCTTTGTCGAAAACTGGCTGCCCTGTTTTATGGCCGACAACCGCAGTTACCTGACCGTCGCCATCGGCTGCACCGGCGGACAACATCGCTCGGTGTATCTGGCAGAAAAACTGGCGCACCATTTTGAAGCGCAACAGCAAGTGCTGCTGCGCCACCGCGAACTTGGCGCTGCCTGAACATGATCTCCCCGTTCACTTACCTCAAAGCCGGTGATTACCTGGTACTTGTGTCGGGCTGCCTGCTCATCGCATACATCGCGGCCAATCTGTGGCAAGTCGGAGCGGCAGACAAGGCCATCATCCGCAGCGGCGGCAAGGTGTTCAGTGTAGTGCCATTGGCGCGCGATCAACTTATCGCCGTACCGGGGCCGCTCGGCATCAGCCAGATTGCCATCCATAACCGGCAGGCGCGCATCGCCGCCGACCCCAGCCCGCGCCAGTACTGCGTGCGCCAGGGCTGGCTGAAGCAGGCGGGAGAGATCGCCGTGTGCCTGCCGAATCAGGTAAGCATCGAGTTAAGTGGAAGCAAGAAGCGCTATGACAGCCTCAACTATTAAAACAGGACTAAGGACTGAGAAAAAACGGAGCAGCGGGTTTTACTCAGCCCTCAGTCCTCGCACCTCAGTCCTTAAAAAATATGACCATTTCAACTATTAAACTTGCCACCACAGCGGCAGACCACCACATCGCGCGCATGGCGGCGCTGGCGCTCGGCCTGTCGGTGCTGGAAGCCGCCATTCCCTCGCCATTGCCGGGAGTGAAGCCGGGGCTGGCCAACATCGTCACCCTCATCGTGCTGGCGCGCTACGGCTGGCGCACGGCGGCATGGGTATCGCTGCTGCGCGTAATTGCGGGCAGCCTGCTAATGGGTAATTTCCTCACGCCAGGATTTTTCCTCAGCCTCAGCGGCGCGCTGTGCAGCCTGTGCATACTGGCCGCGAGCCAACACCTGCCCACCCGCTGGTTCGGCCCCGTCACCCACAGCATTCTCGCCGCCGTCGCCCACATCGGCGGGCAATTGCTCATCGTCTATCTGTGGCTGATTCCTCATGCCGGGCTGGCCTATCTCATCCCCATCTTCGCCACAGCAGCGCTGGTATTCGGCACCGTGAACGGGTTGATCGCGGCGCATTATCTGGATGCATCCCCTCTTCCACAACCCTTACCCAGAGGGGGAAGGGGCGACTACCGCCTCTCCCTCGGGGAGAGGCCGACGCACGCCAGTGTGGCGGGAGAGGGAAAATGAAAACCATCACTCTCGCTATAACGGGTGCGTCCGGCCTGCCCTACGCCATGCGTCTGCTTGAATGCCTGCTGCAAAGCGGTCATCGCGTATATCTGGTGTATTCACAAGCCGCGCAAATCGTCGCCAAACAGGAACTGGATTTTGTGCTGCCAAACCGCCCGCAGGATGCGGAACAGATGTTCGTGGAGCGTTTCGGAAAGTTCAGCGGCGAGTTGAAAGTGTTCGGCATCCAGGATTGGTACGCCCCAATGGCCTCAGGCTCCAACCCCGGCGACGCAATGGTGATCTGCCCATGCACCATGGGCACGCTGGGCAAGGTCGCCAGCGGCATCAGCGACGACCTGATCACCCGCGCGGCAGATGTGATGCTCAAGGAAAAACGTCCGCTGATTTTAGTGCCGCGCGAAACACCATTCTCCGCTATTCATCTGGAAAACATGCTGCGGCTGTCCCACGCCGGAGCCGCCATTCTCCCGCCCAACCCCGGCTTCTATCATCACCCGCAAAGTGTGCAAGACATTGTGGATTTCGTCGTGGCGCGGATATTGGACCATCTGGGAGTGGCGCATGAGCTGGTGCAGCGGTGGGGTGAAAAACCTCCCTTGTGAGTCGCCAATTTGCTGGGTGATTGGAAAACGGTATGACATGCCTACACCCTGTAAAATTTTTCAATTGGATGGAGCATCATCAAAATAAACGTGACCGAAATCCCGGAAATCGCTGCGATGAGCATCCCGGAAAAAATCGTTTTTCTTGAAGGCCTGTCTCCTCGCGCAACTGCGCGTTGTTATTTGGAAAACGACTCATGATTTTGCGGATTTGCTGGTGGAGGCTGACCGCTTTGGTGTGCGCCGCCCTTTGGATTTGCTTGCCGACGTGCGTGCTGCACTGGCTAACTGGCCTGAATTCGCCAAAGAAGCAGGCTTGAACAGTGCAACCGCAAACGCTATTACCTCAGATTTTGAGCCGCTTTGGAAGCGAAAACATTGTGTTCATAATTGAGGGCAACACCGAACAAGTACACTCGCTACGATTTTAACGTGAACGTCGCGAAGCGACACCACATCACTCTCCCCCGCTGGTGGATAACCAACGACTTGGCTGGCGTCTTTTGCCAGCTTAGTCGAATGGCTAGTCGTTTCATCAGAGGTAGGAGAGAGGGAACGGACACTGCGGCGTTCATTTTCTGTGGTGGCGATGCCGCCATGCCCGTTAGGTTGAATGTGAATCTGGATTACGCAGAGAGTTTGCTTCTGCGTCGTGTTGTGAAACCCAGCAATCCTAAACCAGCCAGCAACATGGCGTAGGTTTCGGGTTCGGGAACGGACGAAACAGAAACAGAAACATTATCAAGTGCGCCACCTAAGCCGTCGCTGATGCCCACAGCCGCAAACATCAGAGAAGTATATGCTGTGGATGCAGCAAGATGGAATGTATATTGGCTCCAGACATTGCCTAAAGTATTGTTTGTGCCTGTAACTATGTCAACAAGGCTGCCATTCCAAGAGAACGCTATTGGATTGGACGCTGCACTTACATTCCCCCTTGGAGAATACCAGAAACTAATATCATAAAACTGGCCCGCTGTAGTGCTAATGATCTGAGCAATAGTGCTATTAGCGGTTGAATCAAGTTCAATAAAATTGCTGCCATCCTGTGCTACCCCAACTCTATTGTTTCTCATTTCAATTTTAGGCCCAGAAACAAGTGCCCATCCGGCAATCGACGTAGTATTGAAAACCTTTGTATTAATAACAGCCGGGATTTCAAAGCTACCATTCACTACAAGATTAACAGCCGCTTGGGACAGAGATGGCATGACTGCCAAAGCAGCGGCAAGGAGGATTTTTTTCATTATTTTATCCTTTATGGACTTGTATCAAGCTTGATGAGTGGGGTGTTTGCAAAATAATCTAATCAGGGGCAGCTCGCAATAGTCCATTTGGACTAAAGGGGTAACTTCTCAACAAGCTTGGAGCATCGAAAGCGTTCATTACATCATCGGCTGAAACCACGACGAGGATCGCAGCCGTATCCGCACCGGCTCCGGCCCAAAAAACATCACCTGCCTCCGCCGCTCTGTGGTCGGGATACTCAAATCATCTTCGGCTGCTTGCGAATGTCGGACAACTCGGTAACCGTGCCACCCAGAGCTTGAGAACAAATTTACCGTGCACCAGCATGGTTGAAGCAGCATGGCAAACGGGGGATAATCCACCCCTTCAAACTGGCGGCAAGGCATGACCAATTACCTACTTATCCTGATCGGCACGGTGCTCGTCAACAACATCGTGATGGTGAAGATCCTCGGGTTGTGCCCGTTCATGGGGGTTTCCAAAAAACTGGAATCCGCCGCCAGCATGGGTGCTGCCACCACCTTCGTGCTGACGCTGGCCTCCGGCGCCAGTTACCTCATTCACGAATACCTGCTCGGCCCTGAGTTGGAATATCTCACCACGCTGTCGTTCATCGTGGTCATCGCGGGCATTGTGCAGTTCACCGAGATGGTGGTGCAAAAAACCAGCCCGGCCCTGTATCAGGTGCTGGGCATCTACCTGCCGCTGATCACCACCAACTGCGCGGTGCTCGGCATCCCGCTGCTCAACATACAGGCCAACCACAACTTCATGGAATCGCTGCTCTTTGGCTTCGGCGGCGCGCTCGGTTTCACGCTGGTCATGGTGCTGTTCGCGGGTATCCGCGAGCGGCTGGAAGGCGCAGACGTGCCGGGCATTTTCAAAGGTTCGGCCATCGCCATGGTCACGGGCGGCCTGATGAGTCTTTCGTTCATGGGGTTCTCAGGATTAGTGAAGTAATGCCTCTGCGCTTCACCTCTCCACCGGAAAAGTTTCCATGCTGACCGCATTGATTGTGATGTCGTGCATCGCTCTCGTGCTTGGCGCGGTACTGGGTTTCTCTGCGATCAAGTTCAAGGTCGAGGGCAATCCGCTGGTTGATAAAATTGATGCCATCCTGCCGCAAACGCAATGCGGCCAGTGCGGCTACCCCGGCTGCAGGCCTTATGCCACGGCGATTGCCTCCGGGGAAGCGGACATCAACCGCTGCCCGCCGGGCGGAGAGGAAGGTATCCGCAAGCTGGCGGACCTGCTTGGCGTGGAGTTCAAGCCTTTCGGCGCAGAAACTGCCGGCCCGAAAGCCAAGGCGGTCGCCTTCATTGACGAAAACCTCTGCATCGGATGCACGCTGTGCACCCAGGCCTGCCCGGTGGACGCCATCGCGGGCGCGGCCAAACAGATGCACACCATCATCGCCTCGGAATGCACCGGCTGCGAGCTGTGCGTGGCGCCCTGCCCGGTGGATTGCATCAACATGGTGCCGCTGCCGCAGACCATCCAGACATGGAAGTGGCAGTATCCGGTTTACTCGCTGGTTCCAAAAAAATGAGAGCGCTCCATCATTTCCACGGCGGCGTCCATCCGGCGGAACACAAGCTGGAATCATCCGAGCTGCCTATTGCTCGCGCACCGTTGCCGCCGCGCCTGATCCTGCCCTTGCAGCAACACCTCGGCACCAAGGCCAAGGCCATCGTACAGGCCGGCGACAAGGTATTGAAAGGCCAGTTGCTCGCCCGCGCCGACGGCATGGTTAGCGCCGCAATCCATGCGCCTACTTCGGGCACGGTGCTGTCCGTGGAACTCCACGCCGTGCCGCATCCTTCCGGCCTGCCGGAGCAGTGTGCAATCATCGAGCCGGATGGCGAAGAACGCTGGATCGAACACGCGCCATTTGATTACCGCGCCATGCCCAAAGCGGAGTTACTGGCGAAACTGCGCGACGCAGGCATCGTGGGACTGGGCGGGGCGACCTTCCCCACCCATGTGAAATTAAATGTCACACCGGCGCAAAACATCCAGACACTGGTGCTGGACGGCGCCGAGTGCGAGCCGTGGATCACCACCGATGACCGCCTGATGCGCGAGTGCGCCGCCGGGATCGTGCAAGGCATCGAAATTCTGCGCTATCTGCTGAACCCTGCCGAGACCCTGCTCGGCATCGAGGACAACAAGCCGCAGGCCATCGCCACCATGCAGCAAGCTTGCGCCGGCACCGGCATCGAAGTGGTCACCGTGCCCACACTTTATCCTTCTGGCGGCGAGAAGCAGTTGATCAAAATCCTTACCGGCAAGGAAGTGCCTTCCGCTGGATATCCGCTCGGCATCGGTGTGTCATGCAGCAACGTGGCGACAGCTTACACAGTGCATCGCCTGATCGCCCACGGCGAGCCGATGATTTCGCGACTGGTCACGGTCACCGGCAATGTGCGGACGCCGCAAAATTTCGAGGTACTGCTCGGCACCCCGGTGGAGGAATTGGTGAAGCTCGCGGGCGGCGCTTTGCCCGGCTCCACTGGCTTTATTCTGGGCGGGCCGATGATGGGGCTGCATATTGATAATGGCCGGTTGCCTGTGGTGAAGGGCACCAATTGCGTCATCGTCGAATCCGCGCAACTTTTCCCGCCGCCGCCCCCGGCGTTGCCGTGTATCCGCTGCACGCGCTGCGCGCAGGCGTGCCCAGCCGACCTGCAACCGCAGGAGTTGTACTGGTTTGCCCAGTCCAAAAATTTCGGCAAGGCGCAGGAATATAACCTGTTCGATTGCATCGAGTGCGGGGCATGCAGTTATGTCTGCCCCAGCCATATCCCTTTGGTGCAGTATTACCGTTTCGCCAAGAGCGAAATCCGGGCACACATGCACGAACAAGCAGCAGCCGACCTGGCGCGAGAACGGTATGAATTCCACCAGTTGCGCATTGAGCGCGACAAGCAGGAGAAGGCCGATAAACTGGCACAAAAAGAGAAAGCTGTGTTGGCTGCCAGGCAGTCAGCTACCGCGCCCGACGCAGCACCGGACAACAGCGCGCAGTCGCGCATCCAGGCCGCCCTCGAACACGCTAGGGAGCAGGCTGCGGCAGCCAAGCCGAAAAATATTGATAGCCTGACCCCTCAGCAACAAGCCGAAATCGCCGAGATCGAAGCGCGCCGCGCCAAGACCCGCGAAACGGCACAGGTGCAGGATGTTTCACATGGCACAAAATCGTAGGGGCGGGTTCTAAACCCGCCCAATTTGTACACGGGCAAATGCGGGCAGGTTTGGAACCTGCCCCTACGGAGGCGAGTGGAATTTAATCCTGACATGCATCATCGAAAATCTATCCGTTTGCGGGGGTATGATTATTCACAGGCGGGTTTATATTTTGGCTTCGTCGGGGGGAATCAGTGGGTATTTTTGCCGGTAGATTGGCGGGACTCCCGGTTTTTTATGGCTGGGAATTTCGTAGCCCCCCAATAAACTGCCATGCAGGCTTATCCATAGGCGGTCGCCAGCGCGCTTCTATCGCTGGCTGACGACCGCCTGTGGGTAAGCCGTGTAATAGCCACAAATTGACGGCCTTATTTATTCCACTATGGGAAAAATTCACAACTCGCATGCCAATTAGGTAATTAATAATGTTATTTATCATAATGTTGTGTAGGTAGGCGGCAAAAGTCTTACCCACACATTTTACTGACGAACCAATTTTTTCAACTACCGGGCTTCAACGTCGAAGCGCCTCCTGATTCACAGAGTAATCGTTGGCCCAACTTTTGGTTGCCAGTTAAACGCTTGACAACTTGCTTGTGCATCAGTATACGGCCATCAATTTTGCCAGTATTACCACGTAAACAGCCGATTATGTTTTCATTAAACCCCCCGTTGCCTCGGATATACTTGGCACTGTACAAGGTGATAGTGATACATGAGCTTTATCTTGTTGATCTAAAAAAACGGATGCGCTTTATGTGCAGCATAATCTTTACGGCATATCAGCCTCAGCAAATGCCACTTGGCAGATCAAAAGTACCGACACGCATTGGGACGGCATCCACGTTGCCGTAACCAAATAGAATTCGCACTTATGCCATAAGGCCACCAATAAATGAATACGCTAAGTTACATCAAGGCTTTCGCCATTGTCTCTTTCCTCGTGATCTCCAACTCCGGATGCAATAGGGGTGCTGGAAATACGCTTGGGGTCGGTTCGCCCGCAACAAACCTGTCTATAGGCCGTATAAAAGTGGCCATAATGCCTGAATATGACGATCCCAGTATACTGGCAATTTATGATGGCAAATTTGAGGACGTTTCAAGCTACCCCATCAAAACAAGCTTTCTCGTACCCAAAGGCTCCGTCATCAGCGATGCTTGCAGTCTTTCACATGAGGGTCAGCATTTTTGCCAACTTTATAAAACTGTCAATCGAGGCGAGCTTGATGAAGTAAGTCTTATACTGCCTTACCCAAATTTTTATCTCAGCTTTCACACGCCACGGTTTGACGTAAAAGGGGAAAAGAAGGAATTTGACTACCTGATTAAAGCCAATCACTCCATAAAAACCATGGAAGTTGATATTCAGCAGCCTCTGCGGAGCACTGCATTCAACATATCCCCCCCGGGAAACGCCGCACTTTCAGAAAACAATGGCACGATAAGTGTGCTCAAAGGGTTTAACCATTTCACCTATAAGCTAGAAGGCGTTTCCAAAGACCAGGAAAGCGCATTCAAGATCAGTTATATCAAAAGCGATCCACAGCCATCGGTCGACATCAAATACACCTCCATGAAGAGCCCGCAGACCCAAAGTGCGTCTTATGAAACCCAGAGAAACATAAAAGCAATTATCTATATACTGTTCGGAACCGGCGCCGTTGCTATTATCGCGGTGGCTGCATGGCTCTTACGATCCCGTACAAAAAAGCGGAGCAGAACAGCATGAATGTGCGGCTTCCTATCCGTAGGATATTTCTATTTTTCTGTTTCTTCACGGCAATAACCTATGTCGCAACCCCATCCGGCGCCTTCGCGCTAACCGTTAACGAGGTTGTAAAGGATCTCGCCTGCCCCTGCGAATGCCCACTCGTTCTGGAAGACTGTAACATGACCTGTGGCCTCGAATGGAAGAATCAAGTTGGCGAAATGATCAACAAGGGCATGACTAAACAACAGATCATGGATTATTTTATCGGTAAATATGGAGACGAAGCCCGTATTACTCCCATCCAGAGAATTCACGGAAAGATCTATCAATACACAAGAAGTTTTGATACTTCTGATTGGGTATTGTTGTGGGCAGGATTAATTGTATGGATATTTCTAATGTTTTTTGGCATCTACATTGGCGTTAAAAAGCTTTTCTTCAACAAATCGAAGGGCGCCTGAAAGGCTCACCAACCGGCTGGGATCATAGGCCTGAGGTTATCTCATGAGTTATATCGAAACACCGCCTGACCACCGTTTCCCCTGGTATGTCCGCCTGTTCCTCGCCAATCAGCGGCGGCGCTATGGCCGCGAGTTGGAACCTGCACGGCTGTGGGGGCGCTCACCCAAGGTTTTCGCCGGACTGTCAGTTCTGTATGGTGCGCTGGATCGTAAATCTTCGCCCATCGAACCCGCATTGCGCACACTCATAACGGTGCTTGTATCGCAGATCAACTGGTGCGCATTTTGCGTTGACATCAACTCCGCCACCGGCCTCAAGCGCGGCCTGACTGAAGCGCATCTGGCAGCCCTGCACGAGTT
>FZPX01000351.1_pt1 | contig 45133 bp, 41 predicted proteins | sample 1534791 | NCBI WGS metagenome assembly FZPX01 (sample SAMEA104161951, study PRJEB21768) | metagenome | biome: subterrestrial habitat; feature: phreatic zone; material: underground water | place: France | collected 2016-06-01 | depth 60 m | reverse complement strand
GCGCTCGCGACATCTTGCAAAAGGTCATCCGGGCAAACAGCCGCTTAAGTTCCAAACAGAATGGCGCACTACACTAGCGATGCTAAAACAGCAGATGGAAAGAACTAGAGCGCGATTGCCATAGCAATTACTGCTTTGGCTAGTTCCAGTGAGTCGCTCACATTAGTTTTCTTGATTTCAGCGTCCAGTTCGTAATCAGCCCGTGTCCGTTGGCTCTTTATGTCAATCAACATTTCCTTGATTTGCCTTTTGTCCGTGCGCTTTGGTTCAACAGTTCTCGACCAACCGTCATAGGCATCAATTACTTTGCTATGGGAAGATTTATCGCGTGCCTTAAGATCGGGCCTGCGCTGCTCTGGTAGCGCGCCGAATGCAGTATGCAAAGCGGCATAATAAGCCCGTGAAATTGCGCTGCGCATGTCTGCCTCATATTGACTGCCGGATAGGTTTTGTGCGGTTTGCAGAAAATCCTGCGGGTTCATGCGGCATGGCTCCTGCCGAAGCGCACGCTTAGATGGGGTGATTGATTGGGTACCTGCTCCAGCATGATTTCAAATAGTTGCCTGTTAAAATTCCAGACTTCCTCGTTGGTCAGATTCAAGTTAATGCGCAATGAAAGGAATCCTTCATCCTCCTCATCGGCAATCAGTTCCTGATCAACAAAATGAACATGCTTGCTGCGCAAGAAATCGCACGCTATCTGAACCAACTGCATTATTTCTTCGTCAGCGATACCAGCAGTCTTTTGCATTGATGCGGCATTGATTAAATCTGCGTAAGCACCGGTATCTGTCGGGGCAAGTTTTCTGTAGGTTTCAACCAAAGAAGCCGCCATCGTAATTTCCCCGGATTCTGCTGTGTAGCTAATTGCGGTTTGTATGGAAACAAGATCGCCATTGTCTAATGACGCCGCAATGCGTGCCTGCTCCGCAGCCTCTTTAACCCTCGAAACATGGTGCAACGAGCAGGCATAATTCCTGTGTGTAAGAGCGTCGCTGCACAGTTGAATGGAATTTTTGTGATAGCTATCCATCAGCTCTTCATTGCCCGAAATCGCCTCCAACGCACCTAGCGTTGCATAACTAAATGCAGCATCAATCGGAATGGAGCTTTTTGCTACGCGCTCCAACCTGTCATGGGTAAATTTATCGGTGTGCTGATGCGTTGCAGCAATGGCGTTAATTTCATCAAGTGCTTTGTTTGCGGCCAATAATGGCGCTGGGGGTTGCTGAGTCATGTTCGAATCCTAACGTAAAAGCTGGATTTTCGGAAGCCTCGACCACTTACTTTCGATTGTCCGACATCCTCATACCATCGTTAATAGTACTGACAGGTGAATGGCAGCTATAGGCACTCAGCTGAACGTCATAGCATTCGATTCATCGCCACAAAGCTGCTGTTCGCCATATTCATTTTTTGCCGACAGATGCCAAACAAGCTGACAACTTTGCTCAAGTCTTTACGACTGTTTTTTGTCTGACGTGCCCCTACCGCTTTGAGTATTTCCTCGCCACATACTCATCCACAATCTTCTGGAACTCCTGCGCGATATTATCGCCGCGCAGCGTGGTCACTTTCTCGCCGTCCACATATACCGGTGCTGAGGGGCTCTCGCCGGTTCCCGGCAGGCTGATGCCGATGTTCGCCAGCTTGCTTTCGCCGGGGCCGTTCACGATACAGCCCATCACCGCCACCCTCATTTCTTCCACACCGCTGTATTGCTCGCGCCACAGCGGCATCTGTGCGCGGAGATAAGCCTGGATGCTCTGCGCCAATTCCTGAAACACCATGCTGGTGGTGCGCCCGCAACCGGGACACGCGGTGACCATAGGCGCGAACGAACGCAGCCCCATGGTCTGCAAAATCTCCTGCGCCACGATCACTTCCTGCGTGCGGTCGCCGCCCGGTTCGGGTGTTAAGGAAACACGGATGGTGTCGCCGATTCCTTCCTGCAACAGCACGGCCAGCGCGGCGGTAGAGGCGACGATGCCCTTGGAGCCCATGCCCGCTTCGGTCAGGCCGAGATGCAGCGGGTAGTCGCAACGGCGCGCCAGTTCGCGATATACCGCGATCAAGTCCTGCACCTCGCTCACCTTGCACGACAGCACGATGCGGTCATGCGGCAAACCTAATTCTTCAGCACGTTTCGCGCTATCCAATGCAGACACGATCAGCGCTTCGCGAGTGACTTCACTTACCTCTTTGGGCTGCGCCAATTTGGCGTTCTCGTCCATCATGCGCACGACCAAATCCTGATCCAGGCTGCCCCAGTTCACCCCGATGCGCACCGGCTTGTCATAGCGACTTGCCACATCAATCATGATGGCGAACTGGCCTTCGCCCTTGCGGTTGCGCCCAACGTTGCCAGGGTTGATGCGGTATTTCGCCAGCACTTGGGCGCATTCCGGGAAATCGGTCAGCAAGCGGTGGCCGTTGTAGTGGAAATCGCCAATTAAAGGAACCTCACAGCCCATTGCATCCAGCAGCTCGCGAATGCGCGGCACCTGCGCGGCAGCTTCCGAAGTATTCACCGTAATGCGCACCAACTCGGAACCGGCTTGTGCGAGCGCAAACACCTGTCGCGCCGTGCTGTCGGCATCGGCGGTGTCGGTGTTGGTCATGGATTGAACCACTATCGGCGCGCCACCGATGGCAATATTGCCAACCATGACACGCTGCGCCGTGCGGCGCGATACGGGATGCTGAACCATGCTTATTCCAACGTCAGGCGCGCAACATCGGAATTTACATGTGTGGACAAATCCACTGCTTTCCCTTTGTAGTACAGACGCACCCCGCTGGCATGGCCGATCACCACGGAAAATGGCGGTGTGCCGTTGACGCTGTGTTCGCTGCCGGGAGGATTGGTTTGTGACAGCAAGACCTTGCCCTCCTTGTCCGTCACCTCCACCCATGATTCCTCGCTAAACTCCAGGCGGATAACGCCGGCTTGTTTGGATGCATGTGTATCAACCGGCTTGGTGAGAGGCTCAGCGGCCCGCCGCACAACTGTTGCGTCAGTTTTTTGCTTTTTCATCACCTCCGCATCGGCTGCCTCCAAGGCGGTCATCGCAGCGGAAAATGCCGGCGCTGGCGCTTCCGCTTTTGGCGCCTTTGCCGCCTTTGGGGCCTTAGTATCATTGCCGTGCAGCCAAACGAACAGCGTCAATGTGGTTACAACAGCAAATGCGGCCACCAGCCAGATGATATTTGGCCTGCGCGGCGAATAATTTTTTGGGATAGGAACTTCCGCCCGTGTGCTCGCAGTTGATGGCGCGGGCTGCACAACCGCTCCCGGCAGCGCTGCCAGCAAGGGAGCGGGGTCGAGTTGCAACAATCTGGCATAACTGCGCACGAAGCCGCGCACGAAGGCCATTTCCGGCAGGTGCGCGAAATCGTCCTCTTCCAGCGCCTCAATCTGGCGCGGCGCAAACTTCAGGCGATTGGCCACATCGGCCACACCCAGGCCAAGACGGGTGCGCTCTTCGCGCAACATGGCGCCCACGCTGAACGGCTTTGTCTCCGTACCGCCCCGAGTAATATCTTGGGCGTTTTCCTGGGCTTCATTTGGCTGGCTGTCTATCATTGTCCATGCAACAACAATTGGGTTTCACGCGAATCTGGAAAGCGCTTGCGCAATTGCAAAGCATAACTCTCCTCGGAATTTTTATCTCTCAGCTTGCGCTCGATCCGTACCGCCAGCCACAGGTTCTCGGCAGTCAGCGCAGAGGGTTCGCTGGTCTGCTCAAAGCGCATAAAGTAGGATTTTGCGCCCGCATAGTCGCCGTTGGCAAAGTTCATATCCGCCAGGCCAAACAGCGCTTCCGGCATGTTAGGCTGAAGCTTCAGGGCCTTTTGCAGAAACTCCTCGGCATCCCTGGCATTACCGCCTTTCTTGGAACACACACCGGCGTTCACGTATGATCTTTCCGGCGTGGAGTAGAGCGGGTTCTTCAGCGCCTGCATAAAGTGCTTGATGGAATCGCGCTCTTTGCCGCGCTGGCAGAGAAACCAGCCGTAATTGTTATGTGTGCCCGAATCGCTGTCATCCAATTGCAAACTATGCTGAAAGTCCTCTTCTGCCTGCCGGTCCTCATGCAATGCCATGTTTACCAGCCCGCGCACGTTAAAGGCTGGCGCGTAGTCTGGCTCGGCCCGTAACGCCTTTCCCAGCTCTTCCATCGCCACGCCAAGCTGGACACGTTCGTAATAACTTGCTGCCAATTCGGTATGCACTTTTGCGCTGGCCTGCGAACGTGTGGTGATCTGCTGGCCGGATGATCCCGATTGCGAGGCACACCCGGCCAAGCCCAAGGCTACCAGGATCACACCCAGTATTTCCATGCAGGAAAGCAATTTCATGTGCGAGCCTCTATCAATTGGTGCGTTCTTCTGGTTTTATCCTGCACCTGCCCCGCCAATTGCCCGCAGGCCGCCGCGATGTCGTCGCCGCGTACTTTGCGCGTGGTGGTGACAATATCGGCCTGCATCAGCACATCGCGAAAGCGACGCACCGCCTCCGCTCCGGAACGCCGGTAATGCGTTTGCGGAAACGTGTTGAACGGAATCAGGTTGAACTTGCACGGCACTTCGCGCACCAGCGCAACCAGTTCACGCGCCTGCTGCGCGCTGTCATTCACGCCTTCCAGCATCACATACTCGAAGGTAATAAAATCACGCGGCGCATGTTCCAGATAGCGCTGGCACGCCGCCATCAATTCGCGCAACGGATATTTCTGGTTGACCGGCACCAGCACATTGCGCAGCGCATCGTTCGGCGCATGCAGCGACACCGCCAGCGCCACCGGGCATTCCTCGCCCAATCGATCCATCGCGGGAACAATCCCGGAAGTGGATACCGTGACGCGGCGGCGCGACAGGCCATAAGCGTTGTCATCCAGCATCAAGTGCAGCGCGCTTACCGTATTGTCGAAATTCAACAACGGCTCGCCCATACCCATCAGCACCACGTTGCTGATCGGCCAGTTGCCGTCTGCATCTTTGCCTATCTCGCGGTTGGCCCACCACAACTGTCCGATGATTTCCGCCACGCCGAGATTGCGGTTAAAGCCCTGCTTGCCGGTGGAACAGAATGCACAGTCCAGCGCGCAACCCGCCTGGGTCGAGACGCACAGCGTGCCGCGCGTTTCTTCGGGAATGAACACCGCTTCGACCGCGTTGCCCGTCCCCACATCCAGCAGCCACTTGCGCGTGCCGTCATCGGATAATTCTTCACGCATCACATTGGGTGCCTGCACACAAGCTTGCTGCTTGAGCTTGCCGCGCAAAGACGCGGCGAGATCGCTCATCGCGTCAAAATCGGACTCCCCAGCCTTGTGCAGCCAGCGCAACACCTGGCGCGCACGAAAGGGCTTTTCGCCCTGCGCGGCAAACCAGGCGGTTAACTGCTGTGCATCAAAGTTGAGGAGGTTTTGTTGCATCAGCTTTCCCGGAAATTAGCGCGAATAAACATTCAACGCCGGAAAGAAATAAGCAATCTCCACCGCAGCCGTTTCAGCCGCATCCGAACCATGCACCGCATTCGCATCAATGCTGTCGGCGAAGTCTGCACGGATCGTACCCTTATCGGCCTTCTTCGGATCGGTCGCGCCCATCAGATCGCGGTTCTTCAGAATCGCGCCTTCGCCTTCCAGCGCCTGGATCATGACAGGGCCGGAAATCATGAAGCTGACCAAGTCATTGAAAAACGGGCGCGCGCGATGCACGGCGTAAAAACCTTCCGCTTCCGCACGCGACAGGCGCACCATGCGCGCAGCCACAATTTTCAGCCCCGCATTTTCAAAGCGGGTGTAAATCTGGCCGATGACATTCTTGGCCACGGCATCGGGTTTGATAATAGACAAAGTACGTTCAACAGCCATGCGACATTCTCCAAACAAAGTTAATAAAAAAACAGGGCGTTATTCTAACAGGCTTTGTTTATGCTGTCGCAGTTGGCAAGCCATGCGTGTGGCATGCCGCACTGTGCATGGAGCGGCGACACAAATTGACTCGTGTCGCAACAATCCCCCTTGGAGCAGTGGGTGGATTTCGGGTATCATGCGCGCTCCTTGGGGAAGCTTGACAGCACCAAAGTCCCCACAGATTATGTCGTGGCCGCAACTGGTTTTTGTTGTGGTATAGGGTAATCCTCAAGGTTAGCCGTAACCAAAACTGGCTTTCTTGGTTATAGTCAAAATTGGAAGCTTGGCAGAGCGGTTGAATGCACCAGTCTTGAAAACTGGCAAGGGTTCGCGCCCTTCGTGAGTTCGAATCTCACAGCTTCCGCCAATTTCGCATCCTAACCCGTCCGGAAGTGTCCAGCGAACCAAGTAAATACGCGGTGTTAGGGTAAGCAGGTAGTCCAAAACGGTGTGGTAACATCCTATTGCATCCGGGCTTAAACCGTGGCAAGTTTCGTGGTAACAAATTTACCACGGTCAGGAGTTACCACGATGGCTACCAACCTGTTATCTGCTGCAGAATGCAAGAACGCCACCAGCAATGGCGCATCTATTCGCAAGCTTCACGATGGCGATGGTCTTTATTTGTGGGTTTATCTCGATGGCCGGAAGTATTGGCGGTTGCGTTACTGGCAGGCAGATAAAGAAAATTCCCTGTCTGTTGGCGTGTATCCCAAAGTCACCCTGAGCGATGCGCGGAAAAAACGCGATGAGTTGCGCAAGCAACTGCAAGCCGACCTTGACCCCTCCGCCGAACGCAAAGCCACCAACCTGCGCAAAAGCTCGCTAATGTAAATTCATTCGAGGCCGTTGCGCTGGAGTGGTACAACAAGCAACTGCATACTTGGGTGGAGCACCACGCCAGCGATGTGAAACGCCGCCTTGAGAGCAATATCTTCCCTACCCTTGGCAAGCGTCCGATTGACCAGATAAACGCGCTGGAGCTGCTGGAAACCATCCGCAAAATTGAAGCCCGTGGCGCATACGATCTTGCCCACCGTGTCTTGCAAGTATGCGGGCAGGTGTTCCGCTACGGCATCGCCACCGGGCGCTGCACCCGCAACCTGTCCACCGACCTGCGCGGTGCGCTCACCCCGCATGTAAAGCAACATCAATCCGCCGTCCGCCCCGAAGAGCTGCCAGACCTGTTGCGCGCCATTGCCAAGTATGACGAAACCGGCGACAAGCAAACCCGCCTCGCACTGCAACTGCTGGCGCAAACCTTTGTGCGCACCAACGAGCTGATAGGCGCGGAGTGGGGCGAGTTTGATTTGAAAAACGCCTTGTGGGTTATCCCAGCCGGGCGCATGAAGATGAAGACAGAACACGTTGTGCCGCTGGCACGGCAGGCGCTTGCCATACTGTCCGAACTCAAGCAAATATCCGGCGGCAGTTGCTTCGTATTACCCGGTCGCAACCGGGACAAACCCATCAGCAATAACACCATGCTGTTCGCCCTCTACCGCCTGGGCTACAAAGGCAAGATGGCCGGCCACGGCTTCCGTGCGGTGGCTTCCACCATCCTCAACGAAACCGGCTTCAAGCCCGATGTGATTGAACGCCAACTCGCCCACTGCGAACGCAACGAAGTGCGGGGCGCATACAACCGCGCGGAGTATCTACCCGAACGCAAAAAGATGATGCAGCACTGGGCGGATTATTTAGATTCGATAGAAGCGGGCGCGAAGGTTGTCCCGCTGCGCGGACATGCGGCTTGATATTTGCTGCGCAATGCAAACGTAGCAAAAAACTGGGTTACCTTGCCATGCTGGCGCGGAGACTGATTCAGGGGTGATATGAAAGGATGTTATGGGAATCGAAGTTGTCATTGGTGGTCGCGAGGCATCCCGGTTCGTGCAATTCCGTATGTTACCGGATGGATGATGTCCCCAGACTTGGTGGCTGCATCGCTGGCAAACACTGATCAGGCGTTGAGACTCCTGGGCGTGACTGCGCACCACTTGAGCCACAATGGTAGCTACGCACCGATATTGCCGAAGGAATGGGATGGCTTGAGGCCGACCTGAAATCGCTGTCGGATAGGTTCAAAGCAGACGAGAAGATCGGCGGTGAAAATTACTCATCTTGGCGGCGCGAGTCGGTTCCACTGTTGCCGGCTGGGGTGTTCGTCTGGAAAGATGAATTTGAGCAAGCTTTTGTAAGTGCTTATTCCCCGAAGTCCCTTGGATGGTTGGATGAACGCCCCGGTGACCGAGAGTTGAGCTTCTCACCGATGATCCCATCGGAATTGCGCGAGGTTGTTATTGAGGGGTTCGATATACCAAGAGAAAGCGAGGCATCTGTAAAACCGATACCGACCGACCGTACCCGCAGCCAGTGCGGACGCTTGGGCGACGCATCACTGCTTGGCGCGTGGAAGACATACGCACGCTAATCACACGGACTTCGGCCTAGCGCTACGTGGCGCAGAAAAAGAAAAACTGGCTTTCACCGGAACGCCGGGAGCCGGGCGGATTCGCCGCCTTGCCGCACTGCCTGCTGGCAAGCCAGGTTTACATCGGCCTATCCGCACACACCATCAAGTTGCTGAATGACCTGCTGGCGACCCCAGATCGAGTTTTATCGAGCCTTTTGCTGGCGTACTGGAATATGTCACGCACCCATCGGCATCAACAATTTTATAAATTTCTGCTTGTGCATAGCCGGCATGAGCCATCCACAGTAACACAAACAGGTGGCGCAGTTCCATGATGCGTATCTTGAAAAGAATCATGTAATAGGCACAGGTTATAAGAGACTGGTATTTTTTATTTGAGTTTTTCAATTCCCATCATTTTGAGCAGGCTCTTTTCATAGAAGGGATCGGTAGAGCCTTTCTTTATCTTGCGGATGAAATATTTTTCAAATGCGACCTTGGCAAGATGCACCCACTTGCCTTCCGAGAACCAGTTCACATTGCGCGGCGGAATCTGCGGCATCGCCACGAACGCGATTCCGCTATCGCCGAAATCTGCCAGGCAAACCGCATTCCAGGTCGCTTTGCTGTCCGCCGGTTTGCCGTTTAATTCTGCGTGAATGTTATGCACCGTTGCCGATACCATGGACTCGATCATATAGCCGGTCTTGGGTGTGCCGACCGGCACGGGCGTGGCTTCCACCGGAGGGATGGCCACACATACGCCCACCGCATAAATGTTCTTGTATTTCGGATTGCGCTGATACTCATCCACGATGATGAAGCCGCGCGCCTGGGTCAACCCCTCGATGCCAAATACCGCATCTATGCCCTTGAAAGCGGGCAGCATCATGCTGTAGGCAAATGGCAGCTCGTGTTTCTTTTTCTCGTTGCTCGCTTCGTCAACTTCCGTGACATACATCTTGCCCGCTTCGACTTTGGTAACCTTGGCATTGCATATCCACTTGATGTGCCTGTCGCGCATGGCGGATTCGAGCATGCCTTTGGAATCGCCCACTCCACCCAATCCGAGATGGCCGATATAGGGCTCTGAAGTCACGAAAGTAATCGGTACTTTGTTGCGTATCTTGCGGCGGCGCAAATCGGTTTCCATGATGAATGCATACTCATAAGCCGGGCCGAAGCAGGATGCGCCTTGCACCGCACCCACGACAATCGGGCCGGGATTTTTTGCGAACTGCTCCCATTCGTCATGCGATTTCATCGCGTGATCCACGTGGCAAACCGAATAGGTATAACCTCCATGCGGTCCCAGCCCCTCGATTTCTTCGAAGGCCAGCTTGGGCCCGGTGGCAATCACCAGGTAATCGTAATCAACCGATTGCCCATCATTGAGTTCAAGCTGATTTTTTTCCGGATGCACGCGTTTTACCCCTGCCGAGATAAAGTTGATACCTTTCTTTTCCAGGTAGGGGCGTACCGGGAACTCAATGTCCTTGCGGGTGCGCCATTTCACGCCCACCCAGGGGTTGGACGGCGTGAAATGAAAAGTTTCGCTATTTGAAATGACAGTGACTTTGTCGCCATTGCGGATTTTTTCCTGCATTTCGTAGGCTGCCGGCATACCCCCGATCCCTGCGCCCATGATTACAATATGTGCCATGCTGCTCTCCTTGTTCGGTTGACTTACGGAATAACTTCAACTCTTGCTGAACGCAACGCCTCAATTTCAAACTGCCTATAGGAAGCCTCTAATAATTGTCATCGTGAGGAGCGTAGCAACGTGACGATCTTTGCGGTTTATTGGTTTCAAAGGTTATAAAGATTTCTCGCTTTGCTCGAAATGACAAAACCTAAATTTTTAGAGGTGCCCTATAACAGCACCTGTTATTTATAGCGCGGCGGCGCATCATCGTTATTGGAAGAATTTTGCTCGTTTGTAAACAAAACCGCAGCTTTAACCCTTGATGACAAATTCAGCTTGTTCAAAATATGGCGAACATGCTGCTTTACGGTGTCGTAACTGATTTTCAGCGTTTGGGCGATGGCTTTGTTGCTCTCCCCGCGCGACAGCAATTGCAGTATTTCACGCTCACGTTCAGTGAGTAATTTGAGGGAGTTTTTCGGCTCTTGCCCCCGTTGATCCCCGCGCAACATGTTGATCATTTTGATGGTCATGGTAGGGGCGACGACCAACTCACCTGCCACGATCCGCCGGAGGGCGTCAACGACATCCTCGGGAGCCATGTCCTTGAGCAGATAACCGCGCACGCCCGCACGTATCGCGTTTGTCAGGTCAACTTCTGAATCGCTCATGGTCAGGATAACAGCGGGTATCGAACAACCTTCCCGGCGTATTTGATCAAGCATGGTCAATCCATCCATCGGTTTCATGCGCAAATCCATAATCAGCAGGTCGGGCTGTTCGCGCAAAAGTACGCGCAGTTCATCCAAATTGCCGGTTGCGCCAAGAACCTCAAAACCATAACTGTTGGCGAGCAGTTCGGTTAACCCGCTCCGGCACAGGTTTTGATCGTCAACCAGGACAATTTTCAACTTCTCACTCATTAGCAGCTCTCCAGCCTGATAAAGGCGCAGGAAAAAATAATTGCACGCGTGTGCCGAACCCCTTTGAACTTTCTACTTTTATTTCGCCACCGATACGCTGTGCACGCTCGCGCATGATCATTATCCCATAGTGCCCTTCAACAGGCGTAAAAGTGCATCCCCCGCTACCGTTATCCTCGATAGTCAAGATGTAGGAATCACAAGTGTAATCTACAATCAGGCGAGCATGGGTCGCGCCGGAATGGTTGGCAATGTTGGCCAGTGCCTCCCGCACAATGTGGTATGCCTGAATTTCGTGTTCGAGGGGTAATTCGAGATTGGCTGTCCGATTGGTGTATTCGAGGGTAATATCATTTCGTTGGCGAAATTGCTCGGTCAGGGTTTGCAGGGCGCTTGGCAAGCCCGTTGGGTCCATCGTGCAACGAAAATCCGTTATCAATTCACGCGCTGTCTTTTGGCTGCTTTCCAGGGCTTCGTCGATATCGTGCGCGTATTTTGCAGCCATGAGTTCATTGTGTGACCGTATGGATTCGATCAACAAGCTTGCGCGCATCCGTGCATACACCAACGTTGGCGCCAACGAGTCATGAATTTCACTGGCAATTGATTGCCGTTCGGCAATCAGGTCAGTGCGCCCATGCTCGCGATTCACTTTGTTATATTCGACCGATGCGCTGATTAATTTTGCAAACGATACAACTGTTTTCAAAATATGGTCGGTGGCTTTTTGTGGGGTGCTGAAAAACAATGTGATAGCGCCAATCAAGGTTTTCTGGGTGCTTTGACTCTCAAGCGGCACGGAAACCACAGCTTTGAATTGATCGCTAAAAAAACATCTTGCCGACCGTGCTTTGTAACCATCCATGCCAGATGAATAGATGTCGCTGTTGAGGGCGTCATTGCCACATATTCCGCAATCCAGACACCCTGTCCTCTCGTTCACCCAGAATTCCTGGGGTAGCCCTATGGAGTTAATTGTTTGCAGGGGTTGGGAATTGGGAGGAAATAGCCTGATGAAGCCAGCGCTTGCATCTACCAAAGGGATAACTGTCCCAAGTAATTCTTCCAACAATTTCCGAAAATCCCAAACGCGAGATGGGGTGGTATCGTCATTGTCGGTTATTTTAGCTGTATTGGACATCGTACCCAGGGTCGAATTTGGTTTAGCGCGAAACGGACGCTGCAATTTATGCCACCAATAGAGTTGGCTAATTTTTAGCGTGTCAATTATGAACCTCTTTGTTGGTAAATATATATCCCCATTCGGGTTATATTGGCGCACCCCCGTTGTAGCTATAGACACTAAAACCGTCTATTTGGCTTAATATGAGCATTGCAGGCTGGCCTTAACGGCCATCAACGGATGCTCGTGGAACACGACAATACAACATGAAAATCTGCATCGTCTCCGATAGCCATGATCGTGCAGCACCGCTCGCAGCGGCACTAGCTGAAGCGCAGGCGGCCGGGGCGCAAGCTGCCATCCATTGTGGCGACCTGATCGGCGTGAATACCCTGCGCGCCTCCCTCAAACTCGGCATCCCTATCCACGCAGTACACGGCAACAATATCGGCGATATCGCGGCGATGTACCGCATGATGGCAAAGACTGGCGGGCTGTTCACTTACTATGGGCAAGAAGCCGTGCTGGAACTCGGCGGACGCAAGATATTCGTCACCCATATGCCACACCATGGGCAAGCCTTCGCCTGCACTGGCGACTTCGATCTGGTCTGCCACGGCCACAGCCATACCGCTCATATCGGGAAGCAAGACAGCGTTGGCGGAGGGCACTGCTGGCTGGCCAATCCCGGCTCGGTTGCGGGCATTGATGCGCCTGGCGTTGACGCCATCCCGACCTGGATACTCGGCGATCTGGAGCGGATGAATTTTGAAATACGCACGTTGAAGCAACTTACATCGGAGGCTTGAGTGAGTCCATCTATCGCAACTAACCAGACCATCCTTGTCGTCGGTGGCGGCATTAGCGGCATGACGGCGGCGCTGGAAGCAGCCGAATGCGGCAAGCAGGTGATCCTCGTCGAGCGCAACGCGACTCTGGGCGGGCGCACCGCGCTGATGAACCGTTATTTTCCCAAGATGTGCCATCCGGTATGCGGGCTTGAGATCAACCTGCGCCGTTTGAAAGGCAACCGCAATGTGCGCGTGATAACCATGGCCGAAGTGAGCAGCGTGACCGGGCAGCGCGGCGACTACACGGTAACGCTGAAACTGGCGCCGCGCTATGTCAACGCAAACTGTACCGCCTGCGGCGACTGTGCCGCTGCGGTTGAGACGGAGATTTCGAACCCATACGAATATGGCCTGAGCAAGACGCGCGCGGCTTACCTGCCGCACGCCATGGCGTATCCCATGCACTATGTACTCGACCCTTCGATCATCGGCACAGCGGATGCGGAGAAAGCCAAGGCAGCCTGCAAATATAACGCCATAGACCTCGGCATGCAGACCGAAACGGTCGAGCTGAAGGCGGGCGCCATCGTCTGGGCGACCGGCTGGAGGCCTTACGATGCTGCGAAAATCCAGCCTTACGGTTATGGCCGTTTCGCCAACGTGATCACCAGCTTGGAATTTGAACGGCTCGCCGATCCGCACGGCCCGACCGGCGGCAAATTGCTGCGTTCCTCCGACGGAAGGGAAGCGAAGAACATCGCATTTATCCAGTGCGCCGGTTCGCGTGACGAAAATCACTTGCGCCATTGCTCGCGTATCTGCTGCATGGCCTCGCTCAAGCAGACGCATTATGTGCGCGAAGCGTATGGCGAAGCCGGGAAATCGACGATTTACTATATCGACATCCGCGTCATAGACCGCCTCGAAGATTTTTACCAGAACGTGCAACATGACCAGACGGTCAGTTTCGTCAAATCCAAGGTTGCAAAAATAGCCGAGGACAAGGATGGCAACCCGGTGCTGCATGGTGTGGACACCGAGGGCTACCACCGCTATGCCACGGCTCACGACTTGGTCGTACTGGCGGTCGGCATGGAGCCGGAGGCCAACGGCATCAAGCTGCCGGAGGACTTGCTGCTCGATTCGTCGGGCTTTATCGAAGGTTCGCGAAGCGAAGGTATGTTCGGCGCGGGCGCCGCAACCAGCCCGCTGGACGTGAACCGTTCGGTGCAAAACGCCACGGCGGCAGCACTGCGCGCGATACAGGTGGTGCACAAAACTGCCGCTGCCGAAGGAGCAAAATGATGGCTGATATAAAGACCGCCGCATACGTCTGTTCCGGCTGCGGCCTGGGCGACAGGCTGGATGTCGCGCAACTGGGCAAGATCGCGCAGAAGGAAGGCAAGATGGCGCTGGTGCGCGAGCATACCTTTCTGTGCAACAACGAGGGCGTGCAGATGATCCGCGACGACATCGAGAAAGAGGGTGTCACGCATGTCTGCATTGCGGCCTGCTCCCGCCGCGCCAAAACCGAGGCCTTCAATTTTCCGGCAGTGGCGATGACCCGCGCCAACCTGCGCGAAGGCGTCATCTGGGTGGTCGCCGAAGGCAGCGAGCATGACGAAGTGCGCCAGGAAATGGCCGACGACTACGTGCGCATGGGCTGCGCAGAACTGAAAAAGGTCAAGCTGCCACAGGGCAACCCGAACACCGCACAACAAAAACGCATCCTCGTTGTCGGCGGTGGTATGTCCGGTCTTACCGCCGCACTCGAAGCCGCCGAAGCGGGTTACGAAGTGGTGATCGTCGAGAAGCAGGCACGGCTCGGCGGATGGGCAAACAAGATGTGGAAGCGCGTGCCGTTCAAGGCGCCTTATGACGAGCCGCAGGATACCGGCGTTGTCGGACTCGCCGCCAGAGTGATTGCGCATCCGCGCATCAGGGTGCATCTTAATTCGATTATTGCCGAAACGTCCGGCGCGCCGGGGCGTTTTGCCGTCAAGGTGGCGCAGGAGTCCGGCGCGGTGATGGAAGAAGCAGTCGGCGCCATTGTTCAGGCGACCGGCTTCACCACTTACGACATCGCCAAATTGCCCGAACTGGGCGGTGGCAAGGCCAACGTCGTGGATCAGGCGGGCCTCGAAGCGCTGGCGCAAGCCGCCAACGGCAGCGTGCTCAAACGTGCCGACGGCAAGGAAATCAAATCCGTGGTGTTCCTGCAATGCGCCGGGCAGCGCGACGAAACCGGCAAGCATCTCGCCTACTGTTCCGGCCACTGTTGCGCCACCAGCATCAAGCAGGCGATTTATTTCAAAGACGCCAATCCGGATACGGACACGGTGGTGATGTACACCGATTTGCGTGTACCGGGCATGGGCGAGGATTTCTACCGCAGCGCCCAGCGCAAGGGGGTGATCTTCACCAAGGGCAAGGCCAGCGGGGTTGAAGTCGCCGGTGATGGCTGCAAGGTGAACTTCAGGGATCTGATCTTGGATGAAGACACTGCGCTCGATGCCGATCTGGTCGTGCTGGCTACCGGCCAGGTGCCGAACGCCGGGGTGGATCTTGATGCATGGAATAAAATCGTCAGCGAAGCGGAAGGCGGATCGGAAGCGGCCAGGCAGAACAAGTCCGAAATGCAGAAAACTTCCATATTGAATCTGACCTACCGGCAGGGGCCGGACATGCCCCAGTTCAAATATGGGTTTGCCGATTCGCATTTCATCTGCTTCCCCTATGAGACGCGCCGCACCGGCATCTATGCTGCCGGGCCGGTGCGCCGCCCGATGGACATGCTGCAAGCCACCGAGGACGCCACCGGCGCCGCGCTCAAGGCAATTCAAGCGGTCGAGAACGCCAGCCTCGGGCGTGCCGCCCACCCTCGTTCCGGCGACCTTTCTTTTCCGATCGTGCGGCTGGAAGGCTGCACCCAGTGCAAGCGCTGCACGGTGGAATGCCCGTTCGGTGCCATCGACGAAGATGAACGGCGCTTTCCGCTGTTCAACGAACAGCGCTGCCGCCGCTGCGGCACCTGCATGGGTGCCTGTCCGGTGCGAGTGATCTCATTTGAAAATTATTCGGTGGACACCGTGGGCAGCCAGCTCAAGGCGGTGGAAATCCCGGATGAGTTTTCGGAGAAACCGCGCATCCTGGTTCTGGCCTGCGAAAACGATGCCTATCCGGCTCTCGACATGGCGGGTCTGTCGCGCACCGTTTACTCGGCCTTCGTGCGCATCATCCCGGTGCGCTGCCTCGGCTCGGTGAACACCATCTGGATCACTGATGCGCTCAACTCAGGTTATGACGGCGTGATGATGATGGGCTGCAAGAAAGGCGATGACTACCAGTGCCACTTCGTCAAGGGATCGGAGCTTGCCAGTTACCGCATGAGCAAGATCGGCGACACGCTGACCGGGATGGGGCTGGAGCCCGAGCGAGTGTCCAGTTTTGAAGTGGCGATCACCGATAACGCCCGCGTGGCAAAATTTATCAACGATTATGTTGCGCAGTTAGTGGAGATGGGGCCGTCGCCGATGAAGGGCTTTGGCTAAGGAGCAAAAACCATGAGCGAACAAAATCAGCAAGCCGTAGTGCGTTACCGCAACAACTTCCTGAAGGAAGTCGAGGATCACGTCGAAGATGGCGAGTGGGTCAAGATGTGCATGCAGTGCGGCGTGTGCGCGGGTTCATGCCCGCTGGGCAATGCGTGGGAGCACACACCGCAAAAATTGTTTATGATGATCCGCGCCGGCAAGCGCGAGCAGGTGCTGAGTTCCGATTCCATGTGGATGTGCACTTCCTGCTACAACTGCATCGTGCGCTGCCCGAGGAAGTTGCCTATCACCCATATCATGCATGGCTTGGCGCATTACGCCCACCGGCTGGGAATGGCGCCGAAAGGCCAACCCACCCGCGAGATTGCAAGGCTGTTCTGGAATAACTTGGCCAAAACCGGGCGTGTCAACGAACTCAAATTTTCCCTGGCGATGTACTTCAAGGACGGCTTCGTGCAGGGCATCAAGAACTCGCTGGCCATGCAGGGTGTAGGCATTGGATTGATAAAGGCAAAACGCCTTAACCCAATGGAGATATTCGGCGGGCACAAATGCAAGGACAGGAATGGCATCCACAAGATGATTGCCAAGGCGCGTGAAATTGAAGAACGCAAACAGGGTTGCGCTTCCTGATGAGGCGAGAGGGAGAAACCAGCATGGACAAGAAAAACTACGCGTTCTACCCCGGATGTTCTTCGCAGAAGAGCGCTTCTGCATCAAATTTCGCCACCTCTATCGGAGTGATGTGCGAGAAACTGGGCATACAGCTCAACGAGATTCCAGACTGGAACTGCTGTGGCGCATCCATCGGATACGGGGAGGGCGGCCTTTTGCCGCGCCTGGTGATCAATGCCCGCAATCTGGCATTGGCGGAGCAAAAGCTGCCGGGTCAGGATTTGGTTTCCGGCTGCCCGGCCTGTTGGCTTTCCACCCGGGAGACGGCAGAAAAACTGCACGAATCCGGCAATCTGATGGCCGAGACCAACGAAGCGCTCAAGGAAGCGGGGCTGAGCTTCAAGGGCACGGTCAAGGCGCGCCACATCGTAGAAGTGCTGGTCGAGGATGTGGGCTTTGCGGGCATGAAACAACCCGTCGTCAAACCGCTGGAAGGCATGAAAATCGCGGGCTATGTCGGCTGCCAGACCAATCGTCCGTTCGGTATTGCCGGAGAATCTTTCGAAAACCCGCAGTATCTCGACAGAATGATCGAAACCGTGGGAGCGGAACCGATCAGCGGTTATGAGCAGAAGGTGACTTGCTGCGGCGGCGCGCTGGCGTTTTCCGAACCGGACAAATCACAAAAACAAATACGCGACATCGTCGAATCCGCCTACGACCACGGCGCGGAAATGATCGTCACACCCTGCCAATTGTGCCAGGCCAATGTCGAAATTTACCAGTCAGAGATCAACAAAAAGCAGGGCACCAAACTCGCCATGCCGGTGGTGTACTACTCGCAGCTCATGACCGTTGCTTACGGCGGCAGCCTGAAACAAGCCGGTTTGAACGGGCACGTCATCCAACCGGAAAGGCTGCAGCAAATTGCCGCGCGGCAAAAATAGCCAATGTCTGCACAATGAAAACGGCCTTGGATAAATTACCGGGGCTATTGTATATATGGTGCTGATGAGACGAATCGAACGTCCGACCTACTGATTACGAATCAGTTGCTCTACCGACTGAGCTACATCAGCAAACTGGCATAAATTATAAGCACTTCGCAGAGGAGGGGCAATTTTTAACAGCCAGTATGTTAAGGAGTAAAGAACTCCTTGAACTCGCGATTCGGCTTGATAGCATCTTTGTACCCAAGGCTAGGGAGCGCAGGAATACCCTCTGCAACAAGCAAAATCGAGCGAGATTTTGTTCATTTCACTTCTGCCGAAGCAGCGGTCAAAACCGCGATGTTGCCCCGCTTAGTGAGAGGTTTTTTAATCATCTGGATGGCCGTTCCTCGAAACTTCGCGATGCTCGTTTTCCCACCTGCTCCCGCAAGGGGTAGGCCGTGGATGTAAAGCAGCTAAAGCGGCAACAACCACGCACAGCGGAAATAGTGCAGCTTTGTACTAATGGATTATTTGAGGTAACCCAATCTGCCAGCCAAAATGACAAGGGGCGCAAACGCGCCCCTTTTACTTCACCTGCAAACCCACAAACTTAAGAGCGCGATGCGCGCTTGCGCTCAATTTCAGTGAGGTAACGCTTGCGCACGCGGATAGACTGCGGCGTGATTTCCACCAGTTCGTCGTCGTCTATGAATTCCACGGCGGATTCCAGCGTCAGCTTGATGGGCGTGGTCAGGCGCACCGCCTCGTCGGTGCCGGAGGCGCGCACGTTGGTCAGTTGTTTTCCCTTGATCGGGTTGACTACCAAATCGTTATCGCGGCTGTGGATGCCGATGATCATTCCTTCGTATAATTTATCCCCTGGGCTGACGAACATGCGGCCACGGTCTTCCAGCTTCCACAACGCATAGGCCACGGCTTCGCCGTTGTCCTGGGAGACCAAGACACCATTGCGGCGTCCCGGCATATCCGGCTTGACCGGGCCGTAGTCGTCGAACACATGGGAGATCAGCCCCGAGCCACGGGTCATGGTCATGAAATCACCCTGAAAGCCGATCAGGCTGCGCGCCGGTATGCGGTACTCCAGACGCACACGGCCTTTGCCATCCGACTGCATATCCAGCAGGTCACCGCGACGTGAACCCAACTCTTCCATCACCGCGCCCTGATTCACTTCTTCCACATCCACGGTGAGCGCTTCGTACGGCTCGCTCTTCACGCCGTCAATGTCGCGGAAAACCACGCGCGGCTTGGATACCGCCAGCTCAAAACCTTCACGGCGCATGTTCTCCAGCAGGATGGTCAGGTGCAATTCACCGCGCCCCGACACCAGAAATGAATCCGTGTCTGCCGTGTCTTCCACGCGCAACGCCACGTTGACCAGCAACTCTTTGGTCAGGCGATCACGGATCTGGCGGCTGGTGACGAACTTGCCTTCCTGACCGGCCAAGGGTGAGTTGTTCACCTGGAAAGTCATGGTCAAAGTCGGCTCGTCCACCTTGGGCATGGGCAGCGCCTCCGGCTGATTCACATCGGCCAGCGTGACGCCGATGCCGATATCATCGAGGCCGTTGATCAGCACGATGTCACCCACAGCTGCCTCTTCCATTTGCACGCGCTCGATGCCGCGAAAGCCCAGCACTTGGTTCACACGGCCTTTCTTTGGCGGCTTGTCGCCATTCAACAACATCACTTCCTGCCCCGGTTTGATGCGCCCGCGCTTGATGCGACCCACGCCGATGCGCCCGACAAAACTGGAGTAATCCAGCGCGGCGATCTGGAGTTGCAACGGCGCATCCATGTCTCCATCCGGTGCGGGCACGTGCTTCAATACGGTATCCAGCAACGGGCGCATATCCGTGCTCGGTTGCGCCAACTCCAGCATCGCGTAGCCGTTCAATGCAGAGGCATAGACCACCGGAAAATCCAGTTGCTCATCAGTCGCGCCCAGTTTGTCAAACAAGTCGAAAGTATGGTTCACCACCCAGTCCGGGCGCGCGCCGGGCCTGTCTACCTTGTTGACCACCACGATGGGACGCAGGCCAAGCGCCAGCGCTTTGCGCGTCACGAAACGGGTTTGCGGCATGGGACCTTCCACCGCATCCACCAGCAGCAGCACACCGTCCACCATGGACAATACGCGCTCCACCTCGCCGCCGAAATCGGCGTGCCCCGGCGTATCCACGATATTGATGTGCACGCCTTCATAATCCACCGCGCAATTTTTCGCCAGGATGGTGATGCCGCGCTCCTTTTCCAGGTCATTGCTGTCCATCACGCGCTCGGCTATGTGCTGGTGCGCGGCAAACGTGCCGGATTGGGAAAGCAGCTTGTCCACCAGAGTGGTCTTGCCGTGGTCAACGTGGGCGATGATAGCGATGTTACGGATGGCGCGGGACATGAGGGTTACTACCTGGCTAATAAACAAAGGGCGCGCATTCTAGCACATCACCCGTGCGCGGCTTCGTATATTCCTTGGCCATTATTCCTTGGCCATTATTCCTTGGCCATTCCTTGTCCACTAGCGATGAATACCGAGCGGTATGCCGAAAGTGCGCCCGGCTTATCCTCATGCTTCAGACATAGGGATAAGCCGGGAATGAAGAGCTCTATCGGAAGCTGCAATGAAAGTTTTTTCCCTACTTTTCGTCGAGTTTGAGGGCGATGTAGTAAACGCCATCGTCGCGCCGCACCAACAGGGCGATGTTGCGCCCCTTGGGTATCAGTTTCAGTGCTTCATTGAACTGCTCGACCGAGCCTACATCGACATTGCCTATAGCCAGAATGATATCGCCACGGCGTAATTCGGCGCGCGCTGCGGCGGTGCTTTTTACTTCTTCCACCAGCAGACCGCTTTTTACCTGCAACTCGTTTTTCTGTTCGGCGCTCAACTCGCTCAACACCAGCCCGAGGCGAGCCACGCTTTCACCCGGACCAGTGCTGCCAGCCTGCGCCATCTGGTCGTCTCCGGGCATTTCGCCCACGGTCACGTGGACTTCCTTGCTTTCACCCTTGCGCCACACCTGTACTGTCACCTTGCTACCTGGCCGTGTTGCTGCAACCATGCGCGGCAAGTCTCCGGATGAGTTTACCGTCTTGCCGTCAAACTTGAGGATTACATCGCTGACTTGTATGCCTGCCTTGTCCGCCGCTCCGCCTTTTTCCACGCTGCTGATCAAGGCGCCGCCAGATTTACTCAACCCGAATGATTCGGCCAGGTCGCGCGTGACTTCCTGTATGGTCACACCAATGCGCCCTCGCGTTACTTTGCCAGAGACACGCAACTGGTTGGACACCTCCATCGCTACATCGATCGGTATCGCGAAAGACAGCCCCATGTAGCCGCCGGAACGGCTGTAAATTTGCGAGTTAATGCCAATTACCTCGCCCTTCATATTGAATAACGGGCCACCCGAATTGCCTGGATTGACGGCAGCATCGGTCTGGATGAATGGCACATAATTTTCCTGTGGCAAGGAGCGCCCCTTGGCGCTCACGATACCCGCCGTCACGCTGCTGTCAAAGCCGAACGGCGAACCGATGGCCACGACCCATTCACCCACCTTGAGGACATTCGGGTCGCCCTGCGTAATTTTCGGCAGGCCGCCGGCCTCGATCTTTATCAATGCCACGTCAGTGCGCTTGTCAACCCCGATCACCTTGGCCTTGAATTCGCGCTTGTCGGTCAGGCGCACCGTTATCCCGTCAGCGCTGCCCACCACATGGGCATTGGTCATGATGTAACCATCATCGCTGATGATGAAGCCGGAACCGAGAGACTGTGTTTCCCGGTCACGCGGTATTTGCGGCGCAAAACGGTTAAAAAACTCCAAGAATGGATCGCCCTTGGGTAGGTTGGGTATGCCTGGAAATGCTTGGGCGCTGCGGACAATCTGGGTGCTGCTGATGTTAACTACTGCTGATCCCTGCTTTTCCACCAGTTCAGTGAAATCGGGTAATTCCTTGGCCGACGCATATTGTGCAAAAAAACAAATCAGGGAAAAAGCCAGTATTTTTTTCAACATAATTTTTATCCTCAACTATAGTTATTTACCACTGTGTCGTACCGAATCTGCAACCTGCATCACAGTGCGCGGCGGCACTTCGCCTACCACTGTCAGCAGATAGTCACCAGCCACCTTGCTATAAACCTGCATCGCTCCCTGGCTGGATAAACCAGAATGGTCATCTTGATCGTTATCAACCGCTTCAATGAAAACAGAAATGCTGGCCAGTCCATCTGAAAATACCATTTGGATAGCAGGTGTATTTCTGCCGCGTAGCGGGCGGCGCATTTCGGTGATTTTCTTGAAACCGGCGGGAAGTGCATCCACTTGCCAACCACTCACATTGGTCGAAGCTTCCACCTTGGGCAAGTGGAAATGACGCGATTTATGGGTAAATAAAGTGTGTTTAGACTTGTCCGCTACAACCCACGTGCGGTCAATACTGCCACCGATATTCAATTGAGTGAAAGTATTTTGCTCAATCACACGGCCACGCTCATCCAATACCTCTGCCTTGAGTAGCAAACCGGAATCACTGTGTGCCCACATCTTGTGGATGTAGCGCAAATTGTCCTTCGGCTGAAAAATCATGGCATGGGCATGAAACCCAGCCACTCTCCCCTCTTCCGTCTGTTTGATCAGGTAATTTTCATTCAGCAATAAAAGTTGCTCTGGCAATAGTGCAGGGAACGTCTGCGTACCCTGACGTTCTTCTATTTTCACCTGGCTGTCACCCAAATAACATAACACTTGGTCATTATTACGGATAATTTCACGCCGTGAGCCATCCAGGCTCTCCAGCCTGCTATGCTCGCCATCACGGTCGACAATATGGGTAATACGTGAAATTTCAACGTGGTTGCCATATTGATACACGAAGGTGCCGCTGTAATCGGTCTGGTGTGAAGCAAACGCCATGGTCTTCAGCCAGTTCAGTTCATCCTGCCACAACGGATCGGCAAATGCTGCAGGAATGGCGGCACACAACGAGAAAGCGAATAAAAAGAGGGGCTTCATTACGGCAGCTTGCACTATTGGCCCGCCACAGTGCGTATGTAAGAGGCGGTACCCTGCACATCGGCCCTGGGGGAAAATTCCTGATGCGCCAACAAGTAATCATTCATTCCTTTATTGCCGGAGAATCCGGCGGGACGCAGCGCGGTGGATTGCTGCTTGGCCATCTGCGGCGGGAGATCAGATCCGACCTGAAGCGACATCCATGCCACCAGGCTCAGCGCCAGCACCGACGCGGCTGCGGAAAGCGCGAACCACCTAGCATTCCGGCTGGCGTTGCGACTTGGAGCCAGCACCGTTGGCTCGGACTGCAACCGTTCGCGCATGGCAGCGCTGATATTGGGGTAAGCATGGTCAGGTTGGCGCAGCACATCACCGATCAAGTGGTAGCTCTGCCACTCCTCATGCCCGTTAGTGCTGCGTTTTAACTTATCGAGCAATGCTCCTGCTTCATCATCGAACAATTCTCCATCCATCAAAGCTGAAATTTGCTGTTTCATGTTCACCACCTGTTATGTTCACTGGTGCCCAGCAACGGGCGCAAATTTTCCGCAATCGCCTCGCGCGCCCGGAAAATGCGGGAGCGCACAGTGCCGATCGGGCAATTCATCACATCTGCAATTTCTTCATAGCTCAGCCCCTCGATTTCACGCAGGGTGAGCGCGGTGCGCAAATCATCCGGTAACTGCTTCAAGGATGCATTCACCACCTCGACTACCTGTTTGCTCATCAATTCATTTTCCGGCGTGTTTACTTCCTGCAACAGCCCGGCATCCTCGAAACCCTCCGCCTCTTCCGCGTCGAATTGGGTGCTGGTCGGGGTTCGTCTCTTGAATGCCAACAGATAATTCTTTGCGGTGTTGATACCGATACGGTACAGCCAGGTGTAGAACGCGCTCTCTCCACGGAAAGTCGGTAAGGCGCGATAGGCCTTGATAAATGCTTCCTGGGTTACGTCCTCAACCTCGGCCGCATCGCGTACAAAACGCGAAATCAGCCTAGCCAACCGTCGCTGGTACTTAACTACCAGCAACTCGTAGGCGTGCTTGTCACCGCGTTGCGCGCGCTCAACTAATTGCTGATCGACTTCCCTGTCGCCCATTCCCCGTTATCCCGGTGTATCACGCCGCCACAAACGCGGCGCGCTAGTATAACCGGACAGGCCTGGGGCGTCAGCCATTTACCCCGCCACGGGAGTGGACATGGCGCAATAGAATTAGTTCACTCTGGAGATTGGTCATTTATCCTTCCCTGGATTTGCTATAGTTCCAACCGTTATGGATAACCAAGTGGATTTCTCAAATGTTGCAATTTGACGTCCTGATCATAGGCAGCGGTTTGGCCGGACTGTCATTGGCGCTGAAACTCGCCGACCACCGGAAGGTCGCTGTTATCACCAAAAAATCGCTGCTGGAAGGAGCAAGCGCCCGGGCGCAGGGCGGTATCGCCACGGTGCTTTCGCGGGAAGATTCACTCTCCGAGCACATTCAGGATACCATGACCGCCGGCGCCGGCCTGTGCGACCCGACCACCACGCGCTATGTGGTCGAACACGCCAAGTCGGCGCTCGACTGGCTGATCGCGCAAGGCGTGCCGTTCACACGCGATGCCAGCACCGACACCGGCTATCACCTGACACGCGAAGGCGGCCACAGCCACCGGCGCATCATCCATGCCGCCGATGCCACCGGCATGGCGGTACAGGAAGCCATCGCCGCCAAAGTTCTGGCGCACCCCAACATCACGCTGCTGGAACACCACATCGCCATTGACCTGATCACCGGCAACAAACTCGGCCATCTGGACAATCGTTGCTATGGTGCTTATGCGCTCAACAGCCTGAGCGATGAAGCCATCACTATTGCCGCACGTGACACCATCCTGGCAACCGGTGGCGCGTGCAAAGTATATCTTTACACCACCAATCCGGACACCGCCACCGGAGACGGCATCGCAATGGGCTGGCGCGCCGGTTGCCGCGTAGCCAACATGGAATTTATCCAGTTCCATCCGACCTGCTTATACCACCCGCACGCCAAATCCTTCCTCATCAGCGAAGCCGTACGCGGCGAAGGCGGCATCCTGAAACTGCCCGATGGCACACGCTTCATGCCCTCGCATGACGAACGCGCCGAACTCGCGCCGCGCGACATCGTGGCACGCGCCATTGACTTTGAAATGAAAAAACGCGGACTGGACTGCGTGTACCTGGACATCTCGCACCGTCCAGCGAAATTCCTGCAGGAACATTTCCCCAACATTTATGCGCACTGTTTGGAGTTGGGAATAGACATCGCACAACAGCACATCCCGGTGGTGCCGGCCGCACACTACACTTGCGGCGGCATCGTCACCGACCTGCGCGGCCGCGCCGACGTGGATAATCTGTACGCCATCGGCGAAACCTCGCACACAGGACTACACGGCGCCAACCGCCTGGCCAGCAACTCGCTGCTCGAATGCATGGTGTTCGCCGAAGCCGCCGCACACGACATTCTCGGCAAACCGCGCGGCAAGCCCATCGCTCTGCCGCAATGGGATGAAAGCCGCGTGACCGATGCCGATGAGGAAATCATCATTGCACACAACTGGGCGGAATTGCGCCGCTTCATGTGGGACTATGTCGGTATCGTACGCACCACCAAACGGCTGCAACGTGCGCAGCACCGCATCCAGTTGCTGCATGAGGAAATCAACGAGTACTACACCAACTTCCATGTCACTGCCGACCTGCTGGAACTGCGCAACCTGGTGTTAAGCGCCGACCTCATCGTGCAAAGCGCACTGTCCCGGCACGAAAGCCGCGGGTTGCACTACAGCAAGGACTACCCCTATACGCTGCCGCAGGCCCTTCCCACCGTGCTCACACCGCCAACCTATACAGCGGGCTAGCCTCCCCACTTCAGCCAGACCCGCAACTCCCGGAAGGATTCCGCATCCAAGCTATCCGGCATGATGACAACACTACGCGCAAGGCGTGCGCCCTGCGGCAGCACATTCAGCACAGTGAAGAAAGGCGTGACCAAGCTATCGCGCAGGATTTGACCAGTCAACTGTTCGCCGCCGCGCGTGGACAGCACCGCCCGGTCACTCTCCAACAACAGCGCAACACCGGCGGAAGGCGCAGACAGCCAGGCATCGCGGCGTAAGTGGTGCATCAGGCTGAACAGCATGAGTGGGGTCAGCGCCGCCTTCGCCCATACCGGCAAGGCTAATGGAAGCAGCGCTGCGAGCGTGGCGCCATGCGCTGCAATCAGCATGGTCGCAAGGTAACGCGAAGGTTGGAGTTTGAATTGCCGCTGCATATCCGCTCCTTATCGAAGAAAGCAAGCAACCAAATCAAAAAATAAAGGCTAAGACCAAACCGATCAGTACCAGCGCGAAGATCGCAATCATTGGCAAGTTGCCACTGTTGTCGGGCGCGGCTTCGTCCGCCTCGTCCTGGTAGACCCGAGCATGTATGGGGCGCTCTGTAATTTTTGGTATTGCGATTAGCCGTGCAGCCTGATTCATAGCATCCGCGGTCGGTCGTGCCATTTTTAAAGATTTGGCAAACGCATCCACCTCTTTCGGCGAACTGGTCATCGCAGCCAAGCGCATTGTGGCCGCAGATGAATCAAACACATTGGACAAGCTCATGTTCACTACGGGCTTGAATTCTTCCGTCTCCGCACTCTCTTGCCAACTGGGAATAGTGTCTAAATATTGCGATTCTGGTGGCCGCAGGCGGCTACGCCGAAGATCGGCCCATGCGTTGGAGCGCGGCACCGCGTCGCGGCAGGCACGCAAATCATTGGCAAATTCTCCGGCATCGTGATAGCGGTCGCCCGGGGCTTTCGCCAGAGCCTTGGCAATAATAAAATTAGCCATACTGGGAACTGCCGGATTCAAAGTACTGAGCGGCGACGGCACGGCATTCAGAATCTGATACATGATGGCGTTGACATTCTCGCCGTTGAACGGCACTTGGCCAGCAAGCATTTCATACAGCATCACGCCGAGCGAAAAGATATCCGAGCGCTGGTCGAGCTGCTTGTCCATTACCTGTTCCGGCGACATGTACTTGGGTGAGCCGAGCACCATGCCAGTTTGTGTGCGCACTGATGCAGAGGCCATGCGTGCGATGCCAAAGTCAGTGATCTTCACATGCCCATCGCGCACCACCATGATATTGGAAGGTTTTACGTCGCGGTGCACGATACCGTGCTCGTGCGCATAAGCCAAACCCAGCGCCACCTGAACCACGATGTCGAGCACCTGATCAATCGGTAAGAGCGGCTCTTCATTCAGAATATCGCGCAACTCGCGGCCCTGCAGAAATTCCATCGCGATATAAGCGACATCACCGCTCTTGCCCACATCGAAAATGGTGACAATATTGGGATGGCTCAGGCGGCCTGCCGCTTTGGCTTCCTGATAAAAACGCGCCTCATACTCATCTTTTTCATCCAGGGCCAGGTTCAGGCTGATAGTTTTGATCGCGACAACGCGATCAATCAGCGGGTCTCTCGCCTTATAGACAATACCCATCGCACCATGGCCGAGTTCGCTGATTACTTCATAGCGTCCTAACTGGCTGATCATGGCTGTTATCGGCAAAGTAAATTATTTGGCAAAATTGTCCTTCACGCCACGGAATACCGGCCCCCATATAGGGTGTCCCGCTTCCGCAGCTTCCAGATCAAATTTCGGATCAACTTCTAATACATCCTCGAACTCGTGACGGCACTGATTTTTACGGTCGGTAATGCAATAAATGAAAGCCAAATACTTGTGTACGTTAATTTTGTCGTCCTTGCGGCTCAAACCCATTTTCTCTGCTTCACGTAACGCTTCCAAGGAGAATTTATAGTCGCCTTCTTCATAGCTTTCTATGCCGAGGGCAAGCTTCTGCTCCGCATAATTGGCCTGGGGAATGACACCCACCTTGTTCTTTGCATTACCCATTGCACCACAAGCGCCCAACAAAAGCACAACTGCAGCAAGTAACATAACGCGAACATCTGGCATCATGAACTCCTCAATTAGCAAATTTATGTTTGATATTTATATTCTCTCCCGCCTTAACATGAACTCTGTGGATATAGGCCGGAAAAGCAGTGTTGCGAATCTCGATTTCATGTCTCCCTGGTACCACCATCATTTTTGCCAGTGGCGGGCTGACGCCCTGTATTCTACCATCCAGATAGATTTCCCCCCAAGGCGAGACTGAAATACTAACCAGCGCCGTAGCTTCGGGCTTGGCCCCAGTGGTATCCTCCAGCGTACGTGTCGTAGCAATGGGATTGATCGCCGTGGTTTCCTCTAACGTACGTATCGTAGCCGTGGGATTAATCGCAGTGGTTTCCCCCAGTTTACGTATCGTAGCAGTGGAATTACCCGCAGTAGTTTCCTTCCAAGATAGCGCACTTCCCGCAGCAGTGGAATAAGCCGCAGTAGCTTCCTCTGATGTGCGAATACTGAGGTCTGTATTGCTGGTTTTTTTTTGCCCAGCGGTATGGTTAGTAGGTTTTATCTGCTCTGGTTGCTCGGCTTCCGGTTTGTTTTCCATTACGTGTCCAGTCATGCTGGCCGATGCTGCACCTACCAACGCCTCCGCAGCTGCAGCGGCCGATTCTGCCGCAGCTTTATCGAAGGCGTCTTGAACTACGAAAAACATCGGCATTTCCGTCAGTTGCGGTGGCGGCTCAAAAGGGCGAAGCATGAATTTGATAACCACAACAAACAGCAGCAGCGCACCGGCCAGAGTTAAAACATAGAGCGCACGCTGCTGGCCGGAAGCCTTCTCGAAAGCTTTGCGCACGGCAATTATCCAACCGATCACGTGTTGTGCAACTCCCGCCATCGCACCAAGAGCGCCCTTACCGGCCAACTTCTGGTTGCTTGCACTCACTTCACCCGGATAGCCGATCGCGTAAATCTCATGTTCACGCACATGCTTGTCGGTACGCGACCCCTGGTAGTGGAACATCCCCACGTATTCATGCGACAGGCGCGATACCGCATCATAGTAGGAACGCGAAACCAATACCTGGCCCGGGTCGGCAAACCCCATCACACGCTGCGCCACGTTAATGCCATCGCCTACGATATTGGCCTGGTCATTGATATCCTTGACCAGGCGCACCGGGCCAAGGTTGATACCCATGCGCACAAGCAACGGCGGATCCAAGTGCACACCTTCATTGAGCAGCTTTTCGCGCAGGACCAGCGCCGCCTTGAGCGCATCTTCGACATCCCCCAGAAAACTGATTGCCGCACCATCGCCCGTATCCAAAATAATGCGGTCACCGATCGGCACATCGCGAATAGCAAAAGCCAAAAAGGCATTAAAGCCTTCTTTCAGGGCAATCTGCCCGGAAACTGACTTTTTAGAATATGCCACAATGTCCAGGAACAACACACTGCACATTACGGTTTTATTTGCCCGGTCTTCCATTCAACCTTTAATCCGATAACTTCTTAATATATTGTAACGCTAGAAGCCTGTTGTTATTTTTCTGCGGTGCGCTCTCACCGCACGCTGCGCCTTGCCGCGTGGTGTGGTTGTGGAAACATTTTCTTGACTGCCCTTATCTTTTGCTCCAACCCCTTTAATTCCAAGCTTATCAGTTTGCCCGTGATCGTGCCGCACATCAGCATGTTGTGCAGCGTCAGGTTGCACCTCCATGCCAACCCATTCGAGGATTGCGTTCACTTCCCCCGAACCGAGTTCGGCCAACATGCCACGCTTCAAGCGCGGCGGCAGGTTGACAATGCCGAAGCGCACGCGCATCAAACGGCTGACCGGCAAGCCCAATGCCTCGAAGGTGCGTCGCACAACGCGGTTGCGCCCTTCCTTCAACACTAGGCGATACCAGTGATTATAGCCTTCACCACCTTCGTCCAAAAGCCTCTCAAACCTCACCGGGCCGTCTTCCAGCGTGACCCCTTCCTTCAGCATCTGCCGCATTTGTTCGTCTGTCATGCTGCCCTGTACGCGTACTGCATACTCACGCTCCACCTCGAAGCGCGGATGCATCAGGCGATTGGCCAAGTCGCCCGAGGTAGTGAAAATCAGCAGCCCGCTGGTATTGAAGTCGAGCCGACCAATGGCAATCCATTTCATGCCACTCAGCTTGGGCAGTTTGTCGAACACACTTGCCCGCTTTTCCGGGTCATCGCGGCTGACGATCTCGCCTTCCTGCTTATGGTACAACAAGACGCGCGGCAGGCGTGCATCCTGTGCCTTGATACGAATGGAGCGCTTGTTATCGGCACGCACCACATCACCCTCCACCACACGCATTCCCAGCGTCGCCACCTCGCCGTTCACCGTGATGCGCCCGGCAGTGATCCATTCCTCCATCTCGCGCCGCGAACCCATGCCTGCCTGCGCCAGCACCTTTTGCAACCGCTCGCCCTGTTCACTCATTCCGAAACCGTGCGCCTTTCCAACACTGCCTGCGCCAGCGTGCCGCTATCCACATATTCCAGCTCACCGCCCATCGGCAGCCCGCGTGCAATGCGCGACACTTTGATGCCCTGTGCGCACAGCAGGGTGGCGATGTAATGTGCCGTGGCATCTCCCTCCACGGTGAAGTTGGTGGCGAGGATCACCTCGCATGGCTGCTCCTGTGCGCGCCTGACCAAACGATCCAGATGCAACTCGCGCGCGCCGATGCCGTCCAGCGGGGACAGCCTGCCCATCAGCACAAAATACATGCCGCGATAGCACTGCGCCTGCTCCATCATCAACAAGTCTGCCGGCATCTCCACCACGCACAACAAGTGCGGGTCACGCCGCGATGAACGGCACAACACACATACCTCTTCTTCGGAAAAATTATTGCACTTTGCGCAATACTGAATACTGTCTACCGCATTGCCGAGCGCTTGCGCCAGCCGTAACGCACCCGGCTTGTCGCGCTGCAATAAGTGGTAGGACATGCGCTGCGCGGATTTCGGGCCGACTCCTGGCAGGCAGCGCAACGCTTCTATCAGGTCTTCCAGGCTGGAAGGAGTATTCATTACAACTCTAAAAAGGAAGATTCATGCCGGGCGGCAGATTCATGCCCGCGGTGAAACCGCTCATCTTTTGCCGGCTCACGTCGGCGGCCTGCTTCACCGCATCGTTCACGGCCGCCACGATCAAATCTTCCAGCATCTCCTTGTCGTCGGACAATAGGCTGTCGTCCAGCAAGACGCGGCGCACTTCGTGCGCGCAGGTCATGGTCACTTTCACCATGCCGGAACCGGCTTGTCCTTCAACCTCAACTGTCGCCAGCTCGGCCTGTGCCTTTTTCATATTTGCCTGCATTTGCTGCGCCTGCTTCATCAGCCCGCCCAATCCGCCCTTCATCATCTTGCGTTCTCCTGCGATACGTGGTTAACCAAAACTTTTTGCTAGTAGCCGGTAGCTGGTAGCAAAACCAGGTTGGCTACCAGTTACCAACCACAAGCTACCAGCTCAAATCGGCTTAATTGACTCTTCAATCAGTTGCGCACCCAGTTGTTCTTGCGCCTCGCGCACAAATGGATCCTGCAAAATCGCCGCCGTCGCCTGCTGCTGTCGCGCCTGTTTCTCGTGCTGCTCGACAGCGGCAGGCGTAGATATACTGGCCGCACCCAGCGCGACAGCCAATCGCACCGGCTGGGCAAAGTAGTCGGCCAGCGCCGCCTCCAATTTTTTCTGCGCTATTTTATTATCCAGCATATGCTTGTGTTGCGGCGCCAAATTCAAGGCCAGCCGCCCGCCAACAAAACTTTCCAGCGTGCAGTGCTTGGCCAATTCACGCGCCGTGCCTTGCACATTCAATTGCGCCAGCAACACACCCCAATCAAGCGTACCTGTCGTTACCGGATTAACCGGTTGTGCGGGAGCTTGAACCGGATCCGATTGCGGCTTTGGCTGTGACTCAGATGCGGCAGATACTGAGGGCAAAGAACGTTTGGGCACAGCCTGCGCACCCGACGGCATGAAGGCCAGCATGCGCAACAGCGTCATGGTGAAACCGGCGTATTCATCCGGCGCGAGGTCAATCTCGTCGCGCCCGTGTATGGCGATCTGATAGAACAACTGCACGTCATCGGCGCTGAGCTGCCGCGCCAGCTCCAGCAAGCGATCCCGCTCCGGCTCATCCTCAGCGATGGCCAGCGGCACTGTCTGCGCCAGCGCAACGCGGTGCAACAATGTAGCCAAGTCCTGCAAAGCGGCCTCGAACGCCAGGTTGCGCAGAGCCATGTCATCGGCGATGCGCAGCAGCCCTGCGCCGTCGCGCGCCAGCAAGGTTTGCAGCAAATCGTACATATAACCCCGATCAATTGCCCCCAGCATGTTGCGCACCGTCGCCTCATCCACCCTGGAATCGGAATAGGCGATGGCCTGGTCAAGCAAGCTCAGCGCATCGCGCATGCTGCCCTGTGCCGCGCGCGCCAGCAGCGCCAGCGCGCCCATCTCTGACGGAATGTTTTCCTGCCCCAGCACATACTGCAAGTGCGCGAGTATCAACGCGGGCGGCAACTGTTTCAGGTTGAACTGCAAGCAGCGCGACAACACGGTGACCGGGATTTTCTGTGGGTCGGTTGTGGCGAGTATGAATTTCACATGGACGGGCGGCTCTTCAAGCGTCTTCAGCATGGCGTTGAATGCCGACTTCGATAGCATGTGCACTTCGTCAATGATGTACACCTTGAAACGCCCGCTGGTCGGCGCATACAGCGCGCTTTCCAGCAGCTCGCGCATGTTGTCAATGCCGGTAGTAGACGCCGCATCCAGCTCGATCAGGTCAATGAAACGCCCGCTGTCTATCTCCATGCAGGCGCTGCAACTGCCGCACGGCGTGGCGGTAATGCCCGTTGCGCAATTAAGGGACTTCGCGAAAATGCGCGCGATAGTGGTTTTGCCTACCCCGCGCGTGCCGGTGAACAGATAGGCGTGATGCAAACGGTTTTGCGCCAGCGCATTGCTCAAAGCTCGCACGACATGCTCCTGCCCCGCCAGTTGCGAGAAGGTCTTGGGCCGCCACTTGCGCGCTAGAACAGAAGTTGCAGACAAAATTCAGCCGATCTTAAAAATGTACCAAACCAATGAAGCCATGAAAACCGGATTGCATTCCCATCATCGCGCCCCGTTTCCAAGAAGGAGGCGAGCCTTGCCCCCGGCACTTGCGGAAAATAGTTGTGGCTGCTTCCTTCCGGACCTGACCAGGTTCACTACACCACAATGCGGGGAGGCCCGCCAAACCAATTCCAACCTGCTGCGCGCCACGATAGCTGCGTTGCTCAACCGCTCGAAATCCTCATGTACATACAGTACATTCCGGTTTCTTGCACTTTAGTTCCGGCATCACATTAGCCTTCGGCAAATATGAGCCTTCACTGAAACTTCGTTTTCGCGCCTTGCTCTCCTGTCGCTCGCTACGGTTGGTAATCTTTTGCATAACTGCTTGCTAAATCTGTTTGAACGGAATCGCATTGCTGCGGTTGCGCCATTCCGCCGGGCCGATCTCATGCACCGAACCGCCATTCGCGTCCACAGCCACGGTGACCGGCATGTCTTCCACCTCAAATTCGTAAATCGCTTCCATGCCCAGATCTGCAAAGGCAACCACGCGCGCGGCCCGGATGGCCTGCGCCACCAGATAGGCCGCGCCGCCTATCGCGATCAGGTACACCGCCCCGTGGCGCTTGATGGATGCGATCGCGGCCTTGCCGCGCTCCGCCTTGCCTATCATCCCGATCAAGCCGGTCTGCGCCAGCATCGTTTCGGTGAACTTGTCCATGCGCGTCGCGGTTGTCGGCCCTGCCGGTCCCACCACCTCATCGCGCACCGGGTCAACCGGGCCGACATAATAGATGAATCGGCCGGTAAAATCCACGCCGGGCGGCAGTTTCTCGCCGCGCGCCAGCATTTCGGTGATGCGCTTGTGCGCCGCATCGCGCCCCGTGAGCAGCTTGCCGGACAGTAGCAGCGTCTCGCCCGGCTGCCACTTTGCGATGTCCGCGCGCGTAATGCCGTCGAGATTCACCCTGCGTGCATCCGCCGATGGTTTCCAGTGCACATCGGGATAATCTTCGAGCTTCGGCGGCGTGAATTGCGCCACCCCCTTGCCATCCAGTTCAAAATGGATATGCCGCGTCGCCGCGCAATTGGGGATCATGGCAATCGGCTTGGAAGCCGCATGAGTCGGGTAATCCAGAATCTTTATATCCAGCACCGTGGTCAGCCCGCCCAGGCCCTGCGCGCCTATGCCCAAGGCATTCACCTTGTCGTGAATCTCGATACGCAGTTCCTCCAGGCGGTTTTTCGCGCCACGCGCCTTCAGCTCATGCATGTCAATCGGCTCCATCAGCGCCTCTTTCGCCAGCAGCATCGCCTTTTCCGCCGTGCCGCCGATGCCGATGCCCAGCATCCCCGGCGGGCACCAGCCCGCGCCCATCTCCGGCACGCGCTGCAACACCCATTCCACGATGTCATCGCCGGGATTGAGCATCTTGAAACTGGTTTTATTTTCCGAACCGCCGCCCTTGGCCGCGATGCGCACATCCACCCTATCGCCCGGCACCAGTTCGACATGCACCACCGCCGGTGTGTTGTCGCCGGTGTTCTTGCGCGCGCCCGCCGGATCGGACACAACGGAAGCGCGCAGCATATTGTCCGGGTCGAGATAAGCCTTGCGCACCCCGGCGTTCACCATGTCAACCACCGTCATCGCCGCGTCCCAGCGCACCTCCATCCCCACCCGCACAAACGCCACCACGATACCGGTATCCTGGCAGATGGGGCGGTGCCCCTGCGCGCACATGCGCGAGTTGGTCAAAATCTGCGCCATCGCATCTTTCGCCGCAGGCGATTGCTCGGACTGGTATGCGGCCCCCAGCGCGTGAATGTAGTCCAACGGGTGGTAATAGGAAATGAACTGCAATGCATCGGCGATGCTGTCGATGAAATCCTGCTGGTGTATGGTGGTCATGGCGTGGTCCGGAATTAATGATGGGGTTGGGGGCGATTATGGAAGGCTGCGCGGCGCGCGTCAATTTACAGTATCCCTTCATGCCGTATTTCGCCTTTGCCTGCTCACGGTGTGAGAAGCGATCCCGCAAATTCAGGCCACCGATGCTGAATGTCATGCAGAATTCGAGCAGGTCATCCGGGCTGGGCAAGTCTGGATAGGCCGATTGATGGGTTGCTCCGACAATTATTTGTTAAACTTGTCGCTCCATTGAAACGATTGAATAAGTGTACATGGGCATAACTGATACTGAACTCCTTTTTGCCAGACGGGCCATAAAGCGCAAGAAACTTTTCCTGGCATTCTCAATTACAAGTGTAATCGTGGGATTGTGTCTGGCATTGCTTTACGCTTGGCAATTCGCCACTCAACCCGGATTTTCCCCTGGCATCCACTTTGTGCTGGTAACCCTGATTCTCCTGATGGCCAGGCAGAATTTGCGCCAGTACTTTTACGCAAAAATTCTTGAAAAACTGATTCCATGAAGGGCACCTCTAAAAATTCAAAATTCTGATGGAACTACTATTAGAACTACTAGCCATGCCAAGGCGCGAATTAAAAATTCGGGTGCCGCATATGCTTGGTATGTAAGCGAGAATTTTTATGAGCAACGCCATATTGCGACGAAATCTGGATTTTTAGAGGCGCCCCGAAGATGATTGACCTCTGGAAGAGGTCACTCGACCCCCGTGCGGCTAATGAAATTGAGGTGTGCCGTGCATGAAATGTCTCTGGCTGAAGGTGTGATGCAAATTGTCGAGGATAGTGCGCGCACGCAAAAATTCAGCCGGGTGAAAACGGTATGGTTGGAAATCGGCCAACTCGCGGGCGTGGAAGTTGAGGCGATGCGTTTTTGTTTTGATGCGGTGTCACGCGACAGCATCGCACACGATGCGCGTCTGGAAATCATTGAAATGCCTGGGCAAGCCCGGTGTATGCATTGTGCCGAAACCGTGCGGGTAAAAACCTTGTTTGATACCTGCCCGAAGTGTGGCGGCCAACGGGTTCAGGTAACGAGCGGCAACGAGATGCGTGTCAAGGAACTCGACGTTGAGTAGGGGGAATCGCAATGTGTAATGTATGCGGGTGCAGCGCGGGAGAAACGGCCATCGGGGGTGCGGCTGTGGTCCAGGATGGCCAGCACGAGCATACTCATGGCGGCCATTCATATTTCCATGTGCGTGAAGATGGCACAGCGCACGACCACGATCATACCCATGGTCATCACCCGCATGATCACCCCCACAGCCACACGCATGGATCGGTTCACTACGGCCTCGGCCCGGCGGGCGCTCATGCGCCCGGCATGAGCCAGTCGCGCATGGTGAAGATCGAGCGCGATATCCTTTCCAAGAACGACGGCTATGCCCAGGAGAATCGCGGCTATCTTGCTGATCATGGCATCTTCACGCTCAACCTGGTCTCCAGCCCCGGTTCAGGCAAAACCACGCTGCTGGTCAAAACCATTGAGGCGCTGTGCGGCAAACTGGCGCTTGCCGTGATCGAAGGCGACCAGCAAACCGACAATGACGCTGCGCGCATCCGTGCGGCGGGTGCGCCAGCCTTGCAGATCAACACCGGCAAGGGGTGTCATCTCGATGCTTGCATGGTCGGTCGTGCCATGCAGCAACTCAATCTGGGTGACGACAGTTTGTTGCTGATCGAGAACGTGGGCAATCTGGTGTGCCCCGCCAGTTTCGATCTGGGCGAGGCGCATAAAGTGGCGATCCTCTCGGTGACGGAAGGGGAAGACAAGCCGCTCAAATACCCCGACATGTTCCGCGCCGCCGATCTGATGCTGCTCAACAAATGCGACCTGTTGCCGTATCTGACGTTCGATGCCGATCTGGCGGTGGCCAATGCGCGCCGTGTGAACCCAAACATTCAAGTAATACGCACCTCGGCGACCAGCGGGGAAGGGATGGTCGCGTGGGTGGGATGGATCAAACAGGGGTGCGCTCGTGCAATTGATGCCAGGCAGCAGAAGGTTGCTGCGCAGCACCAGCTCGCGGCTGAGCAGCCAGCGGTGCAGAGGTGACGGGATCAACATGGACGCCGCCGCAATTTCCGCAAGAATGACGGGTTGCATCGAGCGCACGGTTTCGCTGCATGGCCACGTCCAGCCGGTACTGGCGATGGGCGCCTGGTTCAAGAACACGCTGTGCATCACCTCGGGAAACCAGGCGCATATCAGCCACAACCTCGGTGATCTCGACACGGCCTCAGCCTGCTGTGCGCACGAGCAAACAGCCTATGCGCTGCTCGACTGGTTGGGCGAACGTCCGCACGCCATCGCACACGATTTGCACCCCGATTTCCACTCCAGCCGTTTTGCCGCCCGCCTGGCTGACGAACTGCAACTGCCGCTGATTGCCGTGCAGCACCACCATGCCCATATCGCCGCCATTTGTGCCGAACACGGCATCGATCAACCGGTGCTCGGCTTGGCGCTGGACGGGGTGGGGTTGGGCACGGACGGCTCGGCTTGGGGCGGCGAATTGCTGCGGGTGGAAGGCGCGGGATTTCGCAGGCTGGGATATTTGCGCCCGCTGCCGCTACCCGGCGGCGACCGCGCCGCGCGCGAACCGTGGCGCATGGCGGCGGCAGCGTTGCACGAACTGGGACGCAATGACGAAATCCCGCAGCGCTTCCCGGCTGAAGCCGGGGCGCAGACGGTGGCTGCCATGCTGCAACGCAATCTCAACTGCCCGCGCAGTTCCAGCGCGGGGCGGCTGTTCGACGCCGCAGCCGGGTTGCTCGGAATATGCGACCGGATGGAGTTTGAGGCGCAGGCGGCAATCCTGCTGGAAAGCGCAGCGAAGAAACATGGGCAGGTGACGCCGCTTGCGCATGGCTACGAGCTTGGCAAAGATGGCGTGCTGGATTTTCGCCCGCTGTTGCAGGCGCTGGCGGATTGCAACGATGTGGCATACGGCGCGGCGTTGTTTCATGCCACCCTGGCCGATGGGCTGGTGCAATGGGTAACGCGTACCGCGCTGGAACAAGGCATCAATATAGTCGCACTGGGCGGCGGCTGTTTTCTCAACGGCGTGCTGATGCAGGCACTGGAGCCGGAAATGGCCGCACGGGGGCTGACGGTGCTCCAGGCACGGCAAATGGCGCCAGGTGACAGCGCCATTGCATTGGGGCAGGCTTGGATCGCCCTGCATCAATTAACAAGAGTGAATTGATTATGTGTCTGGCAATCCCGGCTCGCGTTGAAGAGTTCACCACGCCGGGCAACGCCATCGTAAATATAGGTGGCGTGCGCAAAGAAGTTTCCATGGCGCTGGTGGACGATGCCGTGGTCGGCGATTACGTCATCGTGCATGTCGGCTACGCCTTGCAGAGGATCGATGAAGAAGAGGCCGAGCTCACATTGGCCGCTTTCGCCGAGATGGGTGAACTGGATAACCTGCATACCGAATTGCCGGGGGAAGCGCCATGAAATACGTGGACGAATTTCGCGATGGCAATCTGGCCAAGACCATCGCCGCCAACATCCGGCGCGAAGCGGCAGCGGACAAACGTTACAGCTTCATGGAATTCTGCGGCGGGCATACCCACGCGATCTCGCGCTACGGCATCACCGATTTGCTGCCCGCCAATGTGCGCATGATCCACGGACCGGGTTGCCCGGTGTGCGTGCTGCCCATCGGACGCATCGATCAGGCGATCAAACTGGCGCAGGAGCGCGGCGTGATTCTGTGCACCTATGCCGACACCTTGCGCGTGCCAGCTTCCGGCAATCTTTCTTTGATGCGCGCCAAGGCGCGCGGCGCCGATGTGCGCATGATCTATTCGCCGCAGGATGCATTGAAGATCGCGCGTGACCATCCTGCCCGCGAGGTGGTGTTCTTTGCCATCGGCTTCGAGACCACTACACCGCCCACCGCACTGATTATCAAACAGGCAGGCAACGAAGGCATCAACAACTTCAGCGTGCTGTGCAATCACGTGGTGACCCCAGCGGCGATCACGCACATCCTGCAATCGCCGGAAGTGCGCCAGTACGGGACAGTGCCGCTGGACGGCTTCATCGGCCCGGCGCACGTCAGCATCGTGATCGGCAGCCTGCCCTACGAGCATTTCGCGCGCGAATATCGCAAGCCGGTGGTCATCGCCGGTTTCGAGCCGCTGGACGTGATGCAGGCGATCTTGATGTTGATCCGGCAGATGAACGGCGGACGCGCCGAAGTGGAGAACGAGTTCACCCGCGCGGTCACGCGCGAGGGCAACATCAAGGCGCAGGCGCAAGTGTCGGATGTGATGGAATTGCGGCGCAGCTTCGAATGGCGCGGCCTGGGCGAAGTGCCGTATTCGGCGTTGAAGATACGGCCGGCCTACGCGCAGTTCGATGCGGAAGCGCGCTACGGTATCGGCTATACACAAGTTGCTGACAACAAGGCTTGCGAGTGCGGCGCGATCTTGCGCGGCGTGAAAAAACCGCAGGATTGCAAAGTGTTCGGCACGGTATGCACGCCGGGAACACCGCTGGGCTCCTGCATGGTGTCGTCGGAAGGCGCGTGCGCGGCGCATTACAGTTATGGTCGACTTAGGGAGACAGTTTAACGTTCCCCTCTCCCGCTTGCGGGAGGGGTTGGGGTGAGGGGCTATGAATATGAAATATCTTAATTGGTACACACCGTCCCTCATCCCCAGCCCTTCTCCCGCTTGCGGGAGAAGGGAGTCAAACCTTCGCGCGCTTACTGTTTGCGGAAGTGACGGGATCGCCAAATGAGCACAGTTAAACCCAACTACGCGCGCACCCTGGACATTAAAAACGGGCGCGTGGACATGAGCCACGGCAGCGGCGGGCGGGCGATGGCGCAACTAATTGAAGAACTATTCGCTGCTGCCTTCGACAATGAATATCTGCGTCAAGGCAATGACGCTGTGTTACTGCCGATAGCGCAAGGACGGCTGGTAATGGCGACAGATGCGCATGTGGTCTCACCGCTGTTTTTCCCTGGTGGCGACATCGGTTGTTTGTCGGTGCATGGCACGATCAACGATGTGGCGATGCTGGGTGCGCAGCCGCTGTATTTGTCAGCGTCTTTCATACTCGAAGAAGGCTTCCCGTTGGCCGACTTGCAGCGCATCGTGCAATCCATGGCGGTGGCAGCCCGCGAGGCGGGCGTGCCGGTGGTGGCGGGCGACACCAAAGTGGTGGAGCGGGGCAAGGCTGACGGCGTGTTCATCACGACCACCGGGGTGGGCGTGGTAGCGCCGGGGGTGAATCTGTCCGGCGCGAACGTGCGGCCCGGCGATGCCATCCTGATTTCCGGCAGCATCGGCGATCACGGCATGGCAATCATGAGTCGGCGCGAGAACCTGGCTTTTGACGCGCCCATCGAATCGGATACCGCCGCATTGCACGGCCTGGTTGCCGCCATGCTGGATAGCGGCGCGGCGATTCGTTGCCTGCGCGATCCCACACGCGGCGGACTGGCCACCACGCTGAACGAAATCGCCAAACAATCCTGCGTCGGCATATTGCTTGACGAAGCAACGATCCCGGTCAAACCCGTGGTCGCAGCGGCGTGCGAATTCCTCGGGCTGGACCCGCTGTATGTTGCCAACGAGGGCAAGCTGGTTGCGTTCTGTGCCGCGCCTGATGCCGGGCGTCTGCTGGCTGTGATGCGCGCCCACCCGCTGGCTGTCGATGCGGCCATCATCGGCTCGGCGCATGTCGAGCCGCACCACTTCGTGCAAATGAAAACGTCCTTTGGCGGCCGCCGCAATGTGGATTGGCTGGCGGGCGAACATTTGCCCCGTATTTGCTGATGGGCACCTTATGCGTATCCTGTTCCTGACGAACGCGTTCAACAGCCTTGCCCAGCGGCTGTGGCTTGAGTTGAAGGCGCAAGGTCATGAAGTTTCCATCGAATTCGATATTGCCGATTCCGTGGCGGAAGAGGCGGTTGCGTTGTGGCGGCCCAACGTGGTCGTCGCGCCATTTCTGAAACGTGCCATTCCCGCATCCATCTGGTCGCGCCATGTTTGTTTGATCGTGCATCCCGGTATCGTGGGCGACCGCGGCCCGTCCTCGCTGGACTGGGCGATACAACAAGGCGTGGCGGAATGGGGTGTAACGATATTGCAAGCCAATGATGTGATGGATGGCGGCGACATCTGGTCGGCGCAGACCTTCCCCATGCGTGCCGCAAAAAAATCCAGCCTGTATCGCAACGAAGTGACGGATGCCGCCGTGCGCGGCGTGCTGGAGGCGCTCGCGCATTATCCTGAATACGTGCGCGGGGTGTGGCGCCCCACTCCGCCGAAAGAAGTTCAGGCTGCGGCACGCGGCATCGAGCGCCCCGCCATGCGCCAGGCGCATCGCGCCATAACCTGGCAGCATGACGATACCGCAACCGTGCTGCGCAAAATCAATGCAGCCGATGGTATTCCGGGAGTGAAGGACAGCCTGTTTGGACAACCATGCCATCTGTTCGATGCGCGCGCCGAAACCGGATATGCGGGTGCTCCAGGCGAACTGATCGGGCGCAAGGGAGATGCCGTGTTGCGTGCCACAACGGATGGCGCGATCTGGATAGGGCATGTGAAAAGGCTAGAACATGATCCCGGTTTCAAGCTGCCCACTGCAATGGTTTTTTCACAGGAGATGTCCAGCTTGCCAGAATTGGAAAGCGCGCCAGGGAGCGAGATTCGCTATGAGGAACACGGTAGCGTGGGTTATCTGCATTTTGATTTTTACAACAGCGCGATGTCCGCCCGGCAGTGCGCGCGCCTGCGTGCGGCATATCTGGAAGCGCGCAAACAACCGGCGCTGGTATTGGTACTGATGGGCGGCGAGGATTTCTGGTCCAACGGAATACATCTAAACCAGATTGAAGCCGCCGCAAGCCCGGCGGACGAATCCATGCGCAACATCGAAGCGATGGATGATCTGGTGCTGGAAATTTTGCGCACCACCGACAAGCTCGTCGTGGCTGTCATGCGGGGCAATGCCGGTGCGGGCGGCTGTTTTCTCGCGCTGGCAGCCGACCAGGTTTGGGCGCGCCATGCGGTGGTGCTCAACCCGCATTACAAAAACATGGGCAATCTGTACGGCTCGGAATATTGGACCTACCTGCTGCCTGCACGGGTGGGCAAGGAGCGCGCACAAGCCATCATGCAGAACCGATTGCCGGTATCGGCTACTGCGGCGGCGCAGGAAGGTCTTATCGACAAATGCTTCGCCGACGACCCGGATACGTTCCGTGCCCGAGTGAAACGCATGGCGCTCGAATTGGCGGCGGCACCGGACTATGCGCAGCGGCTGGCCGAAAAATGTGCGCGCCGCGCATGTGATGAAGCGAAACGGTCGCTTGCCGAATATCGCGCTGACGAGCTGAATGAAATGCGCCGCAATTTTTACGGGTTCGACCCCAGCTATCATTACGCGCGCCATCACTTCGTGCATAAAATTCCGCACGCATTCACGCCGCGCCATCTGGCGTTGCATCGGGAGTTGGCAGCATCTGTTGCGGAGCGCGGTTGATACGGCAACTGGAAAACTTATTCATAGCCGCAGGATGGATAAGCCTGCCCTGAGCGAAGTCGAAGGGCGCAGCGCATCCACATTACAAAAATGCCCGCTGTACTGGCGGGCATTCCTGCTGCAACTACAATCCGGTTCTAAACGAAATAGCCGAGGCTCACTACTCCTTGTGCGACAGATCGCTGTCGCGCCTGTCCTTCTCCCCTCTCATCGCCACGTGGTCGGTGCCGGTGGCAGCACCGAAGCTGATCTCCACATCGATGCCGTTGGAGTTGTCTATACCCCCGGTGAGCATCTTGTGGCGCGACACCTTGATCGCCCCGCGTTTGAAGTCGAGTTCAGCTTCCAGCGTTTTGGTTTCATACTCGTACTTGCCTGCGGTCGGCGAGCCTTCCGCTTTGAAGCTGCTGAACGGCACTTCGATCAGCGTCACGCCGTCAAACGTCACGCGGATGATGTCTGTTGGGGTTGGCATCCACGCGATGTCCACGCCCGCAAAGCTGAAGTCGGCCTTCATGCTGACCCGGCCTTCCACCTTGCCTTTTTCGCCGCGCTCCACTTTGGCTTCGGTGACGTGGATGGTCAAGGCCGAGCTGACGCTGATGGTCAGGCTGGCCGAGACCGGCGCATTCACCCCGTCCGACACCGTCACCGTGGCGGTATAAGTGCCCGCACTGTAGGTGTGTTGCGGATTGGCCACGGTTGCCAGTGCCGAGCCGTCGCCGAAGTTCCAGCTATAGCTCAACACATCTGCCGGATTCACATCGCTGGCATTCGCGGTGAACTGCACGTCGAGCAACGAGGCGCCGTGGTTGGGCGTGGCGGTGGGCAACACCACCGGTGGCAGGTTGGGCGCGGTCACCGTAATCGCCACCGAGGCCTGGTCGGTCTTGGCGAAATTATCCGTCACCGTCACCACCGCCGTGTAGTTGCCCGCAGCGGCATAGCTGTGAGCCGGGTTAACCAGCGCCGATAGTGCAGTGCCATCGCCAAAGTTCCAGCTATAGGTTAAGGCGCTGCCCTCGGGGTCGTAGCTGGTGCCCGCGTTGAACATCACCGTAAGTGGCGCATTACCGGTGAGCGGGATGCCGCTGGCAGCAGCCACCGGCGGCAGGTTCAGGCTGACGTTGACCACCACCGGCGAGGCGGCACTGTTCGCCACACCGTCGTTTACCACCAGCGAAATATGGTAAGCACCGATCACATCCGGAGTCAGGCTCGGCGTCATGGTGTTCGCACCCACCAGGGTGGCGGTGCTGCCTGCGGGTGCCGCATCCAGCGTCCAGGCGTAAGTCAGAGGGTCGCCATTCGCGTCCGATGAAGCCACACCGGTCAGGGTTGCACTCTGGCCCAGATAGAGGTTCTGGTCGGCACCCGCGTTGGCCACTGGCGGCTGGTTGATGCTGAACGTCGCGCCGTAAATGTTGTTTGGGGATGGTAATGTCGACATGTCGTCATTAGCCTGCCACACGATGCGCAATTCTCCTGTGGGCAATCGAGTGATGCTGTTCAATGTCGCGTCAACAGTGGGCGTATTGGTAAGCTGATAAACACGCTTACTGGCGATCTCATAGAGAAACAGATCCGAGTGCCACCACTGCCACCACATTGTTATAGGATCTAGCGATAGAGATGCAAAGCTAATGACACCACCCGAAATTCTCGGATGAAGCTGATCGCCCGGCAGCTCGATTCGCACTGGCACAGTTGAACCCACCGGCATGTAGTAAATGTCCCACCCGTTTGCGTCTCCCGCATTCGCCTCCCATACAACGTAAGTCCCGTCGGTACTTGGCTCCATTTGGCTTAACCGGGGATTGTTGGGGGCTGTGTCCACTGTCCAATTGGCGCCGTTCCGCCTAGCCATTTTGATGTCGCAGTCCGTGTAGGGAGCGAGGCAACTTTCCCAGACAATGACATCGCCGGATGGTGATACATGCGGACCGTCGTCATACATCATGTCATTGGTCAGCCGCTGAGCAATTTGTGTTGATACATCCCATGCGTAAATCTCGCCGATCTGCAGACTTGGGTTAACCACACTCATGTCCGCATAGGCGACGGTGTTGCCGCCGATATCAATACCAAAACGAGTGCTGCCGGGTTGGGGATTGATTTCCGTCAAAGTTGACGATGCCACATCAAATAGCATCGTCGTTGTATCACCACTTCTTGGTGAATAACGGTTAAAGACCACACGCCCGCCTTGTACCCCAGGAAGGAAATCTTGAGCTAATAATAATCCTCCCGGGAGATCACGGGGAATGGTTCGGTCGATGCCGCTGCCAAACTGATAGTAGTGAACTACCCGCTCAAAATTGATCAATTCGCTGTATGTAGCAACGTCCTGATCCACATGTGGGTCATATTGTTCACCCGGCGAGGTGTTGATGGGGATGCGGTTAAGTGTGACCTGCCCGGCGTTGATAGGCACAACCGCCATTGTCAATGTTGAAACCAACAGCAGCACCATCGCTGCTGCCCACTGGATAGTCTTTTTCATGCTTTTTATCCTCTCTAGTTATTCGCTATTACAAACACATTTGAGCTATGGTACTTGGCGGGATCGGAATTGCCGGATACTGCATTGAAATGCGCCTGAACCATAGATCGGAAGAGCGTCGTGTAGGGAAAGAGTGTAGATCTCGGTGGTCGCCGTATCATTAAAAAAAAA
>FZPX01000284.1_pt1 | contig 47323 bp, 43 predicted proteins | sample 1534791 | NCBI WGS metagenome assembly FZPX01 (sample SAMEA104161951, study PRJEB21768) | metagenome | biome: subterrestrial habitat; feature: phreatic zone; material: underground water | place: France | collected 2016-06-01 | depth 60 m | reverse complement strand
GCGAGTTCGATATTCAAACAGGCTATTTGGCAAGAATAATCGCGCTGCCTTTCCCGTTCGGGGTTCACCATATTGCAATGAGTACCGATGGCAAGAACCTGTTTGCAACGGGTGAATATAGCGGCAAGATGGCCAAGGTTGACATCAAATCAGGCAAAACCGAAGTGATTGACTGGGGTCCTGCCCCGAGCGCCCCGGACTATATCGACGCTAGTAGAGATGGCAAGTATGTTTTCGCGGGTAACTATTACCATTCCACCGTGGGTGTGTTTTCCACCAGCCCTTTCAAGTTGATCAAGGAAATACCGGTAGGCAAGAACCCGCATGGCACGGACGTCATTCCGGAAAGCACGATGGTGCTGGTGAGTGATAAACTCTCGGCGACCATGACTATCATCGATACCGAAAAATTGGCGGTAAAGAAGGTATTGCCGACTTGTGCTGGCCCTCTGCATTCGGTAATGGACGTGTACAACAAAGATGGTGGTGCCTACCGTGCTGGCATAGACAGCCCTGATGGGCTGACTTCCAAATACGCCTATGAGAGTTGCTTCGTGGCAGATGCCAACGTGAAAATATCCCTGTCCAAGCTTGAGGTGGTTGACGAAATTCCAACCCACTATAGAACGGGTCATATTTCCATCAGCGCAGATAACTCCTACGTGATGGCTTTGAACAAGTTCTCAACCGGCCTGTTCAGCCCAACAGGTATCATATTCCCGGTTAACTTTGAGATGTGGGATGCGCGGGAAAAGAGCCCAACCTACGGTAAGACCTTGAAGATCATGCCGGTGGACGGCGAACCGCATAACGCCAAGAGCCTGATGGCTTATTTGGTCAAGGATTGGACCAAGGGCGAGGCAGAGCAGGGCGGGTTGTTAAAAGCAGGCAGGACCGATGTGCTCGATCCTCCTCATAGGGCGTTTTCAAAGAGGTACTTTATTCCCAAGGAAAGCACCCCGCCTGGTATCAAAGTTGTTGATGGCGTCAAGGAAATTCACATGAAGGCCTTCAGCTACGGCTACATTCCTCGGCAAGTGAGAGTGAACAAGGGCGATAAGGTCCGGTTATTTGCCACTAATATCGACAAGGCGGCAGGTATCACCAAAAATCCTGATGTCACAATGGGTTTGACCATCTATGGCCCATATGGTCAGAGGTCAAATATGGATCTTCCGCGCGGAGTAACTGCGGTTCACGAGTTCGTCGCGGATATTGCAGGGGAATATGAAATCTTCTGTACGCACTTCTGCGGACCGTTGCACTTGGAGATGAGGGCAGCGTTCTTTGTTGACGACCCCAAGAAGGGGCCTTCCAACCTTGCTACGGGTGACTATGCTGAGGCGCAAAAACTGCCTGGCTTGTTGGAAGAAGGTCAGCTCACAATAGCGGAACGTGTAAAGGGGCTGTAATTTATTCTTTGCGCACAGATGAATTTAGGGAGATCGAAAATGAAGAATGCCAAGTTGAGAATAGGCCTAATCGTAATGACAAGTTTAGGCGTGATGTGGGGAAGTTCGTCAGCTTTTGCAGCGGAGAAGCGATGCAAAGCCGGCGGGGTGAAGGTTGAGTGCCCTACCGTAACGGATGCGGAAGCGAAAGCAGCATCGGATGCATTTGGGAAAGAAGCCGATGACATGTCGGCAGGCAAAGGCGGCAGCACTTATGGCATCGCGCCGTTTGATTATCTGACGGGTGTGGGCAAGCGATCCAACTCCGATACCAAGACCTACAAAACGGATAGTGGTTATGAGCTTAATGAAAAGGCTACCCATGCTTCAAACAAGACGGAGTTGTGGGATCGGGTGAAAGCGCCCAAGTCGGATGGTGTGTCTGATAAGAGTGTGTACGACCAATGGTCGGGTAACTGGTCTCCTACATTTGGTTCAACGCTGGTTGCTGGCGCCGATCCGACTCAAGGAAAGAATTATTATTATTCCTACTGCATTGCCTGCCATGGCTGGTTGATGCACGGTGATGGACCCAGCGCCGCCGAACTGAACCCGCGGCCAAGAACGTTGACCCGTGGCGACTACATGCAAAAGAAGACCAATCTTGAATTGTTTACGGTAATCAAGGGCGGTGGAGAGGCAGTATCACTCTCTTCGTCCATGCCCAGTTGGGGGAACGTGCTGCAGGATCAGGACATCTGGAATATTGTCGCTTTTATCCGGGCGATGCAGGATGTCAAACCACCGGCAAGCGTGGCGGAGTATCTTAACCCTAAATCGACCTTCAAGCCGATCAAGGGTGATGTAGATGCAATCAATGCGGCGACGAATAAGGATTTCAAAGAGGCGCAGGAGTTGGTTGAATCGGACATGTCCGGGCGTGCTCCTGGTTCTGAGCTGGAAGGCGGAGGGTTTGTTGAAGGCGGCAACAGGCATAAGCCTTCCGAAGTCGCAGTGAAGGTTGCTAAATAATAAGGGTTTGCCATGACGAAAGTTCACCTGAATGTTGAGGTGCGCGAGTAGGGCTGATATATTGAAGCTGCAGTAATGGGTGGCTTGAGCGAGGTATGTCCAACGGATGAAAGTCCAGAGACATACCTCTCTCATTTTGAGGGTACCGAAAAATTTTTTCCTTTATTAAAACCATAGTCGACTGAATTTGCCGCGTGGTTCGCATATATGCGCATCAATGTTTTCAAAGCTTAAAGTAAAAGAGGTACATCACATGACGCCACATGATTCTCTGGCCGTTGTCGAAGAGTTCCGCCTATCACTTGACACACGTTTGCATCAGCGTATTTTGGTCGCGTTGGATTCCTCCGACCATGCTAATGCCGCCATGCGGAGTGCGGCGGAATTAGCGGGATTGGTCGATGACCCTGTGATCACGGGTTCCCATGTCTATGCCGCCAAACTGCATGATATGCGCTTCCGCCAGATGGAAGGCGGTTTGCCTGAGCAGTTCAGGCAAGAACAGGAGTTGGAACGCCAACGGGATGTGCATGATGACCTGATTACCCGTGGTTTATCGATCATTACCGATTCATATCTGGATCAGGCGGCAAACGAATGTGATCAACTCGGTATCAACTTTAAGCGTTGCTCACTGGAAGGGAAAAATTACCGGGCGCTCACACGGGAAGCAAATTCGGGCGCTTATGATCTGCTCGTTATGGGAGCATTGGGCCTCGGCGCCATACAGGGAAGTCGCTTGGGCACCGTATGCAAGCGTGTAGCGCGGCGTTCAGCCATAGATACGCTTGTTGTCAAGGAACCAGGACGCCCGATCAAGGAAGGCCCGATTGTTGTAGCAGTGGACGGGTCGCCCAAGGCATATGGAGGTTTGCTCACTGCCTTGATATGGGCCAGGCACTGGCAGGTGCCGGTCAAGGTTATTGCCGCCTTTGATCCCTATTATCATTATGTTGCTTTTAACCGCATTGCCGGGGTGCTGTCCGAAGAAGCCGGCAAGGTATTCAAATTCAAGGATCAGGAAAAATTACACGAAGAGATCATTGATTCAGGATTGGCCAAGATATACGACGGTCATTTGACTGTCGCCCGCTCTATTGCCAAGGATTTTGGCGTCGAGATAGAAACCGAGCTGCTGGATGGAAAACCCCACGATGCCATCGAAAAGTATGTCAGGAAAGTCTGGCCATCCCTTCTGGTCATTGGCAAATTGGGCATCCATGCCGATGCTGAACTTGATATCGGCGGCAATAGCGAGCATTTGCTGGAAAATGTGGATTGCTCCATTTTGCTCAGCATGAGCGAGCACCAACCGGAAATAGATGTCGTCTCCGGGGTCACCACATCATGGACCCATGAAGCTGAAAGCAGGATGGAGCGGGTGCCTTCATTTGTCCGAAACATGGCGCGCATGGCCATCATGCGCTATGCCCAGGAACATGGCCATACCGTCATCACCCAGAGGATAGTGGACGAAGCTACCGCCCAACTCATGCCGAGCCATGCGGAACAGGCCATGGGAGAAATCGTTGCTGCCTACGAAGCCGGAGAACTGAAACGTAAACCCGAGGCTGAAGATGCCATGCGCTGGTCCAATGAGGCAGTCGCTCTTTTGCTCACCATCAAAGACCTCTCAGTGCGCGGTAATCTCAGCATGCGAGCTGAGAAAAAAGCCCGTCAGGAAAAGTGCAATGAAGTGGAAGCCAAACACATTAAGCCGTTTCTTGACGCTGAAACGCCAGAGCCAAATAATCAACTTTCAGCATCCAGTCCGGCTGAGCTTCATTGGCAGGCCGCTGCACTGGCACGCCTGATGCGCGTACCAGAAGGTTTCATGCGTGACAATTGCAAGCAGAGCATTGAGAATTTTGCCCGTCAAAATGGTCACGCTGAAATTACCTTGGAAGTGGCAGAAAGCGGTCTCAAACTGGCTCGCGGTGAAATGGAAAAAACCATGAAGGAACAAAGTGCGCCGACTCCCAAGTCATCGCGAGGTGTTTGCCCTTTTGGCTTCGGTAACAAATCAAGCGCTGCTAATAGCGTCTTGTCATGGACCAGCGAAGCAGAGCAAATCATGCAAGGCCTGCCTTCAGGCATGAGCCGTGATATGACACGCAGCGCAATAGTATCAATCGCCGCCAAAAATGGCTTGAATGAAATCACTGCGGATTTTGTAAGGCAGGTGCTGGATACATTCAAATCCGGATCAGTCAATGTCAGTGAAACCATGCCTTGGGATCAAGATGCCAGTGATAGCCTCAGCCGTGCACCGGACATGGTACGTGGCATGCTGATAATGGAAGTGGAGAACTGGGCGCATCACAATAATCGCTCCCGTATCGATCTCGCCACAGTGAACACGGTTAAGCAAGAATGGCAATCCAAGGGTTATTTCCACATGAATCCTCAGGATCCACGCAACAACCCAAGTCTGTAATAGAACGATGATGGATGTGCCATACACAGGCAATGCTGACGCAAACGATTTATTTTTGCTCGCCATTAACCTGACAAAACGTTGCAACCTCGCCTGCGCCCATTGCTACATGGACGCAGAAACCATGAAGTATGGCGGGGAAAATGAGCTCACCACGGAAGAGGTGCGTGGTTTGCTGGATGATATTGCGGGCCGCAGCACTGAAACCATGATCGTACTCACCGGTGGTGAGCCGCTGATGCGCGGTGATCTGGAAGAGTTGGTGGCCCATGGCACCCAACGTGGCCTTGCCATGGTGGTGGGGACAAACGGTGTGGCACTCACCGATAAACGCGTGCAATCACTCAAGGCCGCCGGTGCAATGGGCGCCGGCATCAGTGTTGATTCCCTCGATCCTGAAAAGCACGATGACTTTCGAGGACTCCCCGGTGCATGGGAAAAAACCATGCATGGCATTGAGGCCTGCAAGCGCCATGATTTGTCCTTCCAGATACATTTCTCCGTCACCGAATCCAATGCCGGCGAAGTCCCGTCCATGATAGCCTTTGCCCGTGCCTCAGGGGCGCGAGTGTTAAACGTGTTTTTTCTGGTTTGTACCGGTCGCGGCGAATCCATGTCGGACATCAGCCCCATCACCTATGAGCGGGTGCTTAACCAATTGGTGGCAGCCCAGGAGCAAAGCCAGGACCTGCTGATCCGCGCCCGCTGTGCGCCCCATTACAAGCGCATCGCCTATCAACGCAATCCTGGGTCAACGCTCACGCGGGCCGCTGGCTACGAGGGCGGCGGTTGCCTGGCGGGTATCCATTATTGCCGCATCACCCCGGAAGGCGGTGTGACGGCCTGCCCTTATATTCCCGAGGAAGAAGGCAGCATCCGCGACACGAAATTCTGGGATATCTGGAATCAATCCCCCACCTTTCAATCCTTGCGCAATCCTAAGTTGCAAGGAAAGTGCGGTAGTTGTGAATTCCAAAAATTGTGCGGTGGTTGCCGGGCGCGCCCTCTCGCCATGAGTGGCAGCTTGATGGATACCGATCCCTGGTGCATCCATATACCTGATGGATCTGCCGCCATAGAACCATTGCTTGAGCGGCCCAAAAAACTTGTCTGGAGCGAGGAAGCTGAAAAACGCCTGTCGCGCGTTCCCTCTTTCCTGCGCAAAATGGTCAAGAACCGTGCTGAAAGCCATGTGCACGAATTGGGTTTGCATGTGGTGACGGAAGAACACCTGGCTACCTTGTCCGCAAAACGTTTCGGAAGCGGTGGGCCGCCCCGGCCAAATACGCAGCCCAACGGAGCGAAGGAAGCAACCCAACAGGTGGCAGGACAGATTTCTCCTAACATGCTGCCTTGGAGTGAACAGGCTCGGGAGCACCTGGCATCCATGCCCGCCTTCTTGCAGGAAGGTGTGCGCGCAATTGCCGAGGATGTCGCCCGTTCTGAAGGCAGGCTGGAAGTAAATATCAAACTTCTGGACAGACTGGAATCAGAACAACAACCCGGTCGCAGCTTTCCATGGACTGATGAATCAGATCAATTGCTCACGGAGTTTCTCGCTGGCAAAGCGCCTCAGGTGCGCATGTTCGTTGCACCTGCGCTGGAAGGCGCCACTGAACACTTTACCAAGAAACGGCGCGCCACAACAGTGGTGCGGGCTGATGTCGAGGAAGCTATCGCCCAGCTGACTGGCGGCGTGGAATGGGATGAAGATGCACTGGCGCGCGTGTTGTCCGCGCCCGACTTCAACCGGGCTGGCATCAAGAAGGCCGCTGAATTCAATGCCCGCAAAGAAGGCCTTGCGCGTATTACTTCCAGCGACCTGACGCGCTTTCGCAATGGCGCCATGATGCGAGCGGTGCAGCGCATGAAGGGTTTTGGGATGCAGGAATTGAGCTTCGATGCCTATGAAATCGCGCGTGATCGCGTGCCGCGTCTCAAGGATAATCCCGAAGCCGATAAGCGCTTTGACACCATCCGGAATTTTGTTGCGGCTAGAGAAAATCCTGGCGATTTGCTGGGGCAGGATTTGCTCGAGAAAATGAAGGCGCAACTCAAGGCAAACAAGCAGGATTTAATTGATCGAACAAAATAATAGCCAGCAGAATAGCGATGGATAAGGTTGATGTTCTGATTATCGGCGGTGGCATCTCAGGGCTTGCCTCTGCCTGGTGGCTGGCGCGCAGTGGCCTGTCCGTCGAAGTATGGGAGGCAAACAACCGGCCGGGTGGCAAGATCATGAGTACCCGGCAGGACGGCTATCTCACCGAACGTGCTGCATCCATGGTATTAAATTTCCGTCCCGAAGTTGCAGAACTGGTACGCGAGGCTGGTCTGGAATCGACCAAGACATCCCGCTTGCCTTCCGCCGAGACACGCCGTTACCTGTTGCACCGGGGCCGCCTGAAGGCGCTGCCCATGCGCATGGGTGCCATGGTGGCTTCGCCCTTATGGAGCTTGCGCGGCAAATTACGCCTGCTGGCCGAACCCTTCATCTTCTCCAGCGGGCGGGCAGACGAGTCGGTCAGCGAATTTATTACCCGACGGCTTGGCCCGGAAGTATTGGAAAAAGCCATGGAGCCATTTATTGCCGGGACGCTGGCGGCAGATGCAAATCAGGCCAGCGCCGCAGCCGTCCTGCCACGCCTTACCGCATTAGAGCAGCGCTATGGCAGCATCGGCGCCGGGATCCTGGTTAACCGCTTATTGCGCAGGCGTACGGCCTGCACTACCGATACATTTTCCTTCAGCGGCGGCATGGGCACGCTGGTGGAGACCCTGGCCAAAACTCCAGGTATCAATCTGCGCATCGGGCACACTGCGGAAGAATTGGTTCGAGAGCAGGACGGCTGGCAGGTCACGGCGACAGCGCCACTTGGACAGCGTACTGTGTATGCGCATCATGTGATCGTGGCAACACCCGCACCTGCGGCTGCTGCACTGGTCAAATCATTGGACAACGAACTGGCGGAATTGCTGCGTGGAATCGGCTATGCCGGCGTGACGGTTGTGCATGTGGGGATGTCTCGTAACGCTGTGGGGCATCCACTGGATGGCACCGGATTTCTGGCACCCAAGGGGGAAAGTGCAACCCTGACGGGCAATCTGTGGATGAGCACCCTGTTTCCGGATCGGGCGCCTCCGGGGAAAATCCTGCTGACTTCCTATCTGGGCGGCACACGCGCACCCCAAGTGGCGGGCTGGAACGACGAGCACCTCGTCCACGAGACACTCAGAACGTTACGCCCGCTGATAGATATAAAAACTGATCCGGAGATGGTGCGTATAGATAGGCATCGGGAGGCGCTGCCCGTTTATCATGGTGCTTACCAGGCGCGAATGCAGGCAATCGCGGCCCGTTTGCAACATATCCCCGGACTTCATCTGGAGGCCAACTACAAGGGAGGAGTGTCCGTGCGTGACCGCCTTGCCAGTGGCTATGCTGTGGCGAACCAAATCCTGGGGGCGCGGCAATGGCCATCTGTTGAGCGGAAGAGGTGCGATGAAACAGTGGAGGTGGTTGAGAAAACTTGCAGCGTGTAGCTGTCGGCTGGAAACGGCCGGGATTTAATCGAATTTTCGGAACTCTGATGTTAGCGAGTCAATCCCGATGAGAAACTGCTGACTGGGGAACTTTTCTCGACTTCCTATCGAATTTGAATTCTTAGAGGTTCGCTGTATGATTGGCTCCTCCCTTATGTTATGGATTGTACTTTATGTTCCGCTTCTTTTTTGCTTGCTGTATCCTGATATCAGCCTTCAACGTCCGCGCCGACATAGTTGACATCGAAAACGCAGAACTGGCATCGCTATCAGCATCAGGAGTGCCTGTAATAGATGTTCGCACTGCCCCGGAATGGGAAGAAACCGGTATCGTACCGGGCAGCCATCTGCTGACCTACTTCGACGAGCGCGGCAATGCTGATCCGACCAAGTGGCTGGAGAAGGTAAAGGCCATCGCCAAACCTGGTGACCCTGTGGCCGTCATTTGCCGTAGCGGCAACCGCACCAAAGCGGTAAGCCAATTTCTCTCGCAGCAAGCAGGTTACGTAAAGGTTTACAATGTTAAACACGGTATACGCGCCTGGGTCAATGAAGGCCGCCCCATCGCATCAGCGGCATCAACAATGGCAGCATGCCGCAAGGCCAAGACTTGCTGAGGCATGCCATACCCAGCGGTTTCTGCTGTTGCACTCGTCGGCATTTGTGCGATGCATGAAAGGATGGTGCAGATCATGGATAGCTACTTATACTCGCGGGCATTCGATTTCTCGTAATGCCCGATGGACTTCATTTCTGATAAAAACTAATTTTCATTATTTTGGCGAGTTATATTTCATTGGATATCGACCAGAAATATGGAACATAAAATGAAAAGATACCGAGCGAGGGCAATCACTATTGTTCTATGTTTGAGCATGATGCTCTTTGTCGAAGCGGGATTCGCAAAAGAACCGCCAATGAAAGAAATAAGCCGTTCTCACATAGAACTCGACCCTGAAAATAATGGAACGTACACTGGAGAAGCAGGTAAGGATAACTACATTGGGAATTGTTCTCCTTGTCACGGAATGACCGGGAAAGGGGATGGCCCTCTTGCGGATACTCTCGGAGAAGGAGTAGTGCCTCGCAAATTGAACGATGCCAAACTCCTGTCAACCCGAACAGACGAGTTTCTTTTAAAAGTGGTTAAATCTGGTGGAGTTTCGGTGGGTTTCTCCGAATCAATGCCGGATTGGAAGGATACCTTTACCGACGAAGAGATAAAACAAATTGTTCAATATCTCAGGAACAATATCTGCAAGTGCAAGTACAGTGATAAGAAATAAAGTGGGGAGGAGCCATTCTGTATCAAGCGTAGCATTCCTTTTGCGAAACACAAGAACCCGTAAGGAGGTAGTACCATGATTACTCCAATCCATCCAGAAATTCAGTCACAGCAGGTTCCTTGCAGCATGTGCCGCAAAGAAATCCCACTGAGTGCGGCCTTGACACCGCAAGGCGCGGATTATGTCGGACATTTCTGCGGCATCGAATGCTACGACCAGTTTGCAGAGCAGGCAAAAACCGACAAACTGAAGAAACCTCAATAATAATTTGCCGCAGGTATTGGGCTGCCTCGGTAGCGCCTGTGCATCGCCCTTTTCGAGTATTGCTCGACCAGTCTGCACAGTCGTGCAGTCACTGTATTTCGTCACCCAATTGCTCCGGTTACTTTCGCCTTGAGCGTATGCCGGATGTGGCTTATACCCGCTGGAGAAGCGCAGCTTTGCTCAGCGTACGCCATAACCGGACGTTCACAAGTTGCCGGCGCTGCTGTGTGAGCAACGAGGTACCTCGAAAACTTGCCTATATATATCTAGGCCTTTCGGTATATATACTCCCTGCTTGCGAAGATGTACCCTATTAACCCAGATTGTTCATTTAATCCGGATTTCTTGGTGCTGACAGATTAATTCGATGACTTCCTGGCTAAAAATACTTGGCGACAAACCGGATCACCCCATGTCAGACATGGCGGAGGCTAGGAAGCTTCTCGCCAATCTGCCGCAGAACGACCCCCTCAAGGCCCTGGATGAAATCACTTGCTGGCTGGCTTCAGTCAAGGATACGCCCGGCTTCCGCCCCGAGCGTCGTATGGGCGTCATCATGTTGCTGGATGAAACCGGACAGCCGTTCCATGCGGAATTGCTGCGGCAGTATTTGGCCCCGTCCCCTTTACATGATTCACCAGGCATGCATATGTGGCAAGGCGCACATGGTTTTATGCGGGCGTTGGCTGAAGCTTATGCCGTGTGCACCAATGAATACCAGAAGGCAGAAAAAAGATCGTTGTCCCATAAGGAGCAGATGCCGGTGATCTGCGCCAGGTTGCTGCGAGCTGTCGCCGAACAGATGAAACTGGAGCTGATGCGCTATCTGGATGTGGCGCAGGGTGTTTGGGATCAGTTGTACGCACACTACAACTTTGCCGAAGCCAACCAGTTTGCCGACACCATGGTTCGTGTCTATCCCTCGCAGGCCATCAACACCAGCCCCAAGAATGAATTGCTGCGAGCGATCATCCTGTTTATTTCATCGCCTGCCACTCAGGCACCGGAGCAGATCGAAGCGAGTTATCACATCTCCGCGCGCATGGTAAATCATTTCTGTTTCAAACAAGCGCCTGATCCCGATTGCCCTTATCTCATTGACCTCTCAAAGCCTGCCGCTCCGGTTCAAGTGGGTGACAATATCCAGCCCACTCAGGCTATGCGCTTCATCGGGGCGGCCAGGGCGCTTCCAAAAATGGAAGGCATGGCCCATCAGGATGAGCGGGAAGTCATAGAGCAGAACCATCATTCCGGCAACGAATTTACTCCAAAACTTGCCGTGCTCAATCATCTGCGCATGTATTGGGGAAGGGAGCGTCCGCGCCGTCAACAGGAGCGTAAAGGCATCAGTGTCAGTATCGAAGTGGCACATGGCTTTAAGGCCATCAGCCTACTGGCTGCACGCTTCGAACCGGAACAGAAGGATGGTCTTTCCAAAAAAGATACGAGCAAACCAAAAGAGCGATCCAAAATCAGCCTCATTGATGAAGAAATAGATTATGTCCGGGAATCCTGGGATATTCTGAATATGAGTGTCGGCGGGATCGGCGGGATAGTGCCGAAGACTACTGGCGCCTGGGTCAAAATTGGAGCCCTGTGCGGGCTCAAGGCCAAAAACAGCAAATTCTGGTGGGTCGGCATGATCCAGCGCTTGCACACGGATCCACATGGCAAGGTGTATGCGGGTATTAAAATACTCTCTAAAAAGCCCATGCTAGTGCGGTTGCGCATCCTGGGCAAAGATGCCGAACGGATACCACACTGGGAAAACAGCACCGGTGCATTCACATATGACTACCAGTCGGCTATCTTGTTGCCCGATGCCCAGAGCTCCTACGAGAACGCCACTATGCTGTTGGAATCCGGGGGGTATGCGGTGGGACGTATATATGAAGCGTTGCTGGGAGAAAAGAGCCGCCATTTTGAGCTCACGGGACTGCTGGCGGAAGGTAAGGACTACGAACAGTTTAGCTTCAAGTGGTTGGCAGCCTGACAAGTTTTTTCAAGATCGTGCAAGCGCCTTAACCGGAAAAATTTATGGTGCGATAAACGACTTCCGCCACCTCCAGCCTTTCATCCCCGCCGGGGATGCGCAATATTACAACGTCGCCTTCACGTGCCTTGAGCAGCGCCCGCGCCAGCGGCGATACCCAACTGACCAATCCGCGCCCGGGATCGGCTTCATCCACGCCGACAATGCTATAGGTGCGCCCATCGCCATCTTCTCCGCACACCGTTACAGTCGCGCCAAAAAATACCTGATCGCATTTTGTACGCTGCAACGGATCTATCACTTCGGCGTTGTCCAGCCGTTTGGAAAGAAAGCGGATGCGCCGATCAATCTCGCGCAGCCGCTTCTTGCCGTAAATGTAGTCGCCGTTTTCAGAACGGTCGCCGTTGGAGGCGGCCCAGGTGATGGTTTTCACCAATGCCGGGCGCTCCACTTTCCATAGCTGATCGAGCTCGTTCTTCAGGCGCTGGTAACCGGATGGCGTGATGTAATTCTTCAGCCCGACGGGAAGCTGCTGCGCCGGTTCCAGCTCTTCATCGTCGTCAATTTCTCTGGTAAATGCTTTGCTCATTAAATCCAAATAGCCCATTAGCACAAAACTGCGTCATTGATAGAACTACTAGCCATTCGGCTGAGCCCGCACCCGCAAGGGGTATCCCAGCCAGGTTCCCGCTGCTACGCAGCGACCATGGCGAGACAAGCGGGCAAGTCGCTGGTAATCCCACGCAGGCGGTAATAAAAATCGCCCGCGAAGCGGGGCAATATCGCGGTTTAGTCCGCTTTGCGGGGTGCTTGTCCTTGCTGGATTCCCGCCTGCGCGGGATTGATGTCTAATGGATTGTTTGGGTACCCGCTAAAACGGGATGTCGTCATCAAAATTATCAAAGCCAGCTTTAGCCGGAGCAGGCTTGCTGGTTTCTGGCGCACCAGCCGGAGCCGATGCGGCGGGCTTGTCCACCACTTCAAAGCTGCCGCCACCAGATGATTTCCCGCCCAGCATGGTCATTTCGTTGACCACGATCTTGGTGGTGTAGCGATCCTTGCCTTCCTTGTCCTGCCACTTGTCGGTGGTAATCTTGCCATCGACATAAATCTGCGAGCCTTTCTTCAGGTACTCCCCGGCGATCTCTGCCAGCTTGTATGCACCACGATTGTAAAACACCAAGTTATGCCATTCGGTCTTTTCCTGTTTTTCGCCACTCTTGTCTCTCCAGTTTTCCGAAGTGGCCAGGGTGACAGTGGTCACCGCATCGCCGTTGGTCATGTAACGCGTTTCCGGATCCTTGCCCAGACGCCCCACCAGTATCACCTTGTTTACCGACATTTCACGCTCCCCTTAAAATTGCGAATGGACAATTGAACCTGTCACTCTGCACTTATATATTTCAACTAGTTAAAAAATACCTTCACTTTTTTACCATCAAATTGGAGCTTCTTGCAAAACTATTTTTGATAAAAACTGCTCAACAAAGCGGCGCTTTTACTTGATCTTGGCACAGAACACGCACTTTTTCTGTTGCCGTAAAATCTTATAAAAATCGCAGATGTCCCCAATCGCGTTATACGGGCTTTTGCGGCGTTTCCGATCATTTTGACCTCCGGGCAGTAGCGGTGCTGTTTCGACGCTATAGGGGCTCATATAAAAATTGTCGCGACTTTTGCAAGAGGCTCATTGGATAAAATTAATTTTTATCTGGCAAAAAGATTAAGGACTTGTTTTTTTCCACCGCCCTGATTCAAACCTTCGAATCAAAGGCCTCATGGCACGATTATACTTTCGATTAATCACTGTTTCATACCCATTTGCAAATCTCATTTGTAGCAATTTCCATCGAGAGAGCACAAATTTTCGTTTCTGCGAGTTTGTTACGTAATCAAAAAGGAAGTCGCGAGATTAAGCGATATCCAAGCAGGAGTTAGCCATCAGGACAAACTACGCCTATGTATCGATAAAGAATGACCGCCCATTGATAACTGCCCCCAATACCTTAGCGGTGCTATTCACATATTGCCTGCGTTCGCGCAGTACTGATGCCGGAACCCCTGCAACCCTGCGGAGCCTGTTTATCGATATGGCTTGACCAGACTTACACATCTCGGACATGGCCCATTTGATCTTTCGTTCAAGGAATTTCGCTTGAGTCTCTACAAATTGATTCAGCACATGCTCTGTTTGTGGTTTCAATATAGCATGGTTGAGCAATGCTCAGGCAAGTGAGTGAACGCATCGCATCGCCATTTTTCCATGAGTATGGGTTGCTTCCGGAGCGGAAAATATTTGGGATGCAACGGATGTTTGAAGCTGCGTCTGGAGTATGCCCAGGAAGCAAGAAATCAAGATTGACCGTTTGGATTTTCGCAGGTAGCATGGCCGCCTTCGTTGTTTCGGAAGTCAGGTCAAATGCGCCGCAAGCTGGTTGCCGGAAACTGGAAGATGTGTGGGTCGTCGGCCCAGAACGAGGCCTTGCTGAACGCGGTGGTGGCTGGCATGGCGCGAATGCCGGGGGTGGATTGTGTGGTGTGCGTGCCGTTCCCCTATCTGGCGCAGGCGCAACAGATGTTGCGCGGCAGCCCGGTGAAATGGGGTGCGCAGAATGTGCACCAATTGGACAAAGGGGCTTTCACCGGTGAGGTGGCGGCTTCCATGCTGTGTGATTTCGGTTGCCGCTATGTGATTGTCGGACATTCAGAACGGCGCAGCCTGTATGGTGAAAGCAGCCAGTTAGTGGCGGAAAAGTTCGCTGCGGCGCAGAAAGCGGGGCTGTCGCCCATTTTGTGCGTAGGCGAAACACTGACACAGCGCGAGAGCGGTACTACCGAAGCGGTAGTGGCGGAGCAGCTGGATGAGGTGGTCAAGACGCTGGGTGTGCAATCCTTGCGTAACGCGGTGCTGGCATACGAACCGGTGTGGGCGATAGGCACCGGCAAAACTGCCACGCCGGAACAGGCGCAGGCGGTACATGCATTTATCCGTCAGCGCGTGGCTGGACATGACGGGCAGGTTGCCCAAGGATTGGGTATACTCTACGGCGGCAGTGTCAAGGCATCCAATGCGGTCGAACTGTTTGCCATGCCGGACATTGACGGCGGGCTGATCGGCGGCGCATCGCTGGTTGCCGGGGAATTTCTGGCTATTTGTAACGCCGGGCAAAATTAATTTTGTAATTTGGAGTAGTGTGTGGAAACTTTGGTCTGGGTTGTGCATGTAATAACTGCGGTGGTGCTGGTCGGCCTGGTGCTGATGCAGCATGGCAAGGGAGCGGATATGGGGGTTTCGTTTGGTTCCGGTTCCGCCGGTAGCCTGTTCGGCTCGAGCGGTTCCGCCAACTTTTTGAGCCGTAGCACGGCGGTGGCAGCGACGGTGTTTTTCATTACCAGCATGGCGCTGACCTATCTATATGCACACCCATTACAGCCTCAGGGTGTGATGGATAAACATGAATTGTCCAAGCCCGTGCAGCAGCCCGCACCCGCTCAGGCTCCAACAGGCAGTGATGCAAGCGGCTCGAAGTCGCAAGAAATACCGAAGTAAAAAATTTATGCCGATGTGGTGAAATTGGTAGACACGCTAGCTTGAGGGGCTAGTGGCGAAAGCCGTAGCAGTTCGAGTCTGCTCATCGGCACCAGGTATCAAGCCAATATTTCCATAGCTCCACCATTATAATAAAAATAAGAATGGGCTAACGTGCGGCTCGTTAAGTAAGGCGCAGAACTAAAGGGAGAAAAACTCAATGTTGGAAAATTATTTTCCGGTGCTGTTGTTCATCTTTATTGGCATCGTGATGGGTGTTGCCCCTGTGGTGCTGGGCAAGCTGGTATCCCCATATCGCCCGGATAGCAGAAAAAACTCTCCCTATGAATGCGGTTTTGAGGCGTTTGAAGACGCGCGCATGAAATTTGATGTGCGCTATTACCTCGTTGCCATACTGTTCATCCTGTTCGATCTTGAAATCGCGTTCATGTTTCCCTGGGCGGTCGTGCTCAAGGAAATCGGCACGTTCGGTTTTGTTTCCATGATGATCTTTCTGGCTATCCTCGTGGTTGGCTTTGTCTACGAATGGATGAAAGGAGCATTGGAATGGGAATAGAAGGCATTCTGGAGAAGGGCGTTGTCACCATGACGCTCGATACCATTATCAATTACACCCGTACCGGGTCGCTTTGGCCGATGACCTTCGGGCTGGCCTGTTGCGCCGTGGAGATGATGCATGCCGGTGCGGCGCGCTATGATCTGGATCGTTTCGGCGTGGTGTTTCGTCCCAGCCCGCGCCAATCTGACGTGATGGTGGTGGCAGGCACGTTGTGCAACAAGATGGCCCCGGCCTTGCGCAAGGTGTACGACCAGATGGCCGAGCCGCGCTGGGTGATTTCCATGGGTTCATGCGCCAATGGCGGCGGTTATTACCACTACTCCTATTCGGTGGTGCGCGGATGCGACCGCATCGTGCCGGTGGATGTTTATGTGCCGGGTTGCCCGCCGACAGCCGAGGCGTTGTTGTACGGCTTCATCCAGTTGCAAAACAAAATCAAACGAACTAATACCATTGCACGTTAGGGTTACTATGGCTGCTGATTTGAGTACATTGCGTACCAGTCTGCCGGGTTTGCTTGGCGACACGCTGACCGGCATGGAAGAAAGGCTGGGCGAGTTGACCGTGGAAGTCAAGGCTGCCGGAATGCTGGATACGTTGATGCAATTGCGCGATGCGGCAGGTTTCGAGCAGATGATAGACCTGTGCGGCGTGGATTACTCCGCTTATGGCGACGCAGAATGGAACGGCAAGCGTTTTAGTTACGACGTTACTCAGGAGGCCGTGTTAGCCTCCACCGAAGCGGGGCAAGCAGGTGTTGTGCCGAATGATGCAGGCTCGCAAACCCTCAAAGCACGTTTTGCCGTTGTCTATCACCTGCTTTCTGTTGCCCGCAACATGCGGTTGCGCGTGCGAGTGTTCGCCGAGAATGGCAACTTGCCGGTGCTGGAATCTGTCACGGATATCTGGCCTTGCGCAAACTGGTATGAGCGTGAAGCATTCGATTTGTATGGCATCGTGTTCACCGGGCATCCTGACTTGCGCCGCCTCTTGACCGACTATGGGTTTGTCGGAAATCCTTTCCGCAAGGATTTCCCGTTGTCCGGCCATGTGGAAATGCGCTACGACCCTGAACAGCGGCGTGTCGTGTATCAGCCGGTGTCGATCGAACCGCGCGAAGTGACGCCGCGCATCATACGTGACGAGCATTACGGCCGTAACTAAGAGAGATTCAGCGATGGCGGAAATAAAAAATTACACAATGAACTTTGGGCCACAGCACCCGTCGGCGCACGGTGTGTTGCGCCTGGTGCTGGAACTGGATGGCGAGGTTATCCAGCGCGCCGATCCGCATATCGGACTGCTGCACCGCGCTACCGAGAAGCTGGCCGAGCACAAAACCTACCTGCAATCCCTGCCCTACATGGATCGGCTGGACTATGTTTCCATGCTGACCAATGAACATGCCTATGTGTTGGCGGTCGAAAAATTGGCGGGCATCGAGGTGCCGTTGCGCGCACAGTATATCCGCGTGATGTATGACGAAATTACCCGCATCCTGAATCACCTGTTATGGTTGGGCGCGCACGCACTGGACATCGGTGCGATGACGGTGTTCCTGTACGCCTTCCGTGAACGCGAGGATTTGTTCGACGCTTACGAGGCGGTATCCGGCGCGCGCATGCACGCGGCCTACTATCGCCCGGGCGGCGTGTATCGCGATCTGCCGGACTCCATGCCGCAATATCAGGCATCGAAAATCCACAATGCCGCAGCGGTAAGTAAACTCAACGAAAACCGCCAGGGCTCGCTGCTCGATTTTCTGGAAGATTTCACCAATCGCTTCCCCGCCTACGTGGATGAATATGAAACGCTGCTGACCGACAACCGCATCTGGAAACAGCGCACGGTCGGCATTGGCGTGGTCACACCGGAGCGCGCATTGGCGCTGGGTTTTACCGGCCCGATGTTGCGCGGTTCAGGAGTGGAGTGGGATTTGCGCAAGAAACAACCGTACGAAGTCTATGACCGGATCGAGTTCGATATCCCGGTCGGAACCAAAGGCGATTCCTATGACCGTTACCTGGTTCGCGTCGAAGAGTTGCGCCAGTCCAACCGCATCGTCAAGCAATGCATCGCCTGGCTGCGCGACAACCCCGGCCCGGTGATGACGGACAATTTCAAATTTGCGCCGCCCAGGCGCGAGGCGATGAAACAGAATATGGAAGAACTGATCCATCACTTCAAGCTGTTCACCGAAGGGATGCATGTGCCGGCCGGCGAGGCCTATGCCGCGGTGGAGCACCCCAAGGGCGAGTTCGGCATTTACCTGATTTCCGACGGTGCGAACAAGCCCTATCGCATGAAGATACGCGCGCCCGGTTTTGCCCATATGGCAGGGCTGGACGAAATGGTGCGCGGCCACATGATTGCCGACGTGGTGACCATAGTCGGCACGCAGGATATAGTTTTCGGTGAGGTGGATCGCTGATGTTATCCGAACAAATACAAGCCAAAATCAACCGCGAGTTGAAGAAGTACCCGGCGGATCAAAAACAGTCCGCGGTGATGTCCGCCCTGCGTTTCGTGCAGGATGAAAAGGGCTGGATAGCCGCCGATGACATGGCGGATGTGGCGGCCTATCTCGGCATGCCGCAGATGGCGGTGTACGAGGTGGCGACCTTCTACCACATGTACAACCTCAAGCACATGGGCAAGCATACCTTGACTGTGTGCACCAATTTGTCCTGCACCTTGTGCGGCGCATTGGATACCGTCAAGTACATAGAAACAAAATTGGGCATCGGCATGGGCGAAGTGACGCCGGATGGCAAATTCGGCCTGCGCGAGGGCGAGTGCATGGGGGCATGTAAAGACGCGCCGCTGTTGACTGTCAGCAACAATAAATTATGCGGCCGCATGACCGCGGAAAAAATCGATCAATTATTGGCGGAACTGGATAAGTCATGAACGGACCGGTTATTTATACGACATTAGAGTTCGACCAGCCCTGGACGCTGGAGAATTACCTCAAGGTGGGCGGTTATCAGGCGCTGCGTAAAATACTCGCGGAAAAAACGCCGCCCGACGCGATCATCGCCGAAGTCAAACTGTCGGCATTGCGCGGGCGAGGGGGAGCGGGTTTCCCGACCGGCCTGAAGTGGAGCTTCATGCCGAAGAACTACACTGGCGACAAGTATATCGTCTGTAACTCCGACGAGGGAGAGCCGGGCACCTGCAAGGACTGGGATATCCTGCGTTACAACCCGCATGCGCTGATTGAAGGCATGGCCATTGGCGCTTACGCCATGGGGGGCGTGAAGGTGGGTTACAACTACATACACGGTGAAATTTTTGAAGCCTATGAGCGCATGGAAGCCGCCTGCGAGGAGGCGCGCAAGGCAGGTTATCTGGGCAAGGGCATACTCGGCAGCGATTTCGAGTTCGACCTGCACAACCACCTGGGCTACGGCGCTTACGTCTGCGGCGAGGAAACCGCGCTGCTCGAATCCATCGAAGGCAAGAAGGGCCAGCCGCGCTACAAGCCCCCGTTCCCTGCCAGCTACGGGCTATACGGCAAGCCGACCACGATCAACAACACCGAGACTTTCGCCAGCATCCCCTACATCATCCGCGAGGGCGGGCAGAAATTCCTCGAACTGGGCAGGCCGAACAACGGTGGCACCAAACTTTTTTCCGTGTCGGGTCATGTCAACAACCCCGGCAACTTCGAATTACCCTTGGGCACGCCGTTCAGGAAACTGCTGGAACTGGCCGGAGGTGTGCGCGACGGGCACAAGCTGAAAGCGGTGATTCCCGGCGGTTCATCCATGCCGGTGCTGCCGGGCGAGATCATGATGGAAGTGGACATGGATTATGACTCCATCGCCAAAGCCGGTTCCTATCTGGGCAGCGGCGCGGTGATCGTGATGGACGAAACCGTGTGCATGGTGCGCGCCCTGGAGCGGCTGTCCTATTTTTACCATGAAGAATCGTGCGGGCAGTGCACGCCGTGCCGCGAAGGTACCGGCTGGCTATACCGCATCGTGCATCGAATCGAGGGCGGCAAAGGGCGGCCGGAGGATCTGGATTTATTGCTCGACCTGTGCGGCAACATTGCCGGGCGCACCATCTGCGCGCTGGGTGATGCGGCTGCCTGGCCGGTGCAAGGCATGCTCAAACATTATCGCAGTGAGTTCGAGTATCACATCGAGCACAAGCGTTGCTTGGTGGGGGCATAGCTCATGATCAACGTTGAAATTGACGGCAAACGTGTGGAAATTGAAAACGGTCGCACCGTTATCGAAGCGGCGCATCTGGCTGGCATCTATATCCCGCATTTCTGCTATCACAAGAAATTGTCCATTGCCGCCAACTGCCGCATGTGCCTGGTGCAGGTCGAGAAGGCGCCCAAGCCTGTACCCGCCTGCGCCACACCGGTGGCCGAAGGCATGAAAGTGTTCACTTCCTCGGAAATGGCTGTTAAGGCACAGAAGGGGGTGATGGAATTTTTGCTGATCAACCATCCGCTGGATTGCCCGGTTTGCGATCAAGGGGGCGAATGCCAACTGCAGGATCTGTCCGTAGGCTACGGCGGGACGGCATCGCGCTACAACGAAGAAAAACGCGTGGTGATGCACAAGGATATCGGCCCGCTGATTTCCACCATGGAAATGAGCCGCTGCATCAACTGCACCCGCTGCGTGCGCTTCAGCCAGGAAATCACCGGAATGATGGAACTGGGGCAGGCGTTCCGCAGCGAACACGCCGAGATCATGGCGTTCGTGGGCAAGACGGTGGATTCCGAACTTTCCGGCAATATGATAGACCTGTGCCCGGTCGGTGCGCTGACCAGCAAGCCATTCCGCTATAGCGTGCGCAACTGGGAACTGTCGCGCCGCAAGTCCGTCAGCCCGCACGACGGCCTCGGTTCCAACCTGGCGGTGCAGGTCAAGAACAACCGCGTGATGCGCGTGTTGCCGGTCGAAAATGAAGCCATCAACGAGTGCTGGCTGTCGGACAAGGACCGCTTCAGCTATGAGGGGCTGAATTCCGGCGAGCGCCTGACCAAGCCGATGATCAAGCAGGAAGGCAAATGGAATGAAGTGGAATGGCCGGTCGCGCTGGAGTATGTGGCGAATGCACTGAGCCAGGTAGCGAACTGTGCCGGGGCAGGGGAGGTTGGCGCGCTGGCCACGCCGCATTCCACCCTGGAAGAGCTCTACCTGCTGCAGAAGTTGATGCGCGGCCTGGGCTGCAACAACGTGGATTTCCGCCTGCGCCAGTCGGATTTCAGCGCCGACGGCAAGCAGGCCGGCGTGCCCTGGCTGGGCATGCCGGTTGCTGAAATCAACACCCGCGACCGCTTGCTGATCGTGGGCAGCTTCCTGCGCAAGGATCAACCTCTGTTGGCGCAGCGCATCCGCCAGGCGGTGAAAAAGGGCGCGCAGGTCAATATTGTCCATTCTGCGGATGACGATCTGCTGATGAAAGTGGCGAACAAGGCCATCGTCGCGCCGGATGCCATGACGAATGTGCTGGCGCAAATACTGAAGGCACTGGCTGCCGACAAACAGGCTGCCGTGGATGCCACGGTGCAAAATATAAAAGTGGGCAGCGCCGCTGCTGCCATCGCCACCAGCTTGGCGAGCGGCGAACGGGTTGCCGTGCTGCTTGGCAATTTCGCCCAGCAGCACCCGCAAGCGGCGCAACTGCAACTGCTGGCGCAGCAAATCGCCGCACTGTGCGGTGGGCAATTCGGTTTCCTGGGTGAGGCTGCCAATAGCGTGGGCGGGTATCTGGCGCAGGCGGTGCCGGGGACTGCCGGAATGAATGCCGCAGCGATGCTGGCTGCGCCGCGCAAGGCCTACATCCTGCTCAACGCCGAGCCGGAACTGGATTGCGCCGACTCACAACAAGCGCTGTCTGCCATGCATGCCGCCGACCTGGTGGTGGCGCTGAGCGCTTACAAGCACCATGCGCTGGATTATGCCAATGTGCTGTTGCCGATTGCGCCGTTCACCGAAACTTCCGGTACTTTTGTCAGCGCCGAAGGCCGCGTGCAAAGTTTCAATGGTGCGGTCAAACCCTTGGGTGAGGCGCGCCCGGCATGGAAAGTATTGCGTGTGCTGGGCAACCTGCTCGATGTTGCCGGCTTCGATTACGACAGCAGCGAAGCGGTGCGCGACGAGGTGCTGGCTGGTGTTGATATTCCCGCCAAATTGAACAACACCTTGCAAGGCATGGTAATGCAAGCTGTGGGCAGCAATGCTACGGTCGGCTTGCAGCGCGTAGCCGAGGTGCCGATCTACTCTGCTGACGCCATCGTGCGTCGCGCCGTTTCGCTGCAAAAAACCCGTGATGCCGACACCCCGCGTGTAGCGATGCGCGGCGATGAACTGAAGAAACTTGGCGTGTCGCAGGGCGGTCAGGTAAAAGTCAGCCAGGGTGAGAAAAGTGTGTGCCTGGCTGTGGTGGCGGATGACAGTTTGCCAGGCGGCGTGGCTCGGGTGGCAGCCGGCCATGCGGTCACGGTCGGGCTGGGCGCGATGTTCGGAACGATAACTGTGGAACCGATAACTGGGGAACGGGCATGATGGAATTGCTGCAATCTTTGCAACAGGCCGGGCTTGAATTGCTCGGCCCGGCATGGTATCCGATCTGGACGGCGGTGAAAATCATGGTCATCACGGTGCCGATCATGCTTACGGTTGCCTATCTGACGCTGGCTGAACGCAAGGTCATCGGTTACATGCAAGTCCGTATCGGCCCGAATCGCGTCGGCCCTTACGGCTTGCTGCAACCGCTCGCCGACGGCGCGAAATTGCTGTTCAAGGAAATCATCACTCCAACTGGCTCGAACAAATTCCTGTTCATTGCGGCGCCTATTCTGGGCTTGGCGCCCTCTCTGGCGGCATGGGCGGTGATGCCGTTCAACGACGGGATGGCGCTGACCAATATCAATGCCGGGCTGTTGTATATTCTGGCGATGACCTCGCTGGCGGTGTACGGCATCATTATCGCCGGCTGGGCTTCCAACTCCAAGTATGCCTTCCTCGGCGCGGTGCGTTCTGCCGCGCAGATCGTATCGTATGAAATCGCCATGGGTTTCGCGCTGGTGTGTGTGCTGATGGCTTCGCAAAGCATGAATCTGGGCGACATCGTGCGCGGACAGCAAAGCAGCGCCGGCCTGTTTGGCTGGTACTTCATCCCTCTGTTCCCGATGTTTCTGGTGTACCTGATTTCTGGTGTGGCGGAAACCAACCGCGCGCCGTTCGACATGGCCGAGGGTGAGTCGGAAATCGTCGCGGGCTTCCATGTCGAATATTCAGGCATGGCGTTCGCGATGTTCTTCCTGGCAGAATATGCCAACATGATCCTGATCTCCTTCCTTACTTCGATCATGTTTCTGGGCGGATGGCTGTCGCCGCTGCCGTTTCTGCCGGACAGTTTCATCTGGCTGCTGGGCAAGGCTTCCTTCCTGCTGTTCGTGTTTCTGTGGCTGCGCGCGACTTTTCCGCGCTACCGCTATGACCAACTGATGCGGCTGGGCTGGAAAGTATTCATTCCGCTCACCATCATCTGGGTGGTGGTGGTTGCCGTGTGGATGCAAACCCCGTATTGGCTGTGGTAGGGGCGCGATTAATCGCGCCCGTACAAGGATACCCATACTTAAAGATATAAGACATGGAAAAAGTAATAAATTTCTTCAAGACCTTCCTGCTCTATGAGTTGGTCAAGGGCATGGCGCTGACCGGGCGGTATTTCTTCGCGCGCAAGATCACCGTGCAGTACCCGGAAGAGAAAACCCCGCAGGGGTTTCGTTTCCGTGGCCTGCACGCGCAACGCCGCTATGCCAATGGCGAAGAGCGCTGCATAGGCTGCAAGCTGTGTGAAGCGGTGTGCCCGGCGCTGGCCATTAAAATCGAACTGGCCGAACGTGAGGACGGCACGCGGCGTACCACGCTGTATGACATTGACCTGACCAAGTGTATTTTCTGCGGTTTTTGCGAGGAATCCTGCCCGGTGGATGCCATTGTGGAAACCCGTGTGTTTGAGTACCACGGCGAAAAACGCGGCGACTTGTATTACACCAAGACTATGTTGCTGGCGATGGGCGACAAACATGAAGAACAGATTGCCAAAGATCGCGCGGCAGATGCGAAGTATCGCTAACTTGAAAAATATTTTAGCCACGGATTAACACGGATGTGCACGGATAAGAAATTTGCAGTGCAGCGTTTTTGGATCGCCCGAATGACGTGCCCGGAATCAAGACAACCAATTGTCTTAATCCGTGTTTCATCCGTGCTCATCCGTGGCTGATTGCGGTTAAAAGTTTGGGGATATTGCTAATGAATTTTGAAACTATCGTGTTTTATGGGTTTGCGGCGTTGATCGTGTTCGCGGCATTGCGCGTGATTACCGCACGCAATCCGGTGCATGCGGTGCTATTTTTGGTGCTGGCGTTCATTGGTTCTGCCGGCATCTGGTTGTTGCTGGAGGCAGAATTTCTTGCCATCACGCTGGTGCTGGTGTACGTCGGCGCGGTTATGGTGCTATTCCTGTTCGTGGTGATGATGCTGGATATTAATCTGGTTCAGTTGCGTAAAGACTTATGGCGCTGGCTACCATTCGGGGCGGTATTGGCCGGTTTGATGGCGTTCGAGATGATCTGGGTGCTGGGTTCCACCGAAACCTCCGGTGGCAAGGCAGCCATCAAGCATGCGGCCGATTACAGCAATACCAAGGAATTGGGGCGTTTAATTTATACCGATTACGTTTACCCGTTCGAGATTGCCGCAGTGTTGCTGCTGGTGGCGATGGTGGCCGCGATAGCCTTGGCACTGCGCCGCCGCAAGGACGCCAAATCGCAGGTGGTATCCGAACAGGTAGCGGTCAAAAAAGCAGATCGTTTGCGCATTGTGACCATGCAGAGCGAAAGCAAAGAGTGAGTCAATCAAGGGAGCGAGAAGAGTGCTAACACTGTCACATTATCTGGTACTGAGCGCCGTGCTGTTTGCCATCAGCGTGGTCGGCATCTTTTTGAACCGCAAAAACCTGATCGTGCTGTTGATGGCGATTGAAATGATGCTGCTGGCGGTAAACACCAATTTTGTGGCGTTTTCGCATTATTTGAACGATACCGCAGGACAAGTTTTTGTATTCTTCATTCTAACCGTGGCCGCTGCCGAAGCAGCCATCGGTTTGGCGATATTGGTGGTGCTATTCCGCAACCTGAATACCATCAACGTGGACGATCTCGATAGCTTGAAAGGGTGACGCACACTATGGATATGTTAGGTTTGTACCTGCTGGTTCCCCTGGCCCCGTTGGCCGGAGCGGTTCTCGTCGGCCTTTTCGGCAAGGCGCTTGGGCGCACCTGGTCGCATCGCATCACTATCCTGCTGGTGGCAGTATCTTTCTTTGCTTCGCTGCGGATATTCCAGGATGTACTGGGCGGGCACATTTTCAACGGCACAGTTTACCAATGGATGACATCGGGCAACACCAGCTTCGAAGTCGGTTTCCTGATTGACCGCCTGACCGTGCTGATGATGCTGGTCGTCACTTTCGTGTCGCTGATGGTGCACATCTACACCATCGGCTACATGGCGGAAGACGCGGGTTATCAGCGTTTCTTCAGCTACATCTCATTGTTCACCTTCTCAATGCTGATGCTGGTGATGTCCAACAACTTCATGCAATTGTTTTTCGGCTGGGAAGCGGTGGGGCTGGTTTCATATTTGTTGATCGGTTTCTGGTACACGCGCGACACGGCGATTTACGCCAACCTCAAGGCGTTCCTGGTCAACCGCGTGGGCGACTTCGGGTTTTTACTGGGCATCGGCCTGGTGCTGATGGTGTTTGGCAGCCTGGATTACGCGACGGTGTTTGCCAATGCGCAGAGCCACGCCAAGGATATCGCGCCGATTCCCGGCGTATCGTGGAACATGATGTCCGCAATCTGCATCCTGCTGTTCATCGGCGCAATGGGCAAGTCTGCACAATTCCCGCTGCATGTATGGCTGCCCGATTCGATGGAAGGCCCGACTCCGATCTCCGCACTGATCCACGCCGCAACCATGGTGACCGCCGGCATCTTCATGGTGGCGCGCATGTCACCGCTGTTCGAACTGTCCGACACCGCGCTGTCCTTCGTCATGGTTATCGGCGCGATCACTGCGCTGTTCATGGGTTTTCTCGGCATCATCCAGAACGACATCAAGCGCGTGGTGGCTTATTCGACGCTGTCGCAACTCGGCTACATGACCGTGGCGCTCGGTGCATCGGCTTATTCGGTGGCGATCTTCCACCTGATGACCCACGCATTCTTCAAGGCGCTGCTGTTCCTGGCTGCCGGTTCGGTGATCATCGCCTTGCACCACGATCAGGACATCCGCAACATGGGCGGGCTGAGGAAATACATGCCCATTACCTGGATCACTTCCTTGATAGGCTCGCTGGCTTTGATCGGCACACCGCTTTTTTCCGGCTTCTACTCCAAGGAAAGCATCATCGAAGCGGTGCATCTGTCGCATCTGGCAGGTTCCGGTTTCGCCTACTTTGCCGTCGTGGCAGGGGTTTTCGTGACGGCTTTTTATTCATTCCGCATGTATTTTCTGGTGTTTCACGGCGAGGAGCGTTTCGGTAAGAATCATCATGACCATCAGGGCGACCATGAGGACGAGGAGGTTTCCGCCGATCACCATCACGGCCTCGCTCCCGGCCAGAAGCCGCACGAAACGTCGTGGGTGGTGACGCTGCCGCTGATATTGCTGGCTATTCCCTCTGTGGTGATAGGCTACATTGCCTTCGAGCCCCTGGTGCATGCGGGCTATTTCGGCGATTCGATTTTCATCGAGGAGCACCATGACGCATTGAAGATAATGCACGAGGAACTGGAATATCCGTTCGCCATGGCGCTTCATGCGCTGACCACCCTGCCGTTCTGGCTGGCGCTATCCGGCGTAGTGACCGCTTGGTACTTTTATCTCAAGCAACCGTCGATTCCGGCAGCGATCAAACGGAACTTCAGTTTCATTTACAGGATACTGGAGCGCAAGTACGGCTTTGATGATTTCAATGACTGGTTCTTTGCTGGCGGCGCACGCGGGGCAAGCCGCATTCTGTGGAAATTCGGTGACGTGAAGCTGATTGACGGGTTAATGGTGAATGGTTCGGCGAAACTGGTCGGCATGTTCTCTGGAGTGCTGCGCCACATACAAACCGGCTACATTTACCACTATGCTTTCTCCATGATCATTGGTGTGTTCGCTTTACTTACGATGCGAACCTGGTTCGAATGAGGCAGCAGTTTGAATAAGGAATTAGCATGATTTTTGGGTTTTCTGTGTTAAGCGTGGTCATCTGGTTGCCGATTATTTTTGGCATCCTTGTCCTGGCCACCGGTAGCGACCGCAATGCGCCGTTGGCGCGCACCATCGCCCTGATTGGCGCCATACTTGGCTTTCTGGTGGCAATCCCGCTGTACACCGGCTTCGACAGGATGACCAGCGCCATGCAGTTCGTCGAGAAGACCGACTGGATTATCCGCTACAACATCCATTACCACCTTGGCGTGGATGGCATCTCGGTGCTGTTTGTCCTGCTCAACAGCTTCTTCACACCTCTGGTGGTGATTGCTGGTTGGAAGGTGATCGAAAAGCACGTGGCGCAATACATGGCCGCCTTCCTGATTATGTCCGGCCTGGTCAACGGCGTGTTCGCGTCGCTGGATGCCGTGCTGTTCTACGTGTTCTGGGAGGCCATGCTGATCCCGATGTTCATCATCATCGGTGTGTGGGGCGGCCCCAACCGCGTGTATGCGGCGGTCAAGTTCTTCCTCTACACCTTGCTCGGTTCGCTGTTGATGCTGGTCGCTCTGCTGTACCTGTACAACCAGTCAGGCGGCAGTTTTGATATCCTCGACTATCACCAGATGGCAATTCCGATGACCGCGCAGATACTGGTGTTCATCGCTTTCTTCACGGCTTTTTCGGTAAAGGTGCCGATGTTCCCGGTGCATACCTGGTTGCCGGACGCACACGTGGAAGCGCCTACCGGCGGTTCGGTGATACTGGCCGCGATTATGCTGAAGGTGGGTGCATACGGCTTCATCCGCTTTTCCTTGCCGATTACGCCCGACGCCAGCCACAAACTGGCCGGTGTGATGATCACCCTGTCGCTGATCGCGGTGGTGTATATCGGCCTGGTTGCGCTGGCCCAGTCCGACATGAAGAAGCTGGTGGCATACTCCTCGATTTCGCACATGGGCTTCGTCACGCTGGGTTTGTTTGTTTTCAATGCTTACGGCATGGAAGGCGCGCTGTTGCAGATGATCTCGCACGGTTTTGTGTCCGGCGCGCTGTTCCTGTGCATCGGAGTAATGTATGACCGCATGCATTCGCGGCAGATTGCCGATTACGGCGGCGTGGCCAACACCATGCCGGTGTTCGCCGCTTTCTTCATGCTGTTCGCCATGGCCAACGTCGGGCTGCCCGGCACCAGCGGTTTTGTCGGCGAGTTCATGGTGATCATGGGGGCGGTCAAGGCCAACTTCTGGTATGCCTTCCTTGCCGCCAGCACGCTGGTTTTCGGCGCGGCCTACACACTTTGGATGTACAAGCGGGTGATCTTTGGCGCGGTGGCCAACCACCATGTCGCCGAGCTGAAAGACATCACGCTGCGAGAAAAGTTGGTGTTCGCCATCCTGGCGTTGACCGTATTGGGCATGGGTCTGTATCCGTTGCCTTTCAGCGAGATCATGCACGCGTCGGTGAATGACTTGCTGGTGCATGTTGCCCGTTCCAAGCTATAGCCCACCAATTGAGGAAGCCATGAGTTTCTTGCACACCTTGTTACCCGCTTATGCAGAGATATTTTTGCTGCTGATGGCGTGCGCTATCCTGATCCTGGATTTGTTCATTGCCAGCACAAACAAAACGCTGACCTATGCTCTGGTGCAGGCCGCTCTGCTGGGCTGCTCGCTGATTACCGTGGCGACCCATCAGCAAGGTGTTACCCACCTGTTCAACAATATGTTTGTGGATGACCTGATGTCCGATGTGCTCAAGCTGCTGAGCTATCTGGCCGTGTCCATGATGCTGGTGTATTCGCGCAGCTACCTGATGGTGCGCGGCCTGTTCACCGGCGAGTTCATGGTGCTGACGCTGTTTGCCCTGCTCGGCATGATGGTGATGATTTCCGCCAGCCACTTCCTCACCCTGTACCTCGGGCTGGAATTACTGTCGCTCAGCCTGTATGCGATGGTTGCGCTGCAACGCGATTCCGCCACGGCCACCGAAGCCGCGATGAAATATTTTATTCTCGGCGCGCTGGCTTCCGGCCTGCTGCTATACGGCATGTCCATGCTGTACGGCGCCACCGGCACACTGGAAGTGGCCGCAGTATCGGATGCCATCAAGCACGGTGTGCAGAATAAAGAATTGCTGGTATTCGGCCTCGTGTTCATCGTGTCTGGCTTGGCGTTCAAGCTGGGTGCCGTGCCGTTCCACATGTGGGTACCGGACGTATATCACGGCGCCCCCACCGCCATGACTATGCTGATCGGCACCGCGCCCAAGCTCGCCGCCTTCGCCTTCGTCATGCGCATCCTGGTGGAAGGTTTGCAGCCGTTGATGGTGCACTGGTCCGGCATGCTGGCGATCCTCGCCGTGCTGTCCATGGCGGTCGGCAACATCACCGCCATCGCACAGGCCAACTTGAAGCGTATGCTGGCTTACTCCACCATTGCGCACATGGGCTTCCTGCTGCTGGGCGTGCTGAGCGGCGGCATCGATGGCTACGGCTCCGCCATGTTCTATGCCGTGATTTACGTGCTGATGAGCCTGGGTGGTTTCGGCATGATCATGCTGCTGTCACACGAGGGTTTTGAGGCAGACAAGCTCGACGACTTCAAGGGGCTTAACCAGCGCAGTCCGTGGCTCGCCTTCATCATGCTGTTGCTGATGTTCTCGATGGCCGGCGTGCCGCCCACTGTGGGTTTTTACGCCAAATTCGCGGTACTCAGCGCGGCGGTGAACGCCGGGCACATACCGTTGGTCGTGATCGCCGTGCTGTTCTCGCTGATCGGCGCGTTCTACTACCTGCGCATCGTCAAGCTGATGTATTTCGATGCCCCGGAAAGCCATGTCCCGATCGGCATTCAGCCGGACAGCGGCCTGCTGATCTCGGCCAATGGATTGGCGGTGCTGGCCTTGGGCATCATGCCCAGCACCCTGTTGTCGGTGTGCGCCGCGTCGGTGCAGCAGTCGCTGTTGCTGCATTAAGCGGCGCGCACGGTATAGAGGCTATGCCGGTTCTTCGCGGTATCGGCATTGAAAATTCCGGCCAATTGCTTTTGCAGGTTTATTGGTTGTTATCCAAGAACTCAAAACACACCGCGCCCGCCTCATTCTCCCGCAGCGCCAACCGGTAGCCGTGTTGCCCTGCCCAACGCGCGGCCTGGTATAGCCCAACGCCCAGACCGTTCTCGGACGGCACTACAGTTTGCAGCAACTGGCGCGCCAGCGGTGCGGGAATGGCGTCGCCGCTATCACAGACAAGCAAGGAAAATGGCTGCGCGCACAGGGTGACGCGGATGAAAATGCCGGGCTGTTGCAGGCGCTTGTTTCCAGCGTTGTCGATCAGATTGTCGGCCACGCAATCGAACAGGGCGGCGGGAATTTTTTCATCTGTCAGCGCCCCTTCGCACGCCCATTCGATGGCTGCATACTGGTGGCGCTGGCGCAGGCTCTCCCACCAGGCCGCAACGGACAGCAGGGAAGATTCGTTTTCCAGTTGTGGAACCTTGAGCTTGGACAGGGTCATCTCGATGCGCTGCACCAGCAACGGCAATTGTCGCCGCAACAGCGGAAAGGCTTCTTCTTCGCGGTGTTGTGCGATGGACGCCAGCGCAAGCAGCGATTGCAACATGTTCTTGAGATCATGCGTCAGGCGCGCGCCGGCTTCATAGATGGCCTGCAAGCGGGTCACTTCGCGCAGGCGCTGTTCGCGCCGCTTGGCCTGGAGGAAATAGCCCAGCATTTGGGCCAGCAGATGGATATGCAGCACCACCGAAGATGCGATGGACTGCTTGCTGAACAGCGTCAAACGCAAGCCCTGCTCTTCGATTTCGATATAGTGGGGGCTGAATTCGCCGAGGCGGCCAGAACTTTCCTCGGCCTGCCAAACCACGCCGGACAGCCACGGCAGCGCGGCGAGATCGGCGGCGGCCTGCTCCAGGAAAGATGCCGGGCTCTGCTCGTAATGGGCGGTTTCGGCCAGTTGCCTGAGCCAGCTTTCGAACGGGGTGCCGATATTCAGCAGATAGCGCGAGAACAGCGGCTGCAAGCCGGTAAAGCCGAAGCGCGGGTTCCACAACCAGCCCAGCGCGAGCAGCACCAGCGCCATGATGAACAAGGTGCGCAGCAGCGCTTCCATATAATCCATATGCGCCAGCGTCATGAAGGCCAGGCTACCGAGCACCAGTTGCGTGAGCAGCAAAAACAGCAGCAGGCTGTAGAAAAAATCCACCGCATGCACGGTCTCCAATTGCTCTTTTTCCACCGGCACGAATAACATACCCAGCAGCAGCAGCGGAAAAACCACACCCATCAGGCTGCGTTCAACTTCGATCATATGCACCGCAAACAAATGTGGCGCCACCCACAATAACAGCACTCCCAGCAGGTACGCCATCACGCTCAGATACAGGAAGCGCAGCCAGCGGACACGGAAGGCGAACACCCGGCCGCCCACCAAAGCAAACAGCCCGCCCACCCAGAATGCCAGCAGCCACCAGTTGAGCCATAGATACACCACGCTGCCGGCGCAGACGATGAACACCACACCGCCGAGGCTTAATTCCTGCTCGCCGCGCCATAATGGCTGCCACATCAGGAACAGGCCAAAATGCGTGAGCAATAACGGGCGCAACCAGATGCTATCCACCTCCAGCCAGAGCGCAAAGTGCAGCGTGGCAAGCATGGCAAACAATAGCCAGCGGCTGGAAGGGTATATTTTTTTATACATGGCTGTCGCCATACAGTCATCTTTCCGTCAGAATTCCGTCACTCATAAACAGCGCATAACCAGTCTAAAGCACCACATGCGCCTATCGGCGCGGGTTTCAGGCATACTCAAGTGGCTGGCATGACCCTTGCTAATAATTTGGTTGCAGTTAAAAATTATATGCTTAACAGGAGATAGAAATCATGAAACGCAACCAATCCGGCTTTACTTTAATCGAAATCGCCATCGTGCTGGTGATTATCGGCCTGCTGCTCGGCGGCGTGCTGAAAGGTCAGGAACTCATCAACAGCGCCAAAGTGAAAAACCTCGCCTCCGATTTCAAAAACGTCCCGGTGTTCATCTACGGCTATCAGGACAAATACAAGGCGCTGCCTGGGGATGATTCTTCGGCGTCAACACACCTGGCAGCAGCTTCAGGCGTGAACGTAGTTAACGGGAATGGCTCTGGTGTAATTGATGGCGCCTGGAACGCAACAACGGGTGAGTCATACCAATTCTGGCAACACGTGCGTTTGGCAGGTTTCGGTCCAGGGTCAACAACTCCCGGCACTGACGACTACGTACCCAAAAACGCGGTGGGTGGAAAGATAGGCATCACCAACTCCTTGTCTGATACCCCGATCACCAATATGAAAGGGACGTATGTCGTCTGTTCCACCTCCATCCCCGGTAAATTTGCCAAACAACTGGATGTCACGCTGGATGACGGCCAGACTGACAGTGGCTCGGTGATGGTAGCTGCTTCCGGTGCGACAAGTGCGTCTACGAACAACAGTATCAATGAAGACACTACCTACCTGGTGTGCATGGGCTTCTAAAGCACTACCCGACTGCAAAGCCCGCTTCGGCGGGCTTTTTATTACCCTTCAACCAAGCGTTGTAGGGCGCATTCCACACACCACGTTGATCCACCGAGTGTTGGTGCATGGAATGCACCCAACGAAACTACCAAACCCTGAAACGGAACGCTCAAGCAAGCGATGCGGGCGGAAAATCTGGAGGCCGTGGTGCGCAAGACGACCCGGGAAGAGATGCGCAAAGCGGCGTAATACAAATAAATTTCCATGAACCTACCCCTGATCTTTGCGCATCGCGGCACAAATAAAGAAGCTGCGGAAAACACCCGCCCCGCTTTCGATAAGGCGCTGGAATATGCTGTTGATGGCATGGAAACGGACGTTCAACTCAGCCGCGATGAAGTTGCCGTGCTGTGGCATGACCGGTTTCTCGGTAAGGTGGGTTTGCCTGACAAACATGTTGACGATTTCGATTTTGCCCAGTTGCGGGCGATGAATTTCGCCGGGCATTTTTCTTCTGGCGCTGCTCCGGAAGGCATCATGAGCCTGAAAGAATTTCTGGATGCTTACCGCAAACGTTGCCGCTTGCTGATAGAAATCAAGAACCGCGCATGGGAGCCATCCTCCCGCCATGAAATCAAAGTGCGGCAAACACTTGAGTTGGCCAGAGTGGTTGATGGCGCGGCGCAGGGTGATGCCATCATGGTTTCCTCATTCAATCTCGCCAGCCTGGTCTATGCCCATCAGTGCGCGCCTAAGTTTCCGCTGGTGTACAACTTTGAACCCGAGCAGACGTTGGAAGATGCGCAGCGTGTCCTGATCGAGCAACCTTTCCTGTACGGGCTATGCCTGCCCATAGCGTCCCTTGATGATGCGATGGTAAAGCTGCTGCGCGACCACGGCAAATGCATCGCGGTTTACACCTGCAACAGCGATGAGGAAATCGGCAAGGCGCTGGAATTGGGAGTGGATATTCTCATCAGCGATGTGCCGCAAAAGGCCTTGCAGATGAGGGGCAGGTGAACCTGATAATGTTGCCTTCGCTCGGTGGGTACGCTACACCCTTGACTACGCTCAGGACAAACTTTGCCCGATCTGCAAGAAAACGGTTTATTGTTCTGATTCCGGGCCGCCCGGATCAGGTGGTGTGATGAATTTTTCCAGTGAATGAATTAGCATGGATTCCAATACCGCCAAATTGGCTTGGTTAAAGACTCTGTACCCAGGCTATTTCTCCTTGACCATGGCGACGGGGATCATCGCTATCGCTCTGGGTATGCTCGAGAGGCGAATACTATCGGAGGCGCTGTATGCGATCACGCTGATTTCCTGGTGTACGCTATTGGCTCTATATACTTGGCGCCTCATGCGTTTCCCGAAAGTCGTATGGGATGAGCTGATGAATCCGCAAACAACTTTCTTCTTCTTTTCCTTTGTTGCTGCAACCGATATTTGCGGGATATTGTTTTTTCTCCACGGCCTGAAAGACCTGTCGCTTGCATGCTGGATATGCGCTTTCTTGTCTTGGGCAGTGCTGCTTCAGTGTAGTTTCAGTGTCCTGACACTTCGTCATGCCGAGCGGAAATTGAATGTCGTTCACGGTGGCTGGCTGATGAGCATAGTAGGCACGCAATCACTTGTATTGCATGGCCTGAATATTATTCCGCAACTGGGAAATTATGCCGCCTATATGATGGTGTGGCTCTATATGTTATGGGGAATCGGCTTAATTCTTTATGGAATTTTCGTAACACTGTTTTGTTATCGCATCTTCTTTTTGGAGATGACTGATGATGATTACACACCATTGATGTGGGTCATTATGGGAGCCGCTGCCATCAGCGCCAATGCCAGCAGCGCATTGGCGCTATCAACCCCCATCATGTCGGTTCTTGTTCCTTTGCATCCCATTGTGGATATGGTGGCTCTTGTTTCCTGGGCGTGGGCTACCTGGTGGATACCTCTGCTGGTTGTTATCGGGGTTTGGAAGCATTTTGTTCGCCATATCCCGGTGCACTATGAGCCCAGGCAATGGAGCATCGTATTTCCTCTTGGCATGTACACCGTAACCAGTTTCCGGCTTGCGCTAGCGGCTGAATTCGAGCCGTTGCATTGGGTTTCTCATGTCATGCTATGGGTGGCTCTTGCCGTGTGGTGCGTGGTGATGTTTGGCCTGCTGCGTCACATGACACGGCAGCCAGAGGCTAAAATCATGATAGGCGAATGAGGGGCAATTGAAGCGCGATTTTTCATTGCTGCAAGGCCGCCAATTTGACCTGCTGGTCTGCGGCGGCGGTATTTACGGCGCATGGACCGCTTACGACGCGGTCTTGCGCGGACTGAAGGTCGCCATTGTCGAGCAGGGTGATTGGGCCGGTGCGACCTCATCCGCCTCCAGCAAGTTGATCCACGGCGGCCTGCGCTATCTGGAGTCGCTCGATTTCAAGCTGGTCAAGAAAGCACTGGCGGAACGGCAGTTGCTGTTGGCAATGGCGCCGCATCGCGTCTGGCCGCTGCGCTTCGGCGTGCCGGTCTATGCGGACAGCCGCGTCGGCACATTCCAGTTGAAGACAGGTTTATCCATGTACGATTTTCTTGCGGGCAATCCAGGCCCGGACATGGCCCACCGTCACTTTGACCAGAAATCTTTTGCCGCACGTTTCTCTTTTCTCGCTGGCACTGGCCTGAAAGGCGGCTTTACCTATGGCGATGCGCAGACCGATGATGCGCGGCTGGTGCTGGAATTGATCTCCGGCGCGATGGATGCCGGAGCGGTATGCGTGAATTATTGCAAGCTGACCGGATTGGTTGAGGCGAACGGGCGAGTGGGCGCAACGGTTCAGGATCAACCCAACCACACCAGCACAGAAATTTCCGCGCGGCAAATCGTCAATACTATAGGCCAGTGGACGGCCGCATCGGAGCAAGGACGCGTCTGGTGCCGTCTGGACAAGGGCACGCATCTGGTCATGCCTGCGCTGCCGACCGACGAGGCCTTGCTGCTGACCGCCAAGTCTGACGGCCGGGTGTTTTTCATGATTCCCTGGTATGGCATGACACTGCTTGGCACCACCGATGCGGACTACAGCGGGAATATTGACCGTGTCGTCGTAGAGCCGAAAGAGATTGCCTATCTGCTGGCCGAAGCCAATCACTACCTCGAGACTGCGTGGACGGAAAAAGATGTGGTCGGGAGTTATGCCGGTTTGCGCGTGATGAAGCGCAGCGATGAAGCATCGCCATCCGCCGCCAGCCGCGACTGGGAATTAAAAACAGCAAGCAACGGGGTGCATTATTCCATCGGCGGCAAGCTCACTTCGGCGCGGGAAGATGCTGCATGCATCGTCAACACGGTATGCGCGCAACTGGGTGTTGGTACACCCTGCGCAACCAGTCACCGCCGATTCCCGTGGGCGCCAGAAGGTAGTTATGCCGCGTGGTCTGTTGCCGCAAGTTCACGGGCAAGTCAGCTTGGCATCGATCAGGAAAGTGCAAAGTGGCTGATACGCCGCCACGGCAAACGTGTGGGCGAAGTGTTTTGCATCATTGAAAATGATCATCTTTTGGCGGAACGGATTGTGCCTGCACTGCCCTTCATTCATGCCGATCTGCTGTTTTGCGCGCACGACGAAATGACCATACACCTGGACGACCTGCTGCGCCGCCGCATACCATTGCTGATACTGACGAAGCTGGATGAAAGTGTATTGCGCCGCCTTGCCTCAGCGGTTGCCGCTACGATGGGTTGGGATGAGGCAGCGCTCAACCGAGAGGTAGGTCGGGCTTTGCCCGACACGTCGGGTTGAAACCCGACCTACGCTGAGATAATCAGGCATGTTCTCCGCCATCGCGCTCGATCTCGGCACCACATCCATCAAGGCTGGCTTGCTCAGTCAGGATGGTGTGTTCGGTAACATCGTCACAAGACCCACCCCGAAAATCACCGTTGCTGGCGGACATTACGAAAGCGATGCGCTAGCCTATGCGGCGATTGCCGAGCAGGTGCTTAATGAGTGCATCACGCGGGCAGGCGATTGCCAGGCTCTCGGCCTTTGCAGCCAACGCTCGTCGTTCCTGATTTGGGAGCAAGCCACAGGCCAACCGCTCACCCCGTTTATTTCATGGCAGGATAATCGCGGCGCGGCGAGCTGCGAGGCGCTGCGTGCGCATGAGAATTTAATCCGCGATCTCACCGGCTTGCCGCTGACACCCTATTATTTCGCACCCAAGCTGCGCAGCATGTTGCAGGACAATCCCGAGTGGCTGGTACGGCTGGAGCGGGGCGAACTGCTGGCAGGCACGCTGGACACTTTTTTGATCTGGCGCTGGACCGGCGGCAAACATTTTATTGCCGACGCATCCATGGCCGCGCGCACCCTGCTCATGGCCATCCGGCAGCAACAATGGTCGCCCATACTCTGTGGCTTGTTCGGCATACCCGCACATATCCTGCCAGAAATCAAACCTTCTGCAGGATTGAAACTGTTCTTGGATAATGGATTGATCCTGCAAGCCAGTGTCGGGGACCAATCCGCCGCGCTGATCGCCAGCATAGGGGAGAGCCAGGCTGAGGCTTTGGTCAATCTCGGCACGGGCTGCTTTGTCGTGCGCTATCTGCCCGCACAAAACCTGATACCGGAAAATGCCTGGCCAGATGGTTATTTGAAAACTTTGGTGTATCAGGACTGCGCACATCACACCCATTTCGCCACCGAGGGCACGCTCAACTCCATTGCCGCCGCGCTTGCCCCTTATCCGGTGGGGGATTGCCGGGTTGAAGATCTTGCGGTTGATGATATTTATTGTCTTGCCGAGCCCAGCGGCCTCGGTGCGCCTTATTTCCGTAACGGCATTGGTATCCGGTTTTCCCAACCGGTCGAGCATCTGACGCAATCCCGAATTGCCGCCCTGTTGCTGGAAGCCATAATTTTCCGGGTGGCGCGGATATTGGAAGACTTTCACCGCGCATCCGCTATTGAACGTGTTTACCTTTCGGGCGGATTATCCGGATTAACCTGTTTGCAACAAGGCATCGCCCGGTGCGTGCCATTTGATGTTTACCGCCTGTCGCAGGCCGAATCAAGCCTGCAGGGCGCCGCGCTCCTTGCGGCCGGAATGGCTCCGGCATTCCACCGGGAAGCTGAAAAAATATCGGTTGCACATGGCACCCAGGCGTTACCAGTAAAATACCGGCTCTGGAAGGAGTGGCTCGACGTTTTGCTGGGCTCCTGATAATCCTGTCTAACAGCTTGTTAAGGAAAATGGGATTAGATAGCTCTTGCAGCGACTTGGCTAGGCGAATATTATCCAATCGCAAAACCGATTGACGCTACTTGTGCGACGCAACCTGCGACTGGATCAAGATTGTATAAGCAGAGCGGCACACTTTCATCGGAGTGAAACAGGTAGCGGAATATCTATGAATTTCTAAAGGGCAGAAGGGGAAAGCAATGAAAAAATGGACTGGCTGTTTAATCGCTTCGCTGTTGTGTTGTGGCCTGGCCTGGGCGGATGCACGCGATGATGCGAAAGCAGCGTATAACAAGGGAGATTATGCGCAGGCTTTCGAATTGATACGCCCGCTGGCCATTGATGGGGATGCAAGCGCGCAATCCAGCATTGGCGCATTGTATGCCAATGGCCAAGGCGTAACGTTAGACTACCAGGAAGCCGTGAAATGGTTTCGCCTGGCTTCCGAGCAAGGGGACGTGCGCGGGCAATTCAACCTTGGCCTTGCGTATGCCATCGGTAAGGGCGTAGCGCAAAACCATAGTATGGCGTACATGTGGCTCAAACTCGCTGAGGCTGGCGGCGAAGATAATGCAAGAAAAGATATTTTAGCATTGACTAAAAAAATGACGCCAGCCCAAATCGCTGAAGCGCAAAAATTGACAAATGAATGCAGGAAACGCAATTTCATGAACTGTGAATCAGGTATAAATTCAGCGCCTGTTCAAAAAACTTCTCAACCGCCTGCAAAACATTCCGAATCTGCCAAGGCCACAACCACACCGCAGAAGAAGCAAGCGCCTTCGGCAGCACCTGCTCAGACTTCTCAACCGCCTGCAATCTCCTCCGAGTCTGCCAAGGCCTCAACCACACTGCAGAAGAAGCAAGCGCCTTCGGCAGCACCTGCTCAGACTTCTCAACCGGCTGCAAAACCCTCCGAGTCTGCCAAGGCCACAACCACACCGCAGAGGGAACAAGCGCCTGCAGCAGCACCTGCTCAAGCTTCTCAACCGCCTGCAAAACCCTCCGAGTCTGCCAAGGCCACAGCCACACCGCAGAAGAAGCAAGCGCCTGCAGCAGCACCTGCTCAAACTTCTCAACCGCCTGCAACACCTTCCAGGCTTGTCAAGGCCACCACCACGCGACATAGGATTAAGTACCCCGATCTAAGGGAATGTTTGAGCCTGCAAAACTATGAAGCCATCGCGAAATGCGCTCATGAGCCGAGGTAATTTCAAGGCAGGCCGCTCACTTTCTCAACTCGCTGCCAGGTGAAAGTCGGATATTTGATAGAATGCCATCAGATGCAGCCCTGGTGGCGATTGGTTGTTGGTATTCCCACAGGTATATCGAAAATCCAAAAAATGTATAAAGCGTGGCTTTCCGGGCATGATGTGATTTTTATTTCCTGGCTCCTTGTTGTTTATTTGCAATCGCAGCGTGCCAAAAAAATTCCATATTAAAACTTTCGGCTGCCAGATGAACGAGTATGACTCGGACAAAATGGCGGATGTGTTGCGTGCCTGCGGTGAAGGCATGGAACAGACCGATACGCCGGAAGATGCCGACATCATCCTGTTCAATACCTGTTCGATACGCGAAAAGGCCAAGGAGAAGGTGTTTTCTGACTTGGGGCGTGCGCGCGAGCTTAAGCAGGCCAGGCCAGATTTGCTGATTGGGGTGGGCGGATGTGTAGCCAGCCAGGAAGGGGCGGCGATTGTGCAGCGCGCGCCTTACGTGGACGTGGTGTTCGGCCCGCAGACTTTGCATCGCTTGCCGCAGTTGTTGCAGGCGCGTCGGGATACCGGTCGCCCGCAAGTGGACATCAGTTTTCCTGAAATCGAAAAGTTCGATCATCTTCCAGCCCCGAAAACCACTTCCGGCACGGCTTACGTTTCCATCATGGAAGGTTGCAGCAAATACTGCACTTATTGCGTCGTGCCCTATACACGCGGTGAAGAGGTGTCGCGTCCGTTTGCGCATGTGCTGAGTGACGTGCAAGAACTGGTTGCGCAAGGTGTGAAAGAGATTACTTTGCTCGGCCAGAACGTGAACGCCTATTGCGGCGCAAGCGATGATGGCGATACGGTGGATTTTGCGTTTCTTCTGCAAGCGCTCGCTGCACTGGAAGGCATAGCAAGGTTGCGCTACAGCACCTCGCATCCCAGGGAAATGACGCAGCGCCTGATTGATGTATATGCGGCTACGCCCAAGCTGGTAAGCCATTTGCACCTGCCGGTGCAGTCCGGTTCGGACCGCATCCTCGCGGCAATGAAACGCGGGCACACTGTGCTTGAATACAAATCCATCATTCGCCGGGTGCGCGCGGTGCGTCCGGATATTTGTGTCACCTCGGATTTTATCGTCGGCTTCCCCGGTGAAACTGAGCAAGATTTTGAGGCGACCATGCAGCTGATCGACGATGTGGGTTTTGATAACAGCTTCAGTTACCTGTATAGCCCGCGCCCCGGCACACCGGCTGCCGAAATGCGCGACGATACGCCGCATAAGGTGAAGGCCGCGCGCCTGAAACGTTTGCAAGACCGTATCGCCGAACAAGAGGATGCTGTAGCGCAGGGGATGCTCGGCACGACACAGCGCGTGCTGGTGGAAGGCTTATCAAAAAAGAATGTACAGGAATTAGCCGGACGCACGGACAATAATCGCGTGGTGAATTTTCGTGGCGCGCCCGATATTATGAGCTTGCAGGCCATGATAGGTCGCTTGGTGGACGTGGAAGTAACCCAGGTGGTGAGGCACACGTTGCGCGGCGAACTGGTGACGGAATTATGAAAACAGGCTTCGTAGGGCGGGCTTTGCCCGCCGAGCCATTTTATCGGGTACGGCCCGCCTACGTTATGTCTGACGCAACACTACAGTTCTCCATGGAGCCGGTGGACAACGTGCGCCTATCCAACCTGTGCGGCGCGTTCGACGAAAACCTGCGCCAGATCGAGACCGCGCTGGAAGTGATTATTGCGCGGCGTGGCGACCTGTTCAGTGTGCAGGGTGAAACGCATCAGGCGGAACTTGCGCGCCAGGTGTTGCAAAATTTCTACCTCGAAGCCGGGCACGACATCAGCCTTGAGCGCCTGCAACTCGGCCTGATCGAAGTGATGAAAACAGACAGCCCGGCGGCAGCGCGAACCGAGGATTTCATACCGCTGCTGATGACACGCAAGGCCGAAGTGCGCGGCCGCACGCCGCGCCAGAACGACTACCTGCAAGCCATCCAGCAGCACGACATCACGTTCGGTATCGGCCCCGCCGGAACCGGCAAGACTTACCTTGCCGTGGCCTGTGCGGTGGATGCGCTGCAACGCGAGATGGTGAAGCGCCTGGTGCTGGTGCGCCCGGCGGTGGAGGCAGGAGAACGCCTCGGTTTTCTGCCTGGCGACATGGCGCAGAAAGTTGATCCTTACCTGCGTCCGCTGTACGACGCGCTCTACGACCTGATGGGGCTGGACAAGGTGGCCAAGGCATTCGAGCGCGGCGTCATCGAGATCGCCCCGCTGGCCTACATGCGCGGGCGCACCATCAACCACTCCTTCATCATTCTCGACGAGGCGCAAAACACCACGCCGGAGCAGATGAAAATGTTCCTCACCCGCATCGGCTTCGGCAGCAAGGCGGTCATCACCGGTGACGTGACGCAGATAGACCTGGCGCGCGGGCAAAAGAGCGGGCTGATCGAGGCGCGTAGCGTGCTCAAGGAGGTGCGCGGCATCGCGTTTTGCGAATTTTTGGCAGAGGATGTAGTGCGCCACCCGCTGGTGCAGAAGATCGTATCGGCTTATGAGCAGCATGAGCAGAAGAACCGGAAGTAGGCTATGAGCAAGCTTTCCCTCACCGTGCAGTATGCCAGCAGCGCCAAGCACATGCCCGCGCGCCACCAGTTCCGCCGCTGGGTGCAGGCCGCGTTGCAGCACGATGTGCAGATCACGCTGCGCATCGTGGACGAGAATGAGGCGCGCTATTTGAACAAGAGTTTTCGCGGCAAGGACTACGCCACCAACGTGCTGACTTTCGTGTATGACAACGAGCTGCCAATCTATGGCGACTTGGTGATCTGCGCGCCGGTGGCAGCCAAGGAGGCGCGCAAGCAACACAAGCATCTCGACGAATATTACGCGCATCTTACCGTCCACGCGGTGCTGCACTTGCAGGGCTACGAGCATGAGGAAGACGACGAGGCCGCTGCGATGGAAGCCAGCGAGACTGCAATCATGCTGAAATTAGGGTATGCTGATCCCTATCAGGGAGCAGTTTCATAACCATAAGATGGACGAGTCAGGAAGTAATAAACCAAGCTTGCTGGAGCGGCTTTCCACGATGCTGTTGCGCGAGCCGGAAGACCGCGAGCAACTGATCGGGTTGCTGCACTCCGCCTACGAGCGCAACCTTCTGGATGCCGATGCCCTGTCCATGATGGAAGGGGTAATCCTGGTGTCGGAGCAGCAAGTGCGCGAGATCATGATTCCGCGCGCGCAGATGGATGTCATCGACATCAGCCAGCCACCGGAAAAATTCATCCCCTTCGTCATCGAGACCGCGCACTCGCGCTTCCCGGTTATAGACGGCAACAAGGACAACATCATCGGCATCCTGCTCGCCAAGGACTTGCTGCGCTATTACGCGGGCGAGGAATTCGAGGTGCGCGACATGCTGCGCCCCGCCGTGTTCGTGCCGGAATCCAAACGCCTCAACGTGCTGCTGCGCGATTTTCGCGGCAACCGCAACCACATCGCGCTGGTGGTGGACGAATACGGCGGCGTGTGCGGCATGGTCACCATCGAGGATGTGCTGGAGCAGATCGTCGGCGATATCGAGGACGAATACGATTTCGACCAAGACGAGGACAACCTCATCCCGGACGGCAAGGGCAACTGGCGCGTCAAGGCCGCGACCGAAATCGCCGATTTCAACGCGGCGCTCGGCACGTCGTTCAGCGACGAGGAATTCGACACCGTCGGCGGCCTGGTGCTCAAAGCGGCCGGCCAATTGCCCAAGCGCGGCGACCGCATCGCCATCGGCGACTGCACCTTTACCGTGCTGCGCGCCGACAGCCGCAGGCTGTACTCACTGCTGGTGGAGCGCAAGCCGGCCTAGCAATGACAAAAGAGCGGTTTGTAGCGTGTGCGTTTCATGCGCCAGCACGCTATCAAACCATTGGTGCGCGGAGCGCACCCTATCAGGCTGGAGACAAAATGAATGGGAGAGCAACATGCGCGTAATTGAGCTTCCGCTGGACGCGGGAGGCACGATTTGCTTCGAGGTGGACGATGCGCCATCGCCCGGAAAAACCATGCGGGGCGGGGAGCCTCCCAAGATGATCGAGAAGCTGAACGTCACGTTTGAAAGCGTCATCGGCAAACTCAAACCGATGGTCGAAACAATCGCGGGATCGCTCTCCGATCTGGTGAAGACTCCGGACTCGGTCGAGATCGAATTTGAAGTGAAGATCACCGCAGACGCCGGTGTCGTCATCGCCAGGGCGGGCAGCGAGGCATCGCTGAAAATCAAGGTCGGCTGGAAGCCGTCGAATTCCCGATAATCCTATAGCATCCAACTACCCGCCATGCCGCCACATTTTCAAATCAAAGATTTCGACCTGCAGCTAATCAAGGCCGGGGAAAGCTATATCACCAATGTCTTACGATCACCTGCCGGTGAGGAGCAAGGCACGTTTGCGCTTCCTTTCGAGCCGGGCGAACTGGGCCAGCTCTTCCAGAGCCTGGGGCACACGCGCAAGTCCACGCGCGGCGCCAACACGCCCGAAGCACAAAATGCGCGCAAGGTAGGTGCACGGCTTTTTGAAGCCGTTATCGCGGGGCGCATCCGGGATGTATACCTGCGTAGCGTGGGCAGCCTCGGCCGCGAGAGCGGTTTGCGCATCCGGCTGCGCCTGACTGGCGTCCCCGAACTCGTGGACCTGCCGTGGGAGCTGCTGTTTGATGCGAGCCGGGGGCGATTCCTGCTATCGGAAGGCAGAAACACCCTGGTGCGCCACCTCCCCGTCGCCGAGCAAGTAGAACCGTTACTGGTCGCGCTGCCGCTGCGCATCCTGGTCGCGATCAGCAACCCGGCAACACGGGAATACCCGAGCCTGGACGTGAAACAGGAATGGGCCAATCTCGAACAAGCGCTGCAACCGCTAATCGAGCGCAAGATGGTATTGCTGCAAAAGCGTGAGGGGATGACACAGGAATCTCTGCGTGCAGCCTTGCGCAACGAGGGTTGCCACGTGCTGCATTTCGTCGGACATGGTGGATATGAACCTGGTTCGGGAACCGGGTATCTGGCGCTCGAAGATGGGCGTGGCGGTGTGGCGCGCGTGAGCGCGGAACGGTTGACCGGCCTGCTGCGCGAATGCGCCACGCTCAGGCTGGTGGTGTTGAACGCCTGCGAGGGCGGGCGCACCTCACCGACCGATCCGTTCGCCGGTGTGGCCCAGGCGCTGGTGCAAGGCGCGATCCCGGCTGTCGTCGCCATGCAGTTCCCGATCACCGACGCTGCCGCCGTTAAGTTTGCCGGGGAATTTTATAAGGGGCTGGCCGGCGGCCAGCCGGTGGACCTCGCTCTGTCCGGGGCGCGCCATGAAGTGGACTTGGCCGGTGCGGAGGGAGATATCGAATGGGCGACCCCGGTGCTGTACATGCGCGGGGAAGGCGATTTGTTCAGCGTGGCCGACGAGGGCGCTTCGGACCAGGTAATGGATCGCCCTGTACCTGAACCCGTCGTAACCAATAACAGCGGCGATGCGGGGGGATCGCCACAACCCGCAAAGCAGCCGGAACAGCCAGCAGTTGGAGTTGGCGGTGATAGCTCAGATCATGAGCTTCGTGCCAAAAGACGTTTGCAAATCATCGTGGCATTTCTTGGCTTAATAATTTTGGTCTTGGCTATTGTGTTCAATCCCATGAAGACAGACCCTCCCCAAACTCTGCCTGAAGTGAAGCCCGTTCCCGCCGCACAGGAAAAATTTGCCACCACCCCCAAGGGCGAAACTAGAGGACATAAAGTTGGAGAAACCATCCGCGACTGCCCCGATTGCCCCGATATGGTCGTACTCCCGGCGGGGAGTTTCGACATGGGCGCGAACAACGGCGATAGTGGCGAAAAACCCGTGCATCGCGTAACCATCGTTTACGCCTTCGCGTTGGGAAAGACCGAAATCACCCGAGGCCAGTTTGCCGCATTCGTGAACGAGACGAGCTACAACGCCGGAGACAAATGCTGGACGTTTGAGGATGGAAAAGTCGAGGAACGTAGCGGGCGTAACTGGCGCAACCCCGGCTACCGGCAAGACGACAACCACCCTGTAGCTTGCCTGAACTGGAACGATGTCAAAGCCTACAGCGAATGGCTGTCGAAGAAGACCGGCAAACCATACCGGCTGCCGAGCGAAGCGGAATGGGAATACGCCTGCCGTGGGGGCGCGCAGCAGGAATACTGCGGCAGCGATAATGTGGACAGCGTGGCGTGGTATGGCTATGAGAAAAGTAGTAAGACCACTCACCCGGTAGCCGGAAAACAAGCCAATGCCTTTGGCCTGTACGATATGAGCGGAAACGTGTGGGAATGGGTGGAGGACAGCTATCACGACAGCTACAGCGACGCTCCTAAGGATGGCACTGCGTGGGGAGGGGATGGCGCGAAGCGCGTGCTTCGCGGCGGCTCGTGGGGCAACGGTCCGCAGTTCGCGCGCGCGGCCAGGCGCTTCAGGTACGAGCCCGCGCTCCGGTACATCAGCTTCGGGTTTCGTCTCGCCAGGATGCTGCCGTAGTTTGGCAGCTTAGGGTTTGCTCTTTTACCCTTTTACCCTTTGCAAAGTTTGTGCGATGAGTTGAGAAGTGCGCGGGGCGTGGAATAGTTTTTGGGTTGGGGGCGCAGCCCCCGCGCGCGATTTTTTTGGGTAGATGCGCTGTATGATAGGCCGTTATTTTTTCGCGGGAGACTGGCATGGGCAAGCATGAAATAATTGATTTGGCGTTGCAGTTGAAAGCGGCGGAGCGCTATGAGGTCGCGGAAAAAATCATGCAAAGCCTGGACAAGCCTGATGCTGAAATTGACCGGATATGGGCGGAAGAAGCGTTGCACAGGGCGCGGGCATGTGATGCGGGGCGCATGAAAACAATTCCGTTCGAAGAGGTCTTTGGCGAAAAATGAGCCGGGTTCGCTTTTCAGAATTCGCCAATAATGAATTGATGGATGCCTGCAATTGGTATGAACAGCAACAGCCGGGGCTGGGTTTGCGTTTCCGGAATGATGTGCGCGAAGCCACACGCCGGATTGCGCTGTCGCCGTTGTTGTTCCCGGTTGAGCTGGACGAAGTGCGGCGTTACGTTATGAACCGGTTTCCTTATCCCAACCCGCCGCGTATTGGCATGGCAGTTGTGCTAGTATTTAGCAAACTTCAAGCACACAAGGTCGTTTTATGAGCGTGGTCGAAAAAGTGTTAATCGAAAAAATCAAGCAGCTTCCGCCGCAACAAATAGCCGAAGTCGAGGACTTTGTGGAATTCCTGGCGGATAAGGCAAGCAAGCGTGCGGCGCTCGACCGCTTGCTTTCTATCGCCCCGGCAGTGGAAGCGGCAGGCATACCACCCATGACGGAAGAAGAAATTGCCGCCGAAGTCAAAGCGGTCCGGGCAGAACGTCGCGCTCGAATCAACAAAGAATAGGCGGATGACCCGTGAGGTTGGTGCTGGATACCAACGTGGTTTTCTCGGCACTGTTATGGCGCGGCACACCGTATCGGCTGCTCGAAGCAATCAAGAACAAATCGGGTATCCAGCTTTATAGCAGTGCGGTACTACTCGAAGAATTAGAGGAAGTGCTGAAACGCCCCTTTGCCAGCAAGCGGCTAATAGCGATTGATAAAAACGCACACGCAGTTTTGGCGGATTACGCAGCAGCAATTGAACTTGTCTCCCCTACTCACATACCCCGCGTCATATTGAATGATCCCGATGACGACCATGTCATTGCAGCGGCTCTGGCAGCGCGCGCAGATTTGATCGTTTCAGGAGATACCGATCTAATCACACTCAATTGCTACAGTAATATTTTCATTGTCAATGCAGCGGAAGCTATCGAGCGCATTTCCCGATAAGCGACACTATGGTGAGGGTGCTTGAAATAGCGTGGCATCAATGTTGATACAGGTGTCAGGCAAGCCAACGTGATGGTGAGATAATTAGATCGGAAGAGCGTCGTGTAGGGAAAGAGTGTAGATCTCGGTGGTCGCCGTATCATTAAAAAAAAA
>FZPX01000300.1_pt1 | contig 49224 bp, 46 predicted proteins | sample 1534791 | NCBI WGS metagenome assembly FZPX01 (sample SAMEA104161951, study PRJEB21768) | metagenome | biome: subterrestrial habitat; feature: phreatic zone; material: underground water | place: France | collected 2016-06-01 | depth 60 m | reverse complement strand
GCGCTCGCGACATCTTGCAAAAGGTCATCCGGGCAAACAGCCGCTTAAGTTCCAAACAGAATGGCGCACTACACTAGGCTGGCCTATATAATTTTGCGGTTTTCGCTGATGGCCTTCGAAACAAAAAGCCCCATCACGTGGATGGGGCCGAGGGTTTACATGCCACGCTACAGCGTTATTCTGCGCGGGCTACAGCCCCTTCCGCAGCAATAAGAGCCTTCATGCTCAAACGCAGGCGGCCTTTTTCGTCTGCCTCCAGCACTTTGACCTTTACAATCTGGCCTTCTTTCAGGACATCCGCCACACTGTTAATACGCTCATTGGAAATCTGCGAAATGTGCAGCAAGCCGTCTTTTCCCGGCATGATATTCACAATCGCCCCGAAATCCAGCATCTTGACTACCGGGCCTTCGTAAGTCTTGCCCACCTCCACTTCCGCCACGATGTCTTCGATGCGTTTTTTGGCCTGCATGCTGCCTTCGCTGCTGACGCTGGCGATGGTCACATTGCCTTCATCGTCAATATCAATGGTGGTGCCGGTTTCTTCGGTCAGGGCGCGAATCACCGCCCCGCCCTTGCCGATCACGTCACGGATTTTTTCCGGGTTGATCTTGATCTTGATCATACGCGGAGCATGTGCCGAGACCTCGGAGCGCACGGCAGGCATGGCCTGCTTCATGATACCGAGGATGTGCATGCGTCCTTCGCGTGCCTGGCTCAAGGCAACCTGCATGATTTCGCGCGTGATGCCGTTGATCTTGATGTCCATTTGCAGCGCGGTGATGCCTAGTTCCGAACCCGCCACCTTGAAATCCATGTCACCCAAGTGATCCTCGTCGCCAAGAATATCGGTCAGCACGGCAAAACGGTTGCCCTCTTTAATCAGCCCCATGGCAATGCCCGCCACATGTGTCTTGAACGGCACGCCTGCATCCATCAACGCCAGGCAACCGCCGCACACCGAAGCCATCGAACTGGAGCCGTTTGATTCGGTAATTTCTGAAACCACACGGATGGAGTAACCAAACTCCTCCTCACTCGGCAATGCCGCGACCAAGGCGCGCTTGGCTAGACGACCATGCCCGATTTCACGACGCTTGGGCGTACCAACGCGCCCGGTCTCGCCGGTGGAATAAGGCGGGAAGTTGTAATGCAACATGAAACGATCCGAATACTCGCCTTGCAGCGCGTCGATTTTCTGCGCATCGCGCGCAGTGCCCAGCGTGGCCACCACCAGCGCCTGGGTTTCACCGCGGGTGAACAGCGCAGAGCCGTGCACGCGCGGCAACACGCCGGTGCGGATGGTGATCGGACGCACGGTGCGGGTATCGCGCCCGTCTATACGCGGGTCGCCATTCAGGATTTGGCCGCGCACGATCTTGGCTTCCAGCGCGCTGAACAAATCGTTGGCATGATTTTTTTGCAACGTGGCATCTGCCGCCAGCAGTGCATCCACCACGCGGGCTCGAATTCCATCCACCTGGGTGGTGCGCGCCTGTTTCTGGCGCACGGCATAAGCTTGTTGCAGATCGTTTCCAGCCAGTTCGGTAATCTTGGCAACCAGCGCTACGTCTTTGGTAGGCGCTGTCCAATCCCAATCCGGCGCGCCAACTGCATCCGCCATTTCGATAATCGCCTGAATCACCGCCTGCATCTGCTGGTGGCCAAACATAACCGCGCCCAGCATGACATCCTCGGGCAACTCTTGCGCTTCTGATTCCACCATCAGCACCGCCTGTGCCGTGCCGGCCACCACAAGATTCAACTTGGACTCTTTGAGCTGGTCGGCAGTCGGGTTGACCACATATCCCCCATCGAGATAACCCACACGCGCCGCGCCTATCGGGCCGTCAAACGGGATGCCAGAGATCGCCAGGGCGGCAGAAGCGCCGATCATGGCGGGAATGTCTGAATCAATCTGGCTGTCGGAAGACACCACCGTAGCGACGATCTGCACCTCGTTGTAGAAACCTTCCGGGAACAGCGGGCGCAACGGGCGGTCAATCAGGCGCGAAGTCAGAATTTCTTTCTCGCTGGGTCGGCCTTCGCGGCGAAAGAATCCACCAGGAATCATGCCTGCCGCATAAGTGCGTTCTTGATAGTCCACCGTCAATGGGAAAAAATCCTGATCCGGCTTGGCATCTTTTCTGCCCACCACGGTAACCAGCACAACCGTATCATCTAGGCTAACCATGACCGCGCCGCTTGCCTGGCGCGCGATTTCACCCGTTTCCAAAGTGAGCTGATGATTGCCATACGCTAATGTTTTCTTGTAGTAACTCAAGGTTCGCCTCTCCAGTACATAATAATTATGGCGCTTTCAGGCGCCATGGATTGTGAGATAACACAGAAACAAAATGGGCCGCATCAGCGACCCACTTGAATAAAAAATTACTTGCGCAATTCCAGACGTTGAATCAGCGTGCGGTAGCTGTCCTCATTCTTGGTTTTGAGGTAATCCAGCAACTTGCGGCGACGGCTCACCAGGCGCAGCAATCCGCGGCGGGAATGGAAGTCCTTGGTATGTTCTTTAAAATGGCCGGTCAGGTAGTTAATGCGCGCGGTCATCAACGCAACCTGCACTTCGGGGGAACCGGTATCTCCCTTGCCGCGTTGGTACTCGGTCATGATTTGCGCTTTTTGCGCTGCCGTAATAGACATAATCTTTAAACTCTCCGCTAAAAAAGTGCCGCATTCTACCCTCGAATGCGGTGGTTGCTCAAGCCTATTCATTCCTATTCATTCCAAGTGCCTGATTTGGCATGGACATATTGGCGCCCGGGCCAGTGCTGACTGCTGGAAACACACTATGGAGAATTGTGCAAACGAGCTACAATCACTCACGTTTTATGTAAAACTCATTAGGCTTTATCCTGATCTTTACAAATCAAAACGAATGCCTCTTAGCTGTTTGTTCATGAATCACCCACGAGGAAAACACAAAATGAAACGTTGCCTGCCGGTTTGCCTGTTATTACTCAGCTTCAGCGCCTATGGTGCGCTCACTAAATGGGTGGATGCCGAAGGCACGGTGCATTATTCCGATGGCACGCCTCCGGACAATATAAAAACGAAGACCTTCACTGCTCCACGAGATCAGGCCAGCGGCGTGCCCGCAGCAAAAACTTTCGTAGAACGTGAAGCGGAATGGAAAAAAGCCCAGAAAGCCAAAGAAGAGACCTCCCAGAAAGACGCTCAATTGCAGGAAGAAGCGCTTGCCAAACAAAAAAACTGTGCGGCTGCAAAGGCCAATCTGAAAGCCCTGGAAACCAGCCAGCTAATCCTGACCTACAATGATAAGGGTGAAAGCACCTATATGGACGATTCGGCACGCCGGCAAAATATCGAAGAGGCACGCAAACAAATTAGCTCCTACTGCAACTAACTCGCGCTCCCAATTTTAGAGGTGCCCTTTATCCGTTCGGTCTGAGGTGGACGCAGCCCAGTATCGAAGTCTATCTCTGAATAATCAAACTGGGTCTGTCAGGCGGCAATTGCACTGTCGCCGCGCAGGCGCAGCGCTTCTTCGATATCCACTGCCACCACATGGGACACGCCGCGTTCCTGCATGGTCACGCCCACCAGTTGCTGGGCCAGTTCCATGGTGATCTTGTTGTGGCTGATAAACACGAACTGGGTGTGCTGCGCCATTTTCTGGATCAGCTTGCACAGCCGTTCGGTATTGGTATCGTCCAGCGGTGCATCCACCTCGTCCAGCAGGCAGAACGGCGCCGGGTTGAGCTGGAACAGCGAGAACACCAGCGCAATCGCGGTAAGCGCCTTTTCACCGCCGGACAACAGGTGAATCGAAGAATTTTTCTTGCCTGGGGGTTGCGCCATCATCTGTACGCCGCTATCCAGAATCTCCTCGCCAGTAAGCATCAGACGCGCCTCGCCGCCTTCGAACAACACCGGAAACATTTCCGACAAGTGGCGGTTCACCTCTTCGTATGTCGCCATCAACAAATCGCGCGATTCCTTGTCGATGCGGCGAATCGCATCTTCCAGCGTTGCCATTGCTTCGGTCAGATCCTTGGCCTGTGCATCCAGATATGCTTTACGCTCAGTCGCGGCTTGCAGCTCTTCGAGCGCCGCAAGATTCACCGCTCCCAGCGCCGTAATCTTGTCATTCAGCCGGCTTAGCTCGTTCTGTAGCGAATTCGGTTTGGCATTTTTCAGCAAGGGTTGCAGCGCCGCTTCGTCCACGCCTTGCAACTGCTCCGCCCATTGTTCGTAGTGCAAACGCGCTTCTTGTTCCTTGAGCGACAGCTCGCTGATTCTTTCGCGCAACGGGTGCAACTTCTGTTCGCAGGACATTCGATCCTGTTCCAGTTTATTCAGATTGAGCGTGGCATGCTCCAGCTCATTCCGCGCCTCCGCCAGCACCTGCTCGCGCACCTGGCGCTGCTGTAATGCTTCCTGCAACTGCTGTTTGCTGCTGCCGTCCTCAACGTGCGCCAGCTCATCGCGGCTTTGTGCCAGAGTCTGTTCCAACTGTGCCTGCGTCAATCCAATCTGCTTCAGGTTGTGCTCCAGATCGGCAATTTTTTCCGTGCAGGTTTTGGCGAAAAAGCGTGCTTCCTGCAATTCGTGTTGCGCCTTTTGCGAACGCTCGCGCTGCTCGCGCAGTCTGGATTCCTGCACAGCGGACTGCTGCCGCACCTGTTCCGCATCGCCCTGCTGTGCGGTAATTTTTTCGCGCATGATTTCCATGCGCTCGGCAATCTCCTGGCGCTGGCGCTGCTCACCGGCAGACTGGTCGGCCAGTTCCTGCAATTCGTGCGCAATCTGCGCGGCGCGCTCATGGCTGCGCTCGTTGGCTTGTATCAATTTTAGAATCTGCATCTGCAACGTATGCTGCTGCTGCTGCAACTCGCCGCCCGCCGTGCGCAACGGCGCAATGCGGCTTTCGATGGCGTGATAGGCCTGTTCCGTCTGCACCGCCAGTTGCTTGCCCTGCTCCAGCACCGCCGCCTGCTGTTGCGCTTCCTGCTGCAAACATTCGATCTCGCGCTGGCGCGCCAGCACGCCATGAACCTGGCTGTCCGGCGCATGGAACAATACGCTGTGCGCGCCGACCAGATGCCCCTGCGGCGTCACCAGCCAGGCACCGGCAGGCAAGCGTTCACGCTGGTTCAGTGCCTGCGCCAGCGTTTCCGTGGCATACACGCCAGCCAGCCAGTCCGCCACCACGGGTGCTGCACGCTCGTCCATGCAGGTCACGAATTTTGACAACGGTTGCAGGTCAGAATTTATTCCGACATCCTCGCCATGTCGGGATGAATCCCGACCTACATCACCCGCAAACACCGCCAGCTTGCCCGGCGGCGCATCGCTCCACGCGGCTACCTGGTCCAGCCCTTGCAGTGCAATCGCATTGAGCCTCTCGCGCAACACGGCTTCCAGCGCGTCTTCCCAGCCCGCTTCGATGCCGATGGATTGCCACAGGCGTGGCAGCTTGTCCAACTGATGTTTGACCAGCCACTGTTTCAGGTTTTCGTCGTTATCAATCTGCAGCTGCAACTGCTTGAGCGCGGCGAGTTTCGCCTCCACCTGCGCCAGTTGCCGCTCCAGTTCCTGCGCTGCAATACGCTGGTTGTGCCGTGCCGCATCGGCTGCGGGCAACTGCTCCTGCAACTGCGCCAGTTGCAGCTGCTGCGCGTTGCGCTCGGCTTCCAGTTCGGTGGTTTGCTGTTGCGCCTGCACCAGCGCTTCGGTATTGGGTTGCGGCAAGTTGTCCTGCTCCAGCAGCAGGCGCGAGCGGCGTGAATCCAGTTGCTGCACATTGCGCTGGATATGCTCGCGTTGCGTCTCGGCCAGTTGCAATTGTTGCTGCAGTATCAATTGTTCGCGCTGCACCGCGTTGTGGCGTTCCTGCGCGGCACGCGCCGCCTCTTCCGCCTGCGGCAGGCGTTGCGCCTCGGTGGCCGAGCGGTTTTCGCACACCTCCACCCGCACTCCCGCATCCTGTTGCTGCTGTTGCCAGTGCGCCAGCAAACCCTGCACACCCTGCAACTGGCCGCGCTGCTGCTCCATCTGCAATTCGCCCTTGGCAATCTGCTGGGTCAGGCGTACACGCTGGTCGTTCAGGTGCGTGATGTGCTGTTCCAGCCGTGCGATCTCGGCATTGGTGGCATACAACTCGCCCTGCTTGCCGTGCAGCGCATCGGCCAGCGCGTAATGCCCGCTTCGCGCGCTCTCAAGTTGGCTCTCCACCTCGCGCAGACGCGCGGTCTCGGCTTCCAGTTCGTTTTTGGATTTCTCGATCTGCTGTACAAAGCGCGCGCGGCGCGCCTCGGCATCTTGCTTGTTTACCAGCCACAGCAAATGCTGCGTGGTATCGCGCTGGCCTTCCAGCGCGCGATATTGTTTGGCCACCTCGGCCTGCTCGGACAAATGTGTGAGCTGCTTTTCCAGCTCCAGGCGGATGTCATCCACGCGCAGCAAATTGTCGCGCGTGTCGGCCAGGCGCAGCTCGGTCTCGCGGCGGCGCTCACGGTATTTGGATACCCCCGCTGCCTCTTCCAGAAATACGCGCAGTTCCTCCGGCTTGGCCTCGATGATGCGCGAAATCATGCCCTGTTCGATAATGGCGTAGGCGCGCGGCCCCAGCCCGGTACCGAGGAAAATATCGGTGATATCCTTGCGCCGCACATGCTGGTTGTTGATGTGGTAGCTGGAATCGCCATCGCGCAGCAACACGCGCTTGATGGCAATTTCGGCATAACTGGACCATTGCCCGGCTGCCTTGCCCAGGCTGTTGTCGAAAATCAGTTCGACGCTGGCGCGCCCTACCGCCTTGCGCTTGGCGGAACCGTTGAATATCACATCCTGCATGGATTCGCCGCGCAACGCGGTGGCGCGCGATTCGCCCAGCACCCAGCGCAGCGCGTCGATCACGTTCGACTTGCCGCAGCCGTTGGGGCCGACAATGCCGACGATCTGCCCCGGCAGCGCGATGTGCGTGGGGTCAACGAACGACTTGAAACCGGAGAGCTTGATGTGGGAAAGGCGCAATTGGGAGCTGTCATAACGTTATAATTCCGCCTATTCTAACCGAAGCGGAACCCGGTACAAAATGAGCGCGCCATCCAACAAAACCCTGGACAACAAAACCTTGTCCACTAAAAACCTGGAAACCTTTCCCAATCCAAAGCCTGAGCGCGATTACCACATCCACATGGAAATTCCGGAGTTTACCTGCCTGTGCCCCAAGACCGGCCAGCCAGATTTCGCTTCGCTGATCCTCGACTATATCGCCGATGAGCAATGCGTCGAACTGAAGAGCCTCAAGCTCTACATCTGGTCATTCCGCAACGAAGGCCATTTCCACGAGGACGTGACCAACCGCATCCTGGACGACCTGATCGCCTCCATCCAGCCGCGCTTCATGCGCCTCACCGCCAGATTTTATGTGCGCGGCGGCATCTTCACCAATGTCGTGGCGGAACACCGCAAACAAGGTTGGCAACCGCAGCCACATGTTGACCTGACGCAGTTTGAGGCACAGTCGAATACGCGGGGGTAAGAAAGTGAAATCGCCCGAGAAAATTCATTATGGGGATGCGCCATTGTAGGAGCGCAACTTGTTTGCGCGATGGCTCTGAATCGCCCGAGTGTCAATTTCACATCCGGCTTGCCGGATAGTGAATTGCCTACCTTTGGTGCAAGTCAGGCTCCGGCGCAGTGGTGTGCTTTTCATGGTAGCCGCAAGGGGCAATGGAACATCTGCGTGAATGACCAATGGCGTATTTGTTTCAAGTTCAAGAACGGCGACGTGTTCGATGTCTAAATCGTCGATTATCCCAAAGGGTAGCATGATGAAAAATGGAATGCGCTTGGTTCATCCGGAGGTTTTTTTGCGTGAGGAATTGCGCCAATGCCCTGTCGCAGGCACTGCACGTCCTCGCCACACGGTTGCATGAAATAAGGCAGAAATGAAGGAATGCAATGAAGGAATGCATTGAGCGCGAAGTGGAAACAATGGCAACCGAATCTTATAAACCAGTACAAAACCGGAGAGCCAAATGGCAGTTCTAATACCCAGTTTAAGTTGCTGCTCAGCGCGAATGACCGGCGGTGAACGTCGCTTTGCGCAACGGCTGGAAAGCAAGTTGGAGGATGACTACTGCTGTTGGTATGACGTGCCAGTTGGACCAACCAACGCACACCCCGATTTTGTGGTGTTGCACCCACGTCGCGGTATTCTGATTCTCGAAGTTAAAGATTGGAAGCTGGATACTATCCAATCTATCACCAAAGATGCTGCTGCACTGCTGACTGCACAAGGCATTAAGCATGTTACCAACCCAATGGAACAAGCAAGGCATTACACACATTCGGTAGTAAATGCCCTAGAAAAGGATCAGCAACTCACATTTTCTTCCGGGCGCATGCAAGGCAAGCTAACCTTTCCGTGGAGCTATGGGGTTGTGCTTGCAAATATCTCCCGCCAAGCATTTGAACGTACCGATCTTGCAGAAGTGCTGTTGCCGCATCGTGTGATTTGCCAAGATGAGATGACCGAGTCTGTTGAAGCGGAAGCATTTCAGCAGCGGCTGTGGCAAATGTTTGATTTACGATTTAAAGGGCATTTGTCATTGCCACAAATCGACCGTGTGCGTTGGCACATGTTCCCGGAGATTCGTTTGCCTGTTAAACAAGGCGGGTTGTTCGATGCGGTGGAGCAGGAGTCGGTTGGATTGCCGGACATCATGCGGGTGATGGATATTCAGCAAGAGCAATTAGCGCGCAGCCTAGGCGAAGGGCACCGCGTGATACACGGTGTGGCCGGCTCGGGTAAAACATTGATATTAGGCTACCGTGCCGAATATCTCGCAAAAGCCAGCACCAAGCCTATTCTCATACTTTGTTATAACAAGACGCTGGCAAGGCGTTTACGGCAGTGGATGATAGACAAGTGCATCTCCGACAAGGTGAGTGTGCGCAACTTTCATAGCTGGTGCCGATCACAGCTTGCCACATACCACATAGATATTCCGACCGATAAACATACCGAAACTCTGATGGCCGAAATGGTGGACCGTGTGATCCGTAATGTTGATCGCAAGCTGATTCCTGGCGGGCAGTATGATGCGGTGTTGATTGATGAGGGGCATGACTTCCCCTCTGAATGGTTAAAACTGGTGGTGCAGATGGTTGATCCACGCAGCAATTCATTGCTGGTGTTATATGACGATGCACAATCTATTTACGAAAAAGCCAAGAGACGCGATTTCAGTTTCAAGAGTGTCGGGATACAGGCACAGGGACGCACTACGATACTCAAGGTGAATTACCGCAACACTCATGAAATCCTCGAATTTGCTGCCAGCTTTGCGCATGAGCTACTCAAGCCGAGTGAATCCGGTGATGACGGCATTCCCCGTATCGCGCCAATTTCTGCGGGGCGGCATGGGCCTAAACCGTTGCTAATTAAACTGCCGGGCATTAACGAGCAAGTACAATGGCTGGCCAATAAATTGAAAGAGGCCAACAGCAACGGTATGCCGTGGCAGGACATGGCAGTGCTTTATAGAAATTATGAGCCTACTGGAAAGGCAATCAATGAACTCTTTAGCAGGCAAGGAATTCCACTGACTTGGAAAGACGCTATCAATTTTGGTGAGCATCAAAACACCGTCAAACTGCTACCGTTTCAAAGTAGCAAGGGGTTGGAATTTCCTCTGGTCGCTATTCCCGGTGCAGACTTGTTGTTCAGTGCAACCAGCGATGTTCCGCAGGACGAAGCCAAGTTGCTGTATGTGGCAATGACGCGTGCGACCGACACGTTAATCATTACTGGTCAAGAGCGGTGAGGGTAGCAGCCCCCGGTTACCCGCTCCCCAGCGATCTTCCACTCCCCGGCGAAAAGCTGGGCTGTCCGTCGGGGCCGTAAAGATTCGCCTTGTTCACCGCATTGCTCAAAACGGCAAGCGTTTGCTGGTTATGCCGCAGCTTCATCTGAATAAGTTCGCCATTGGTGTGATTAAGCTGCCGGGCGCGTTCTGCCAAGGTAAGAATTTCCTGCCAAACAACCAAACCTTCCGGGCTGTGCGCACGCAACCAAGCGTGAATGGCTTCGACGGAAAACACAGGAATATTTTTTCGCAGCAGGCTGCGGCGCACTTCGGCAAGCTGGTTAAGGCCAAGCGCATCGGTTGATTTTTTTTCGGACAGTTCAAGCAACTGATCAGTAAGGTTCTCCACCAGCATTTCCTGCTCGCGCTCCAACAAAGACACGAAGCGCAACAACGCAACTCGCTCGGCAGCCAAAGCGGCAAGCAATTGGGTGGTGTGATTTTGATTCAATCGCTAAGCCTGTTCTAATCTGAAACGTAATTGGATAGAGCCAGTCAAGTCTTGCTGCCAATCAGGTCTTTTACCGTTTCTATCAGGCGATCGGCGACGACTTCCGAGTTGACCTTGAAGCGGCCTTCACTGATGGCCTGCCTGATTTCATTTACCTTGCTGGCATCGACAATCGGAGTGTTTGCCATGCTGCTTTCCATGCTGCGCATCTTTGCCGAAGTTGAGCCGAGCGAAACGCTGGTGCTGCTGGATTGCTGCGAGGCAGCAGGTGTGCTGGTCTTGCCCTTGGCTGCGGCACGCGTTGCCCCCTCTCCTGCCGAGCTGGGGGGTAAAGGCTTGCTGGGTTTGTCGATTTTCACGGTTATCCTCTCAATCTGGCGACGCTAAACTTTCTGCCGCTGTCCCTATTATCGGTAACAATCCGGATTACTTTAGGGTAGTGCGTTTCTTTAATAGTTAAGGCACGGCAGGAGCGCAATTATACTTCACATATTGCGAAAATTTAGTGCTACGATGCGCGCTATTTTCATTTATTCTGGGTGCAACAGAATGCCTGAACCCCCCCCCCCCGCATATCCCGACCCCGCGAGATGATCCGGCTGCCCGCAAGCAACATGAGGGTAGTGTGAAAATTTCAGAAATGTGGAAGTACGTGCAAACCCCTTTGGCGACGGTGGTTGCGGTCGGGTTTGCCATTATGTTCTTCGAGTTCCTGGTCATGGTGTTGCTTGAATATGTATTGCAACCCGCACTGCAAAGCAAGTTGCCCGAATATGCCTGGCTGGTCATAGACCCGGCCATTCTGGCGATACTTGTCAGCCCGGTTCTTTATATCCTGTTTTTACGGCCCATGCGCGTCCAGCAGGCTGAGTTGTTGCGCAGCCACGAGCAGTTGCGTGACGTGAACAATACTCTGGAACAGCGTATTTCAGGGCGCACACACGAACTCCTGGTTATCCAGGAGGGGCTGATGTGGGAGATTGCCGAGCGCAAGCGGACGGAAGCCTCCCTGCTGCGGGAGAGAACCTCGCTGGCACGCAGCGATACCCTGCTCAGGGAATCGCAACGCACAGCCCATCTGGGCAGTTGGGAGCTTGATCTGGCCAGCAATGTGCTGACCTGGTCGGATGAAGTGTTCCGCATTTTCGAACTGGACCCGTTAAAACTTGGCGCCTCCTACGAGGCTTTCATCAATCTCGTCCACCCCGAAGACCGCGACTTCGTCCATCAGGCATACACCACTTCGCTGGAGACGCGCCAGCCCTATAACATCGTGCACCGCCTGCTGTTTGCCGATGGCAGGGTAAAATGGGTCAACGAATGCTGCACCAACCATTATGATGCGGATGGCAAGCCGTTGCGCTCGACAGGCACGGTGCAGGATGTGACGGAGCGCGAGCTGACATCACGGGAGTTGCGTGTTGCCGCTATAGCATTCAATACGCAGGAGGCGATCCTGATTACCGATGCGGATGCGAACATCGTGCGCGTCAATCAAGCATTCCAGGAAATCACCGGCTATGCGGCGGAAGAAGTCATCGGACGCAACCCCGGAATACTGGGTTCCGGGCGGCATGACAAACTATTCTTCAAGGCGATGTGGGACGCGCTGCATAGTGAAGGCAAATGGAGCGGGGAGATTTGGGACAAGCGCAAGAACGGCGAGATTTATCCCAAGTGGATGATGATCACCGCAATCCACACCCCGGATGGCAAGCTCACCCACTATGTCAGCTCTTTTTCCGACATCACGCTGCGCAAGGAGGCGGAGGAGAAAATTCACCGTCTGGCCTTCTATGACCCGTTGACCCATTTACCCAACCGCCGCCTGTTGATGGATCGCTTGCAGAAGGCTCTTGTTGCCAGCGAACGATGCGGCTGTTATGGCGCGCTGATGTTCTTGGACCTCGACGATTTCAAGACGCTCAATGATACCAAAGGGCATGATTTCGGCGACGAGATGCTGGTCGAGGTGGCAAGCCGCCTGCAGCATTGCGTGCGCGGCAAGGATACGGTGGCGCGGCTGGGCGGAGACGAGTTTGTGGTGATGCTGGAAAACTTGTGTTCGAGCGATCTGGAAGTGGTCGCGCGGGTAGATATAGTGAGCGAAAAAATATTGGCTTCCCTGGCGCAACCCTATATTCTCAAGGGCTATGAACATCATGCCAGCGCGTGCATCGGAGTCGCGCTGTTTCAAGGCGGCGAGAAATCGGTCGACGACTTGATCAAACATGCCGACGTGGCGATGTATCAGGCCAAAGCTGCCGGACGCAACGCTTTGCGCTTTTTTGATCCGTCCATGCAGCATGCGCTGGAGGAACGCAGCGCAATCGAGACGGATTTGCGCCACGCGCTGACCGAGGGGCAATTCAGGCTCTTTTACCAGGCGCAGGTGGATGTGGCCGGCCGGCTGATCGGCGCAGAAGTGCTGTTACGTTGGATGCACCCGCAACGCGGGCTGGTTTCGCCGCTGAAATTCATTCCGCTTGCCGAGGAAACCGGGCTGATTCTGCCGATAGGATTATGGGTGCTGGAAACCGCCTGCGCGCAACTCAAGCAATGGGAGAACTCTCCGCTTGCGCGTGATTTGCAATTGGCCGTGAATGTCAGCGCGCGGCAATTCCGCCACAAGGATTTCGTCGAACAGGTGCGCAAAGTAACCGGCAAATCCGCCATCCGGCCGGAACTGCTGGAACTGGAGTTGACCGAAAGCCTGGTGCTCGACAATGTCACGGACACCATCAGAAAAATGCACGAACTCAAGGCAATCGGCTTACGCTTCTCAATGGATGATTTCGGCACGGGCTATTCGTCGCTCGCCTACCTCAAGCAATTGCCGCTGGATCAGTTAAAAATAGACCAGAGTTTTGTGCGCGATATCGTCACCGACCTGAATGATGCGGTCATCGTCCAGACCATCATCGGCATGGCGCAAAATTTTCACCTGAACGTGATCGCCGAAGGGGTGGAAACGAAAGAGCAGTTTGAGCAGTTGCAGCGCTATGGCTGTCCGGCATTCCAGGGCTATCTGTTCAGCAAACCGCTGCCGATTGAAGAATTCGATGAACTGCTGGTCAGGAGCCAATGAGAAACACCCTGCCTGCTCCCTAACGCGCAGCGTACAAATGCCCGAACACACGGGGTATTCAAGCCCTATTCCTCATACTTGCCCATTACAACTGCTGGCATATTACTTTGCATTATAAAGGGGAAAGTCAGCCGCTGAGCGATAACCGCTGAACCCGGTGGCCGCCCACAAATATGGGGAAATAAATGGCGGTAGTCGCCGTATTTAATCAAAAGGGTGGAGTGGGCAAAACCACCACCTGTCTGAATGTGACGGCTGCGCTGGATATTGCGCAGCAGTGCCCAATTGCGCTGGACCTGGATCCCCAGGCGCACCTGACCCTGTCCAGCGGAATCGAAGTGATTCCGCCGGGCAGCGGGATGGCCGCGTTTTTCAAACATAAAACACCGCTTGACAGCCTGTTGCGCGAAACGTCACGCGGCTGGAAGATCATCCCCGCCAATTTGGAGTTGGCCAAAATAGACGCTTTGTTTGGCAGCGATGCGCAGGCGGCAACCTTGCTCAAGCAGGGTTTGCGCGAAGAATTGGCGCTTACTGGCGCCCCCATCCTGATTGACTGTTGCCCGATGCTGGGCGTGCTGACGCTGAATGCCCTGCTGGCCGCCGACCGGGTTCTGATTCCAGTATCGGCAGATTTTCTTTCGCTGCAAGGCGTGCATCGTCTGGATAGCGCGCTTAATGTGCTGGAAAAAAAATTGCAGCGCAGTTTGGAGCGGCGTATTGTCATTACGCGCTTTGATTCGCGGCGCAAGCTTTCATACGACATCTACGATCAGCTCAAGGAACGTTACGGGGCGCTGGTTTGCAACACGCGCATCGGCGAGAACGTCTCGCTGGCTACCAGCCCGATGCATAACAATGACGTGTTTGCTTTTGCACCACACAGCCCTGGCGCGGCAGACTATCTGGCATTGACCAAGGAGCTTCTGGGCAGCGGATTTTTCACAGCACCCGGCTTGAATTAAGGGCACTTCTAAAAATTCATATTTCGTCGCTCCCGCGCAGGCGGGAGCCCAGTCAAATCAACAAGCTGGATTCCCGCCTTCGCGGGAATGACGAATTTTTAGAGGTGCCGTTAATATAATGATGTTGCTGGCAAGTGCATCGTTATAGTAATCTATCCTGGCTTCCTTAAGAGCAGGGTTCAACAATGCCTGAAAGTAATCACGTTTTGCATACTGAATTGAGCGTTGATCGCGCTCGTGATGTAAATGGGCAACTGCCACCCCAGTTATCTGCCTTGGCCCACCCCACAGCCACCAGCACATCTGCACTCCCGGTTGCACCGCGCGTGAAAGAGTGGAATGCCAACTCGGGCAATAGCAATAAAAAGCTGGAAGATACCGCTGCCTACCATGCATTTTTTGACAACCTGCCCGGCATGGCCTGCCAGATACAACTGGATGCTCACAGTACCCTGCACTTCAATTATGTCAGCCAGGGCAGCTCTGCGCTGCTCGGCATTACCCCTCTGGAACTGGAAAAACACCCCAATTTATTGCTCGACAGCATCCACCCCGAAGATCAGGCAGCATTTTTCAACAGCATACGTCAATCCGCCATAGACGCATCCCCGTGGAACTGGGAAGGGCGTATCGTGTTATTGCCTGCCAGCGAAATCAAATGGGTGAATTTGCGCGCCACACATCGTGAAACCAGTTCGCACGGCACAGTCTGGGAAGGCTTCATGGTTAACATCACCCAAAACAAGCTTTCCGAACAGGAAATAATAAAATCGCGCCAACAGTTGCGCGAGCTCTCATCTCACGTGGACAGCATCAAAGAAGAAGAACGCATGCGCATCGCGCGCGAAGTCCATGATGAAATCGGCGTGCTCCTGACCGCCCTGAAAATGGATTTGGCATGGCTGACACAACGCTTGCCACAAGACAACAGCGCGCTGCATGAAAAAGCCCGTTCCATGGCCAACTTGCTGGATACAGCAGGTTCCGCCGCCAACAATTTGGTGCATAGTCTGCGCCCAGGTTTTCTCGATTGCTTTGGCATCGTCGCTGCAATTGAAATCGAGGCCAATGAATTCTCCAAACGCACCAGTATCCCGTGCAGAATCATCAAGTCAGATGACAGCATCGAACTTCCCAGCGAACAGTCCATTACCCTTTTTCGTGTATTCCAGGAAACTCTGAATAACATCATGAAGCACGCGATGGCAAAGCAAGTACAAGTCAAAATTTGCAAGACTGAAAAATATGTTGAACTGGTCGTTTCGGATAATGGCAAAGGTTTTGACGAATCTTCGCGCAACAAACCGCGCTCCTTCGGTTTGCGCGGTATCCAGGAGCGCATCAAATATCTCGGCGGGAATGTTAGAATCACCAGCGAACCGGGCAAGGGGGCGCAAATTGCTGTTAGTGTGCCGCTCGGCAAAATGTAGGATATACGCGCAACAGCACCCAATCCCAAATATCACTTCTCTGACCAAGCCGTCATATGATCAAGATTCTTGTAGTCGATGACCACGCCTTGATCCGCAAGGGATTAAAACAGTTGCTTGGGGAAAGCCCGGACATGCAAGTGACCGGAGAAGCTGAAGCCGGTATGCAGGCCATCAGCATGGTGCGCGAGCAACATTTCGATTTGGTATTGCTGGATATCGCTTTGCCGGACATGCATGGCATGGACGTACTCAAGCGGCTCAAGTCGGAACATCCTAGTATCAAGGTCATCGTGCAGAGCATGTATCCGGAAGAACAATATGGCGCGCGCGCCCTGAAGGCGGGCGCGGCGGGTTACATCAACAAGCAAAGCGCGCCGGAGAAACTGATAGGCGCTATCCGGCAAGTCATCAGCGGGAAGAAATACATCAGCGAAACCCTGGCCGAACAGATGCTGAACACCCTGATTGGCGAGTCGCAAGACCTATTGCATCAAACCCTGTCCAACCGCGAATTTCAGACGCTCTGCTTGATGTCCTCCGGTAAGTCCCTGACCGAAATTTCCGAAATCATGCTGCTCAGCCCAAAAACCGTGAGTGTTTACCGTGCGCGCATGTTGGAGAAAATGGGCTTCAAGAATAATGCCGAGGCAGTTCACTATGCCATTGCGTATCATCTGGTGGAAACCAAAAACTAAGGGGTGAAATGCGGGGAAACATGTCCGCTATTCAGCGTATCACAGGTTTTGTTTTGCCTGATAATTCTAATATCAAAGTTATTCAACCATGAGCAAACATTCTTCCAATCCATCCGAACTTGCCCGCGAAGCCTTAAAAACGCTGTCATTGCGCAAGATTCCGCCGACACCGGGCAACTATGCCAGGATTTACGCTGAGATCAGCGGCATCGCTGCTGACGGGCATGACAAATATACTGCCCCAGATGATACCCGTTCCCCTGATGGAACTACTAGCCATTACACTAGGCTGTCCAAAGACGGCAGCCAAGTGGCTGGTTATCTCCCCAACCCTCTCCCGGGGGGCGAGGGAGCGAACGAATCGCTGCGCGAGACTCACGTTAACGAAAACAGCGGCGCTGAAAAAGTCTTGCTCCGCCTTGCCGAGCATCTCGCACAAACCCCTAAATCCGCGCACGCCGGCATCGCTTTGAAAAAAGTAATCGGGGCAGGGGACTGGGAACAATGCCTCAAGGAAATTGAAAAAGTATTACCCAGGCAAGGTGGCGAACCGGTTTCTTCCTGGTCGGAACTGATCCGCAACTTATTGCGCCAACTGGAAGCCACTCACAAAGGCTTGACCATCACCCGCAAAAGAGAAGGCCTGGAAATCGTTTTGACGCGATTTGCAGCGAACCCGGAAGTCTTATTTGAAAAGCTGAATGCATTGGTGCGCTCTTGGTCGGGATCACCGGCTGCGGCTAACTCCATCGAAATCGGCTCTTCGACTCCCGCAGTGCCAGCTACCGCCCCGACGGCGGCTTCGGCTGCCCTGGTACCCGGCAGCGATTCCGAAATGCTTGGCAAGCTCTTGGAGTTGTTAGCCCAAACTCTGGAAAGCATACTCAGCACGCAACCGGAATTTGCACAGGAAGTGCAAACCTTGGTAACCCAAGTGCGGAGCATCAAAACGCATGAGCAAGTTACCGCACTGGCCAAACTCCTGCGCCAATTCTGGATTAAAGTCGAACTGCGCGGCGGTGACAAAGCCAAGATTCACGAGGGTTTGGTGCGCCTGCTGCGCCTGTTGGTGGAAAACATCGGTGAAATGGTCGAGGGCGAAGAATGGCTGCATGGACAAATCATCATCCTGCAAGAAATCATCGCCAATCCGATCGACCGGAACGCCATCGCCGATGCAGAACGCAGCCTGCGCGATGCCATCATCAAGCAAGGCATGCTCAAACAAAGCCTCACCGATGCCAAAACCACGCTCAAGAGCCTGATGACCACCTTTATTGACCGGCTCGGCGAAATCACCGAAAGCACCGGTGACTATCAGCAAAAGATTGAGGGCTATAGTCAAAAAATCGGCAAATCCAACAACCTCACCGAATTAAGCCACCTGCTGGATGACATCATGCAGGACACCCGTATTATCCAGGCCAGCGCGCTGCGCTCGCACGACGAACTGGTTGGCACCCGCAAACAGGTTCAGGAAGCCGAAGCCAAAATCAGGGATCTGGAACAAGAGCTCTCGCTAGTCAGCGAACTGGTGCACCAGGATCAACTTACCGGTGCGCTCAACCGGCGCGGTTTGGACGAAGCCTTTGAACGCGAGGCAACACGCGCTGACCGCAGCAAAACCTCTCTCTGCGTTGCGTTGCTCGATATTGATGATTTCAAGCGCCTGAATGACACCTTGGGGCATCATGCCGGCGATCAGGCGCTCGTCCACCTGAGTAACGTCATCAAGGAAGCGCTGCGCCCCAGCGACTCGGTAGCGCGCTATGGCGGCGAGGAATTCATTATCGTTTTGCCCGACGTCGGCCTTGAAGAGGCCGCCGCGACCATCGAACGCCTGCAACGCGAACTCACCAAAAAGTTTTTCTTGCATGAAAACGACCGCGTTCTGGTGACTTTCAGTGCAGGCGTGGCGTTGCGCGCCCCGGAAGAACCCCAGGAAGATGTTGTCGGGCGCGCCGACAAAGCGATGTATCAAGCCAAAATAGCCGGCAAGAACCGCGTGGCCATTGCGCGGTGATCCGGATTATGGAGATTTTTTTAGCACCTTCTTTCCCGTCCCGGCCTGTTGCAATATGCCCCGGCAAACCGATTCGGCAAAAAATTCAAAAATGAGCCTAAAGTTTTCCCGACTCCTTCCGATAACTGGACTAACGGCGGTTGATGAGCCTGATACACAGGGCAAACCAACGTAAACGGCGACCAAGCCGGAAAGCAAACCCAGTTAAAGGAGAATTAAAATGTCCTCAGTTATCAATACCAACATTGCATCCCTGAATGCACAGCGAAACTTGAACGGTTCACAAGGCACGCTGCAGACCGCCTTGCAACGCTTGTCTTCCGGTTTGCGCATCAACAGCGCCAGAGACGATGCGGCCGGCTTGGCAATTTCACAACGTATGACCGCACAGATACGCGGTTTGGACCAAGCTCGCCGCAATGCGAACGACGGTGTTTCTCTGGCGCAAACTGCCGAAGGTGCGTTATCCGGTGCAGGCGATATGTTGCAACGTATCCGTGAACTGGCCGTACAGTCCGCCAACGCCACCAACAGCACCAGTGACCGTGCTGCCCTGCAAGCAGAAGCTGGCCAACTGGCTGCGGAACTGGATCGAGTTGCAACCAGCACGCAGTTTAACGGCCTGAACCTTCTGGATGGCACCACAGGATCGTCCGTGTTCCAGGTAGGCGCAAATGCCAATCAGACCATTACGGCGAGCGGGGCCAACTTCCGCACCAGCAGCTACGGCAACTACCGTATCGGCGGCGCTGCCGCAACCACCAGCAATGGTACAGGCGACTTAACCTTGGGCAGCACTGCTAACGCGGTTGTCTCCGCTGGCGCAGCGGTTACCCGTATAGTAGGCACCTCTTTCACCATCAACGGCGCTGCTGGTTCAAGTGTAATCACTCATTCTGCAGGAGCCTCTGCAAAGACGGTTGCCGGATTGGTCAATGCACAAACCGGCACCACAGGTGTGACGGCATCGGCAAAAACCGAGGTTGACCTGACAGCGTTAGCGTTGAACGGTTCATTCAGCCTTGCTGTGACTTCCGATAACAGCTCTGCAACCACTATTTCGTTTAGCTCCGGCGCGGCACTCAATGCCGATGGGTTGGCCGCAGGCATCAAAGCGTTCAATGACGTATCGGCGAACACGGGTGTCACTGCCAAGCTAAACACCGCAGGCACCGGGATCACCCTGACAAATGCGACTGGAAATAACATCACCATACTTGGCAATACCGGTTCGGCAGCAGCCACCTTTGGCACTTCCGTTGTTGCTGCTTCGACCGCTGTTGCAACCGGTCAACTCACCCTTGACTCGGATAAATCGTTCGGCGTGACAGGTGCAACTACAACGGACTGGTTCACGGCTGCGACTGCTGCCGCCCAGTTGCAAAAAGTCAATCAAATTGACGTCTCCAGTGTGGCTGCTGCTACCCGTGCGATTGCACAAGTGGATGCCGCTTTGGCTAACGTGAATAGCCAGCGCTCTGATTTCGGTGCGTTGCAGTCTCGGTTCAGCAACGCAATCACGAGTTTGCAAACCACTTCTGAAAACCTGAGCGCTGCGCGCAGCCGCATCATGGATACTGACTTCGCCGCAGAAACAGCCAACCTGACCCGTGCGCAGATATTGCAACAAGCCGGCACAGCGATGTTGGCGCAAGCGAACCAGGTGCCAAATCAAGTTTTGACACTGTTGCGTTAAGCTTGGTGATGTAAAACCCCAGCCAGAAAACCGGCTGGGGGTTTAAGAGAAGGAGATGCAAAATGCCCATCCAAAATGTCAGTAACCTGCCGCAGGTTCCACCACCTGCCAGAGTTTCAAACGAAAGGCACACCGGAGACGGTGCGCCTGGCGTTGTTGTTATTGCCACTTCAACAGGTGAACCCGCTCCGGCTGAGTTAACACAAGTTGCCGCAAAGCCGCCTGCCCAGCAGCAACCCACTGCACCACAGTTGCAAAACCTGGTGGACAACATCAACAAGGCGCTCAAGCAGTCCAGCAAGAATCTGGAATTCACTATTGACACAGACACCATGAAGTCCGTTGTCAAGCTGGTGGATTCGGAGACCGGCGATGTGATCCGGCAATTTCCATCGGAAGAAACCATCGCGATTTCGCGGTCTATCGAGCGGATTCAGCAAGGTTTGCTGCTGAGACAGAAAGCCTAGAGAGAAATCATGGCAATCGCTGCGACATCGGCCACCACCTCGTCGAACATTGATGTCAACGGCATCGTCAGCCAGCTCATGACGGTGGAGCAGCAACCCATCAACAAACTAAATGCGCAGGAAGCCAGTTATCAGGCCAAACTTTCTGCCTATGGAACCGTCAGCGGCGCACTGTCCAGCTTCCAGAGCGCGGTCACCATACTGAACAGCGCGGCCAGAGCCCAAGCGCTGTCAGCCACCGCTTCCGATGCCACAACCTTGACCGCATCTGCAGACAGTACAGCTGCGGCTGGCGTTTATGGCATAGACATCAGCGCACTTGCCCAAGCACAGCGGCTGGTCGCCGCCGGGCAAACCAGCCAAACCACGGCAATCGGCGCAGGCGCTTCCACGACGCTAACGTTCGATTTTGGCACCATCAGCGGCGGAACATTTAATGCTACTACCGGAATTTATACCAGTTCCGCTTTTGCTACCAATGGCAATGGCAGCAAGACCGTCACCATCGACAGCTCCAACAACACGCTGCAAGGCATCCGCGACGCCATCAATAAGGCCAACATCGGCATCACCGCCTCCATCATCAACGATGGGAATGCCACCAATCCTTACAGATTGGTGCTGTCCTCCGGCAGCACAGGCAAAGCCAATAGCATGAAAATTTCCGTCACTGGGGATGCCACGTTAAGCACGTTGTTGGCTCATGATCCTGCAGCCGTGCAAAATTTATCCGAAACTACTACGGCGCAAAATGCCGCGCTTAAAATAAACGGTATCGCTATCAGCAAGGCGTCCAACACCGTAACAGATGCCATCCCCGGCGTGACGCTCAATCTGGGCAAAATAACCACCACCTCAACCAGCTTGACTATTGCGCCAGACAACAGCTCGGTGACTGGTGCGGTTTCAGGTTTCGTGAAGGCGTATAACGACTTATCCAAAACCCTGAACAATGTATCGGCATATAACGCAGCAGCAAAAAAGGGCGCAATTCTACAAGGCGACGCTACGATACGCACCTTACAATCACAACTTCGTGGTGTTCTGGCTAGCCCAATCAGCGGGGTTTCCGGCACGCTGACTAATATGTCGCAAATTGGCGTTGCTTTCCAAAAGGACGGGACGCTGGCCGTTGATAGCGCCAAACTCAACACTGCGATCACTGGCAACTTCAGCAACGTAGCGAGCCTGTTCGGGGCTGTAGGCACAAGTTCAGACAATCTGGTGAGCTATTCCACGTCAGGCAGCAACACGCAGCCCGGAACCTATTACCTCAACATCACCCAGCTTGCCACTCAGGGCAAAGCCCTGGGCGCTACTGCTGTTGCGTCATCGACGATTATCACTCCTTCAAGCAACGACACCCTGAATCTGACAGTGAATGGCGTGAGTGCTTCCATCACGCTGGCGGGCGGCACTTACGCCACCCCGCAAGCGCTTGCCACGGAAGCACAGAACAAGATCAACGCTTCGGCTGGCCTGTCCGCTGTGGGGATATCCGTTTCTGTCACCATTGATGCTACCGGCATGCTCGCGATTACCTCCAATAATTATGGTTCGGCCACCAGCGTGGACATCACCTCTGGAACCAGCATAACCGCCCTGTTTGGAGCCACCGCAATCACGCAGACAGCCGGGCTGGATGTGGCAGGCACGATAGGTGGCGCAACGGCTACAGGAAAAGGCCAATTATTGACCGCAGACAATGGCGGCGCCACCGGCTTGGCAGTCCAGGTCAACGGGGGATCTCTCGGCGCTCGCGGCACCATCAGTTATTCCCAAGGTTATGCCGCCAAGCTCGACAAACTGGTGGCCTCTCAGCTTGCCAGCGGCGGCCTCATCACCGGCCGCACCAATGGGATAAACAATTCGATCAAAGACATCGGTAATCGCCGCAACGTTCTACAACAACGCCTGGCGGGTATCGAAGCAAATTACCGCAAACAATTTTCCGCCCTGGATGTCATGCTGACCAACATGAACCAGACCAGCACTTACTTGACGCAACAACTAGCCAGACTTTAACTCGGGGGAATGATCATGAACACCCATGTCGCAATTAAGGCTTATGCAAAGATAGGAGTTGAATCCTGTGTATCTGCGGCCGATCCGCACAAGCTGATTTCGATGTTATACCAAGGCGCATTACTGGCAATTGCCAATGCCAAGAACGGCATCCTGCGCAAAGATGTTTCCGCCAAGGGAGCCGCAACTTCCAAAGCCATCGCCATCATTGATGAAGGCCTGAATGCCAGCCTGGACAAAAATGTCGGTGGAGAGCTAGCGCAGAATCTTTCCTCGTTATACGAATATATGTGCACGCGCTTGATTGCAGCCAATTTGAACAACGACCTGGCCGCTCTGGATGAAGTGGCGCGACTGTTGACCGATTTGAAAGCGGCTTGGGATAGCATCAGCCCCAATACCTCGCGAGACGTACAGGCCGCGCCACAACCCAAACCCGCCGCCAATGCACAACTGGTTTACGGAAGAGTGTAGCCCTATGAGTAATATACATATCATTACGAATTACGAATTGCTATCGGCCCTGACCGGGCAGATGCGCGATGCGGCAGTGCATGGAGAATGGGACAAATTGGTCAGCATAGAGCAACAATGCCGGCAACAAGTCGCCACCATGCAGCCCATTGATGCGGCAGCCACGCTGGATGAACCTGCGCGGCAACGCAAAATCCAGCTGATTAAGAAAATCCTGGCGGATGATGCCGAGATACGCAATCACACCGAAACATGGATGGATCAAATGCAACGTATCATGCAAAGCAACCGCCAGGAGCAACGCCTGCAACAGGCGTACGGATCCTAGCCGACATTTTGGGCTGAACCAATCTGCACCCGCTGGCTACCGGATCGCGATACACTTGCACGGTATGAGGGAGTTATTTGGGGTTAACTATGCTACCCGCCAATCTGACCAGTGCGCTTCAAGTCTTATCCCGATCAGCCAAACCGCTCATCGCGGCTACGTCCGATGCATCCAACCCCGTAACAAAACTTGAACCAGGGCAGCAATTACAGGGTTCCGTTCACTCTAAAATAAGCGAGGGTTTGTTCAAGGTGCAAGTCGCCGGACAGACACTCCAAATGCGCTTGCCCGGCAATATCCAGAGTGGTGATGTGATTAAACTCGAAGTGATTGCAACACAACCGCGAATCACTTTCAGCATGGCAGCATCAACCAATCCGCTCTCGACATCGGATCAAATTGGCGCCACGGCTCGCATACTTTCCAACCTTGCAGAGCTACCGCTCGAAAGGCCCATTGTTCAGCAGCTTGGCAACAAGCCAGTTTGGGACACCGGACTGCAAGCGCCGGATTCCAAGCTGCTCGCAGGCGCATTGCGAGAAGCCCTCGGTGTTAGCGGCCTGTTCTACGAATCGCATCAGGCGCAATGGATTCGAGGGGAACGCAGCACTGCGCAATTGCTGGTCGAGCCACAAAATCAGCTCACGGACAAGCGGCTTTCAGCGTCCAGCACAAATCCGATAACACAGAATGATGAGCTTTATTCGCCATCGCCATCCCCTGCCTCACATATTAAATCCGCAGGCGAATCAAATTTGCCTATTGCACGGGAATTGCTTCCTCTGGTGCAGCAACAATTGCATACCCTGGAAACACATCAACTCACCTGGATAGGGCAAATCTGGCCCGGACAGGAGATGCAATGGGAGATTCAGGGGCAGCCACCGGAGCAACAGGCCCAGCAGCAGGGTGAACGCCAGTGGAGCACCGAAATGGAGCTGGCCTTGCCCAACTTGGGCGATATCCATGCCCGTCTGGTTTTTGCTGAAAGCGGGTTGCGGCTGGTGCTGCATGTAGCAGATACGACAACTGTTGAATTGTTCAATCGCGCCTTGCCTAAACTCAAAAATTCGCTCGCCGATGCCGACATCCAGCTGATCGCTGTTGTGGTAGAAAAATCATGAAGCAGCCCCCCCTCACCCCACAACAATCCGCCGTCGCGCTGGCCTATGGTAATAGCCAAGGCGGCTCACCGAAAGTGGTCGCCAAAGGTCGCGGCCTGATCGCTCAAGCGATTATTGAACGCGCCAAGCAACATGGGATTTTTGTGCATGAGTCAGAAGATTTGGTCGGGCTGTTAATGAAAGTCGAACTCGATCAGGAAATCCCTCCGCAACTCTATCTGGCGGTGGCTGAACTGCTCGCTTGGTTATATCGGTTGGAACACGCGGATGCCCCTGCTTTTCCATCCTCGACACGGCTCTAGTTTTGTTATCATGCGCGGCAAATTAACCGGCGCGGCATTGAAAAAATGGAAAAAGATATCCCTCTAAAGATTGAACTATTTTCCAGCGGGGATGACGACAAGCATCGCATCACTTCGGCAAAGGAAATCGAGTTTGTCCTGAATTGCATCGCCAGAAATGGCGTGCGTGTCGCGCTTTATTACGATGGCGGGAACGAGTTTATCCTGACCACGCTATTGGATGTCGATAGCAAAGGTTTGTGGTTGGAACAAAGCCGTTCGGGTAATTTACGCATTACGGAAAGCAACCAGCTGGTTTTCGTCAGCTCTCATTTGCAGGCCAAGGTCCAATTTACAGCCAGCCAGGCCAGCAGCGTGGAACATCGGGGTTATCCCGCTTTATATTTACCCATGCCAAGCAGTATTTACCGGTTGCAGCGCCGCGAATTCTTCCGGCATGTGGTGCCGGTGAACAAGCCGTTGTATTGCGTCATTGTCATGGGAAAACCACCCAAGAAAAAGCGGTGCGAGTTAACCATTTTAGATATCAGCGGTGGCGGCCTGGCGCTGATCTGCACTGAAACAGATACCGAACTTGCTCCAGGTGAGTCTTACCAGGATTGCCAGATTGATCTGCCCGGGATTGGTGTAATCAGCGTGGCGATAGTAGTAAAATCACTGATCTTAGTGGCATTGGCGCCCGGCCAGATGCATAAACGCACCGGCTGTGAATTTCATAACCTTGATGGGCAGGTCATCATCTTATTACAGCGCTATGTGACGAGTATGCAGCGCGCGAAGGGCAATTCCTAGCATGATGCTAAAAAATGTTGCAGGCATAAAACATTGCAGCAAGCGAACCGCAGCTTTACAACCTGCTAAACCTGCATGTTCATGATGTCGTTGTATGCCTGCACAAACTTGTTGCGCACCTGAACGGTAGTCTGGAAATTGATATTGGCTTTTTGCATCGCAATCATGGTGTCACTCAGGCTGACCCTGTCATCACCCAATACAAAAGCTTTTTGCATCGCCTCCGATTTAGCTTGAGTTTGAGCCACTCCGTCCAATGACGATTTCAGCACGTTGGAAAAGTCCGCTTTGCCGGATTGCGCTACCTGGTTTGTTTCGCGCATTCCTGCTGCCGCCGCCGCGACCCGCATTTGTGCCAATAAGTTGTCCACTGCTGAGGTATTCATTTTGCATCTCCTTTTGACCGCACCTCGAAATTTGTTTCCGGCTCGTTTTTGGGTACCGAATTCAGGTAGTGGCACGATACCCGGCAGGCCGCAATCCCTATAAAGAGAACAGACATAAAATTTTCCCTTTAATCAACTATTCAAAATAATTTTCGCCACTGATAATGTGCTTAAGTATCCCAGTGGATTTTTGGTGTGAATTGCAATCATCATGGCCGAACAGAAAAATAAAGCGCTAAGTCAGTTGAATCAACTCAACCTCCAGCAAATAATGGGGCTGGCAGTTGGCGTTGCGGCTCTGTTTGCACTCATCATCGGGGTTTGGACGTGGGGACAAACACCTGATTACCGGGTGCTGTATAGCAACTTGTCTGACCGTGATGGCGGGGCAATCATAGAATCCCTGCAGCAATTGAATATCCCCTACAAATTCGCCGATGGTGGCGGGGCATTGATGGTGCCTTCCAACCAAGTCCACGAAGCACGCCTGAAATTGGCTTCGCAAGGCCTTCCCAAGGGTGGCACGGCAGGTTTCGAACTGATGGAAAACCAAAAGTTTGGCATTACGCAATTTGCCGAACAGGTCAATTACCAACGCGCCCTGGAGGGCGAATTGGCCCGTTCCGTGCAGAGCATCGGTGCGGTGGCTTCCGCGCGTGTCCATCTCGCTATCCCCAAGCACAGCGTATTTGTTAAGGAACAGCAGAAGCCCAGCGCATCGGTGGTTCTCAACCTGCATGGCGGGCGGTTGCTGGATGCAGCGCAAGTCAGTGCGATTGTCCATCTGATCTCGAGCAGTGTTCCGGAGCTGTCCGCAAAGAGTGTGACGGTGGTGGATCAAAACGGCACACTATTGAGCGCCAACCATGATGGCAACACTGTTGAAGGGCTGGATGCAAGTCAGCTCAAATATGTGCAGCAAATCGAACAGAGCTATATCAACCGGATCGAGGAATTGCTGACGCCGCTGCTCGGCGCGAATAACGTGCGCGCTCAGGTGGTAGCGGATATTGATTTTGCGCGTGTTGAACAAACGGCAGAAATTTTCAAACCGAATCAAAACCCGGCTGACGCCGCTACACGCAGCAAGCAAAGCAGCGAGGCGATGAATGGCTCAGGTTTAAATGCGGGTGGCATCCCCGGTGCGCTGACCAATCAGCCCCCTGTTCCGGCTACAGCACCAATCGTGACCTCTGCCGGCACACAGGTAGGCGCAACCACTGCGAATAATGCCAACCTGACAAGCTCGCAAAAGGAATCCACGGTAAACTTCGAAGTGGATCGCACCATACGCCACACTGTGCTGCCTGTTGGCTCTATCAAACGCCTGTCGGTTGCGGTGGTGGTGAATGGTAATCGCATGGTGACTGGCGCCGACGGCAAAAGCAGCATCAAATCTCTGGGCGATGTGGAAAAAGAACAGATTAACAGCCTGGTCAGGGATGTCATGGGCTTCGATAAAAAACGCGGCGACAGTTTGAATGTGCAGGTAACAGCCTTTACCGAAAACAAGGAGATCGTTGAAGAAATACCGATCTGGAAGCAGCCAGAAATGGTTGAGCTGGCAAAGAATCTGTTTAAGTATTTGGCAATTGCTGCGGCCATGATGTTCTTGGTATTTCGCGTTATCAAACCGGCGTTCAGCTCCTTACTCACCCCGCTGAGCAACACAGAAGAGCATGTGGCCACTCAAGAAGAAGGTGTGCAGGGTGGCTCCCCCGCAGGCGCCGGAGCGACAAATGCATCTTCCGCCCCACAATATGAGCAAAGCCTGCAAACAGCCAAGCAAATCGCCCAGCAGGAACCTAAAATTGCCGCCAGCGTGATTAAGGAATGGGTGAACAGTAATGGCTGACGGCGTTGAGAAAAGCGCAATCTTCCTGATGACACTCGGCGAAAGTGAAGCTGCTGAAGTGCTGAAATATCTCGAACCCAAGGAGGTGCAAAAAATAAGCACCGCCATGGTGACGCTGAAAAATCTTAACCGCGAGCAGATTTCACAGGTGTTCCATGATTTTCTGTTAGCAGCATCAAGCAAAACGACCATCGGGATGGATTCCAACGACTACATCCGCAACATGCTCACCAAGGCGCTGGGGGATGACAAGGCCGCCGGATTGCTGGACCGCATCATGCACAACAGCGACACCAGCGGCATCGAAAGCCTGAAGTGGATGGATCCGGGCGCGGTGGCAGAAATGATTTGCAACGAGCATCCGCAGATCATCGCAACTATTCTGGTTCATCTGGAACCTGACCAGGCCGCCGACATCCTCAAGATGCTCACTGACCGCACCCGTAACGATGTCCTGCTGCGCATTTCCACGCTGGATGGTGTGCAGCCTGTTGCGCTGCGTGAGCTCAATGAAGTGCTGGGAAAACTAATGTCCGGTGGTGGTACCGGGAAAAAAACGCTGCAAGGCGGTGTAACTACCGCCGCAGAAATCTTGAACTTCATGGGCGGCACGCTGGAAGCGGAAATGATGGAAAACGTACGCAGTTACGATCCCGATCTGGCGCAAAAAATCGAAGACAAGATGTTCGTGTTTGAGAACATCATGGATATTGATGATCGCGGTATCCAGCTCATTTTGCGTGAAGTTCAGTCGGAATCATTGATTATTGCACTCAAGGGTGCAAACGAAGAATTGCGCGAAAAGATTTTCAAGAACATGTCGCAACGCGCTTCCGAAATGATGCGTGAAGATCTCGAATCCAAAGGCCCGGTAAAACTCAGTGAAGTCGAAGCCAATCAGAAGGAGATACTCAAGATCGTGCGCCGCTTGTCTGAAGAGGGCCAGATTGCTTTAGGTGGCAAAGGTGAGGAGGCATATGTCTAGCGTAGTTATTTCAAAAGAGCAGTTGACCGCGTTTGAACGCTGGGAATTAGCCTCTTTCGACCCGCACCCCGGTGGCAAACTCCAGAGCAACGCTCAAAATACCGCTAAGCACACCACCGTTGGGGAGCTGGAGAGCATTCGCCAGCAAGCTCATAATGAGGGCCATGATGAGGGTTATGCTGCCGGCATCCAACAGGCACGCAGTGAGGCAGCACAAATCAATGCGCTCATGCAAAATCTGTATGACGCTCTCAATAAATTTGACGAGCAAGTGGCGCAGTCATTACTTGATTTGTCGCTGGAAGTCGCGCGCAAGATGGTGTTAGAGGTTTTGCAGGTAAAACCCGAAATTGTTTTGAATATTGTCAGCGAGGCGGTCAGCAGCCTGCCGCATTTCAACCAGAATGCCCACTTGGTTTTGCACCCGGACGATGCCGATCTGGTGCGCAAGCAGATGGGCGAACAACTCACTCACACTGGCTGGAAGGTTTTTACCGATGCTCAAATCAAGCGCGGTGGATGCAGAGTCGAAACGGCGCATAGCCATATAGACGCCACTACGGAAGCGCGCTGGAAAAATGTTGTTGAATCGATTGGGCAGGATAAATCATGGCTATCCTAGCTGCGGAAGGGTCGCTGCACAGCAGCGGGGCACCCACCGGCGGCGTCAATTCCGCCCAGCCTTTGGCTGGAGGCGGATTGCCTACCTTTGGTGTACTCCTTGCGGGTGCTGCGGAAGTGCCGCTGCAGACCCCCGTAAGGGGGACGCCGCCAGACACTCGCCCTGCGGGCGGTCTTGGCGCAGGCAGCGGTGCACCCCTTGCGGGCGCAACCTCACATAGTTCTAAATGGCAAAACTTTCTCAAAGAAGGCCGTGAATATGTGGCGGATTGCAATCCGATGCCACCAAGCGGCCATTTGACCAAGGTCACTGGTTTGGTGATGGAGGCTGTAGGTTTAAAAATGCCTGTCGGCAGCACTTGCGCGATTCACTTGCCGAACAATGTCGTCGAAGCTGAGGTGGTTGGCTTTTCCGGCGAAAGGCTTTTTTTGATGCCAGAAAACGATGTGTATGGATTGGTGCCGGGCGCGCGCGTGATACCGATCGAACCCGTGCATGTGCTGACACTGGGTGGAAAGCGCAAGCCAAAGCGACGCCGTGTTGCGGATCGGGCCAAACATCTTCCGGTCGGCAATATGTTGCTTGGACGCGTACTGGATGGCGCAGGCAAACCGTTGGATAAATTAGGCATGCTGCCTGATCTGGAGTCGGCACCGCTGCAAAACCGCTCCTTCAATCCCTTGGAACGCGCTTCGATTGATACTGCACTGGATGTCGGTGTTCGTGCCATCAATAGCTTGTTGACCGTAGGACGCGGTCAGCGCATGGGGCTGTTTTCAGGCAGCGGAGTCGGCAAAAGCGTACTGCTCGGCATGATGGCGCGTTATACCAGTGCGGACATCACCGTGGTCGGATTGATCGGCGAGCGTGGCCGCGAAGTCAAGGAATTCATCAATGATATTCTCGGCAAGGAAGGCATGGCGCGCTCGGTAGTGGTCGCCACACCGGCGGACACTTCGCCGCTCATGCGTTTGCAGGGCGCAGCCTACGCCACCACGATTGCCGAGTACTTCCGCGACCAGGGCAAAAACGTATTGCTGATTATGGATTCACTGACCCGCTTTGCCATGGCACAACGCGAAATCGCACTGGCAGTCGGCGAACCGCCCGCCACAAAAGGTTATCCCCCTTCCGTTTTTGCCAAGCTGCCGCAACTGGTGGAACGAGCCGGCAACGGTCTGGAAGGCAGCGGTTCGATTACTGCCTTTTACACGGTGCTGACCGAAGGCGACGATCAGCAAGACCCGATTGCCGATAGCGCGCGCGCCATTCTCGACGGGCATATCGTGTTGTCGCGGCGATTGGTGGAGCAAGGGCATTATCCGGCAATAGATATTGAAGCCTCAATCAGCCGAGTGATGTCGCGCCTGGCACCCCCGGAACATTTATCCGTTGTGCAACGTTTCAAGCATATGTACGCCCATTACCAGCGTAACCGTGATTTGATCAGCGTCGGCGCCTATGTAAGCGGCAGCGATCCCTTGCTGGACGAAGCAATCGTGCTTTACCCCAGAATGGAGCAATTCCTGAAACAGGGCATGTTTCAGCGCGAGCCTTACCAGGACAGTGTCACGCAACTCAACGCATTATTTGCACCCGCATAGCAAGGGGTATCATGATCAAGCCATTCTCTCTGCAACCCCTGATGAATCTGGTACAACACCAGAAAGATTCGGCTACACGCAAGCTTGGCCAGTTGAATAAACTGGAACAGAGCGCGCAGCAGAAACTCGATATCCTGCTGGAATACCGTAAGGACTACCAGACACGCCTGCAAGAATCCACTCAACATGGAATTGACCAGGGCGACTTGCGCAATTTTCAACAATTTATCAACCAGCTCGATGAAGCAATCTCACAGCAAATCAAAGCGGTTGAGAGAAGCAAAGTTTCGACTCAGGTTGGGCGTGGTGAGTTTGACACGACACAGCGCAAACTGAAATCGTTCGACATGCTGCAACAGCGCCATATCGAAACGCAAAAAAAGGTCGCAGAGAAATCCGAACAAAAAATACTGGATGAGCATACCGGCAGATTTGCCGCTTTCAAAATGCAAAAGGCGGAAGACAAAAAATAATTGAATCGAGGTGCATCATGAATAGCCAACTCGTAACCAGCAACATTCCGCAATCATCCGCAATGGGCATACCGGGGAGTGCTCAGTTGCCTGTGCCAGTATCGCCTGCAGGCCGATTGGGAACCCGCGACGGCCATTACGCTGCCCCTGCCAGCGCTGCAAATGCGGCGCAACCAAATGACACGACGGATACCCAACCCGTAGAATCATTTGAAGCGTTGTTGGCACGTCAAATCAACGACGCCATCTCTCCCGCATTAATTGCGCCATCATCTGCAAACGTACTTGACGCTCAAACATTGTCAGAACCCGCAAGCTCGTCCAGTAAATGCGATCCAGATAAAGTGTTGGAAATCGCCAATCTCTCCAACGACCCGTCCGGTGCGCTGGTAGCCATGCTACAAATTCCTCAGGAAATCAAGACGCCGGCAACCAAGGATTTAACGAACAACGCCACAACACACGGCAATGGGGCGCACAATCATCTAGCTGCGAATATTGATGCGGCACGGGCACGGGCAAAAGTTGGCATGACAGCCGCTTCAGACGACCGGTCAGTGGCAACCATCTCAACTACCGGCAACCAGGCCGTACTCAGCGCTTCTATTTTGGAAACAACCAAATCCGACGTGAATCCATCGGGCGTATCGGTTGCAGCCTCAACCGCCCTACCCAATTTGCTGGCCAACAACAAACTCGCTGACACACCGCAATCTATTGCCACTTTGCTGGGAAATAGCGGTTGGCAGGAAGAGTTCTCGCAAAAAATAAGCTGGATGAGCACGCAGCAAAACCATGCTGCCACGCTACACCTGAATCCACCAGATTTAGGCCCGTTAGACGTGGTGCTGAATATCTCCGACAATCAAGCCACCGCACTGTTCACGTCACCTCATAGCGCGGTTCGTGATGCGATAGAAAGCGCCTTGCCTAAACTTCGCGAAATTTTGGCCGATAATGGAATTATGTTGGGCAATACTACGGTCAGCGACCAGCCACCTCGCGACCGTGGTACAGAAGGGTTTATGAGTCAAAATCCTGGAATGGCGGCGCAGCGTAATGGTTCTGGCGATCTATCCAAATCAACCGCGTTATCACCTGCTGATCCGCAGATTACATCGACACGACGCCGCATCGGGATGGTGGATATTTTCGCCTGATCCGGATACGGGGGGCTGAGGTGTTGTAGCGGCGGTACCTTGCCATTGAGTTAACGTGCCGCGAAGCAGCATGCTGCAGCCTTCCTTCCGCCCTCAATTTTCTGAAAGCAAAAGCTCAAGCTAATGGGTAATTTCAGCGTTAATCTAATTATCATTCATATTAGTTTGCTCTCATAATTCAACCATCAATAAGGAACCAATCATGTCAAAAGCCGCAAAACCAGCAGCACCTGCAACAGATGCGCCGCCACCTAAAAAAAGCAAAAAAATGCTCATTATTATCGTTGCTGTGGCGGTACTGCTGATAGGCGGGGCGGCGGCATTCTTTTTGCTGAAGCCAGCTCACCCGGCAAAACCGGGTGAGCATGCTGAAGAAACACATCCGGATGCACCGCCGAAATTCGTTGAGCTGGGCACATTTACCGCCAACCTGATCCATGAAGAAGGTGATCGCTACTTGCAGGTTGCGATTTCACTCAAGGTAACCAAGCCCGAGCTGGAAGAAAAAATCAAAACGCATAAACCGGAAATTTTGCACCGCGTGAATATGCTTCTGCAAAGCAAACGCCCTTCTGAGCTTGCATCTTTCGAGGGCAAGGATCAACTGGCGAAACAAATCAGGGGGCAGGTCGAATATGTATTGGGCATACGCAAGACCGCTCCGGCCATTGGCTCAGCAGAACCCAGTGCCATACAGGGCGCCAGTGCCGTACACGGCGAAGGCGAACACGCGGCTCAATCGGCGCCAATTGAAACCCATGTCATCAAGCCCGAAATAGCCGAGGTGTTGTTCACCTCTTTTATCATTCAATAGAGAACACGGGACTAAGGCGAGTATTGAGGAACGGCAAAAATGAGCGAATTCCTCTCACAAGACGAAGTTGATTCCCTGCTCAGCGGGGTGACCGGCGAAACGGATGATGACAAAGATCGCCGGGAAGCAGCTCCTGGAGAGATTCGCCCTTATAACCTTGCTTCATCAGAGCGCATTGTGCGTGGGCGTATGCCCACCATGGAAATTATCAATGAGCGTTTTGCGCGATTGTTCCGCATCGGGTTATTCAATTTCATCCGCCGCACACCAGAAATTGCTGTCGGCCCGGTGCGCGTATTGAAATTTGGTGAATTCATCCGCAATCTGCATGTGCCAACCAACCTCAACCTGATCCAGGCCAAACCGCTGCGTGGCAACGGCTTGTTCATCTTTGATCCGAATCTGGTGTTTCTGGTGGTAGATAATATGTTCGGGGGCGATGGGCGTTTTCATACCCGGGTAGAAGGCCGTGAATTTACTCAGACCGAGCAGCGCATCATCCAGAAACTGCTTGCAGTAGTATTTGAGGCTTATGGCAAGTCGTGGCAGTCGGCCTATCCGCTGGAATTCGAGTTCGTGCGTTCGGAGATGAACCCGCAGTTCGCCAACATCGCCACCCCAAACGAAGTAGTCATCGTTACCACCTTCGACATAGAACTGGGAGGCAATGGCGGTGCATTCCACATTTGCATGCCCTACTCCACGCTCGAACCGATCAAGGATTTACTCTACAGCACTATGCAGGGCGAACATATGGCCGTAGATCATCGCTGGATGCAGCTTCTGTCCAAACAGGTGCAATGCGCCGAAATCGAACTGGTCGCCTCGCTCGGCCAAGCCGACTTGACGCTTGAGCAGGTACTCAAAATGCGTTGCGGTGATGTCGTCCCGCTGGAAATAGATGAAAACATCACCGCCTCGGTTGATGGTGTGCCGGTGATGGAATGCAGTTACGGCGTATTCAACAATCAATATGCGTTGAGGGTTGAAAAAATGCTCTCGACTAACGGGCATGGCGAGTAGCCACCCCTGATTATTATGAAACTCGCACTGCCCGTTTTCCCCCACCCCATCCCTCCCCCGCAAGCGGGGAGAGCGAAGCGAGGGGGGCGGAGCCGGGCGAACGAATCGCTATGCGAGTTTCACGTTAACGAAGGAGAGGGTCATGCCTGACGAAACCAACACTGCCGCAGAAGCTTCAATCACCGCCGACGACTGGGGCGCGGCCATGGCCGAGCAAGCCACTCCCGCCAGCACACTGGCGGCTGCCGCCAAACCGCTTATGTTCGAGCAATTCGGGGCGGCTGGGGCTGCCACCGTCCAAAACGACCTCGACATGATTCTGGACATCCCGGTGCAACTGACCGTTGAACTGGGGCGCACTAAAATGCCAATCAAGAATTTGCTGCAACTCGCACAAGGCTCGGTTGTTGAACTGGCCGGCATGGCCGGTGAACCGTTGGACGTAATGATCAACGGTTTTCTGATCGCACAAGGTGAGGTTGTGGTGGTGAATGACAAACTCGGCATCCGCCTGACGGATATTATCACTCCGTCCGAACGATTGCGCCGCTTGAACCGATAACATGCGCCCAAAATATTATTGCTTCTATGCCGCCATCCTGCTGGCGGTTCCCATACTGGCTGCTGCCGTTGAGGGAACGCGGCCTGCCTACACTCCGCCACCTTCATCTGTCAGTTCTGGCAACATCGTACAAATCATCCTCAGCCTGCTCCTGGTGTTAGCCGCCATCGTGCTGGTTGCCTGGCTGCTCAAACGCATGAATGTAGCGCAGCAGGGTTCGGGCAACCTGCTCAAAATATTGGGCGGCACGGCAATTGGACAGCGCGAGCGTATTGTGCTGGTTGAAGTGAATGACACCTGGCTTGTGGTCGGCGTAGGGCCGGGGCAAATTCGCACACTACATACTCTACAAAAACCTGACGGCATCGAGCAAGGGACTGTGCCGGCCTCTCAATCCGCTGACAAACCCAGGAATTTTTCTGCCGTCCTGTCTTCCGCTCTTAATTCTTTATCACCTGGAAAGCACAAGCAGCAGCTTGAGGCGGAGGCTAATATGGGCGAAGCGAATATTAAGCTCGCAAAAGCGAGTGTCCGGAGCCACCATGCGCCGTAGCCTTGCTCTCATATTACCGCTCATCGTGCTGCTAGGTGCAAGCCAGAGTGCATGGGCTGAAATGGGGCTGCCCGCATTAACCAGTACGCCCTCGCCTGGCGGTGGCCAAACCTATAGCTTCAGCATGCAGACGCTATTGCTGCTGACATCGCTGAGCTTCCTGCCGGCGATTTTGCTGATGATGACCGGGTTCACGCGCATCATCATCGTGTTGAGCCTGCTGCGATCCGCCATCGGCACACCTTCTTCGCCGCCCAATCAGGTGCTGATTGGCCTGGCGCTTTTTCTCACGTTCTTCGTCATGTCGCCGGTGCTCGACAAAATCTACACCGATGCCTATTTGCCCTTCAGCGAGAATAAGCTCGATTTCCAGCATGCCGTAGAGAAAGGCAGCATACCGCTTAAAACATTCATGTTGCGCCAGACCCGCGAAACCGACCTTGCCTTGTTTGTCAAAATATCCAACAGCGAGCAACTGCAAAGCGCCGACCAAGTGCCGTTGCGCATCCTCGTCCCAGCTTATGTGACCAGCGAATTGAAAACAGCCTTTCAAATCGGTTTCGTAGTGTTCATTCCATTTCTCATCATAGATATGGTGGTAGCCAGCGTGCTGATGTCCATGGGCATGATGATGGTGTCGCCGGCGATCATTTCGTTGCCCTTCAAAATCATGTTGTTCGTGCTGGCCGATGGGTGGAATTTATTGATCGGCTCTCTGGCACAAAGTTTTTATACTTGAAACAGTCGCTAGCCGTTAGGCGTTTGTTTTTAGTTAAACCCAAAAACCCCGCGAAGCGACCAACTAACGACTACAGACTAGTAACTAACGACTAATCTATGACTCCCGAAGCAGTCATCACAATCGGCCAGCAGGCCGTCGAAATGACGTTGATGATTTCAGCGCCGCTGCTGCTCAGCGCGCTGGTCATTGGTTTGGTGGTGAGCGTCTTTCAGGCCGCCACGCAGATCAACGAAATGACATTGTCTTTCATTCCAAAACTGCTGGGGATATTTCTGGTGCTGATTTTGACCGGCCCGTGGATGGTAAACATGATGGTCGATTACATTCAGCGCCTGTTCGGCAATATCCCCTGGATGATCGGGTAACGGGCATGATAACAGTGCTACAAATGACAATGAGCTTGCCATGCCCGTTTCCCTCACCCCAGCCCTCTCCCGCAAGCATGAGAGGGGGCAAACGTATCGCTACGCGAGCTTCACGTTAACCGCCATGATCAGCATCACCAGTGCGCAACTCGATGCCTGGCTTGCCACATTTATCTTCCCGTTGTCGCGCATTCTGGCCATGGTTGCCAGTTCACCGGTATTCGGCAACCGGAATATCCCGGCGCGCGTCAAAATCGGCTTATCTGTCCTGATCGCCATCATTGTCGCTCCAACGATTGAAGACATTCCGCAAGTTGCAGTCGGATCCGCGCAGGGACTATTGATAATGGCTCAGCAGATCATCATCGGCGTGGCGATGGGATTTACCATGCGCCTGATTTTCACCGCCGTCGAAATGTCGGGCGAATTGGCCGGGTTGCAAATGGGGCTGGGGTTCGCCAGTTTTTATGACCCCGTAAACGCCTCATTTACCCCGATCATCGCCCAATGGATGGGCGTGATTGCAATCCTTGCCTTCCTCGCATTAAACGGCCATCTCTACCTGATTTCAGCGGTGGCGGAAAGTTTTCAGACACTCCCCATCGGCAGCATGATGCCAACCAAAAGTTTTTATGGGGTCGCAAACTGGGGCGGGAGCATCTTTGCCTACGCCTTGCAGATTTCATTGCCGATACTGGCCGCGCTGTTGATCACCAACATCGCGATGGGGATACTCACCCGTGCAGCGCCGCAGCTTAACCTGTTTGCAGTTGGCTTTCCCATCTCGCTGGCAATTGGATTTTTCGTGCTGGCCCTGACAATGCCCTACTTCATCCCAATGCTGGATAGACTTACTCAGGAGGGGCTGGGCACAACGCTTAATCTAATAAGGCTGCCACGCTGACCTTATAAAGTGCGCCTCTAAAGAGTGAAGAATGTAAGCGGATAAATTGAGTCCGCGTTCTCCACCGCACCTATGTGAAGAAACGGCCTATCGGATTTATCACCGGCGAGGAGAAGCCGAAGAAAGACGGTTGAAGCTGAAAATCAGATGTAGTTAAACAGGGACAATTCGGATATCTTCGAAAAGGATTTTTGCGCGGCCTGCAAGCTCATTTGCTGCTGTGTTAAATCACTCAACGCCTTGTTGTAATCGACATCCTGCAATTGCGATAAGGTTTGCTTGAATTGCAAACTCAAATCGTCGCCTGCCGTCTGTAGCGTATCAATTTCATTGAGGCGCAAGCCCAGCGAAGACCGGGTAGTCAAGACGGTATTCAGCGCATTATCCAGGTTGTTGAGGCCGCGATTCAGGCTGTTTGTCAGGCTGGCACCGACCACTGGGGCATTCAACGCGGCCATCAAATCGGAGATGGTTTTGAATACGCTTTCATTGGTGCTGGGTGCGACGGTAAATGTATCTGTGACGGCGGGCGTCCCCTGTATATCCAACTGCATACCATCAAAGCTGATTGCCTGCCCGCTGACATAGGCGCCTGTCACAGGAGTTGCCAGCGCAACAGGTGCTCCCGTAACCGTATAGTTCATCACGCCAGCCACAAGGCTGAATGAAATGGAATACGAATTACCCGCCACCAGCGCTGCCGGGGTCGTAACTGACCCGGAGCTGATTACGCCGGTACCGGTATTGGTCGCTGCTGCCTGGGTGATGAATGTGCCATTACCGTTTCTGACACGCATGAACACGTCCGCACCAGAATCACTGGAAGCCATTTGCCGCGTTGCGCTGACTTGCACATTATGCTGCCCATCGTCACCGAAATAGCCCATTCCGGCTGGCGTATCCACAAAAGGTTGTGTCTTTGACTGAAATCCCGCAAACAGATAATTTCCTGCGCCATCCGTGCTATTTGCCAAGCCGGTTAACTCCTGCAATCTGCCGCTCAACTCGGTTGCAATGGTCTTACGGTCGCTGCTGTTAAGCGTGCCATTACCCGCATTCACTGTCGCAGTGCGCACATCCTGCAGCAAAGATGTCACGCTCTGCAGTGCACTTTCAGCAAGAGATAATGTATGGCGCGCCGCACCCCGATTTGATGCGTATTGGGTATTCATCGCATCTGACTGGTTAATTTCCAATGCACGAGCTGCCGCCACCGGATCATCCGACGCGGCCAGAACCCGGCGCCCGCTTGCAATCTGTTGCTGGGTCTGAGACAAACGGGCTTGCTGCTGATTCAGCGCAGCAATATTGCTGTCAAAGATTGTATTGGAGCTGATACGCATGATTTACCCGCTTTCCTAACGAACATGGCGGCATCGCCACCACAGAAAATGAGCGCCGCCGAGTTCGTTCCCTGATGAAACTACTAAACATTCCACTAGGTTGCCGAAAGACGGCAACTGAGTGGCTGGTTATCTCTCCTGCCTCTGATGGAACTACTTGCCATTCGGCTAGGCCGCCAAAATACGGCAGCCAAGCCGCTGGTTATCCCCCACCGGAGGAGAGTGATGAGGTGTCGCTTTGCGACGTTCGTGTTAATGAATGGCCAATATGGCATCAAACATGGTTTGGGCAACTTGCATTGCCTTGGCTGCCGCTTGGTACGCCTTCTGATAACGTATCAAATTCGCCGCTTCCTCGTCCAGATTTACACCCGAAACTGACTGCTGTGCCGCAACTGTTTGTGCCACCATGCTATCCTGTGCCAGGCTAGTCACGGACAACTCGCTGGTTTTTGCACCGACCTCGCCTACCAACTGGCCATATATTCCCTGAAAACTTGCGGTTCCATTTGCCATCAGGTTTTGCGTCTGCAAACCCGCCATCAACAAGGCATTGCGGTTATCGCCGGTAGCGTTGCTGTTGGTTGTTACATTAAACACATCGCCTGCTGCAGGAGCACCCGTAATCTGTATCGTCCAGCCGTTGTAAGTGATGCTGCCTGAAGCCGTGGGATACGTCACACCGACCGGGTTGCCCGTCCCCGCACCTACCACGTCAAAGGTGGTGGGGCTGGTAAAGGTAATGCTGACTGGCGACTGCAAATTCGCATTGGGCGGCGGAGGCGCATTAACTGTTCCACTACTGATCTTTGCAGTTCCGGTATTGGTCAACACAGCGGTCCCGCGCATCGGCGCTGCAGTTGCAATCTTGGCGGGGTCATTGGTAGCCAGCGCAATGTCACGCGCGCCATTCGCAGTAGGGCGGATCAGAAAGCTATCACCTGCCGTAACGGGAACTGGCGCAGTGATGGTCATGCCATCCACCGTCTGCGGCAAGCTTGTGTAATTTGTCGTTGTATTATCCGACAGGCGCAGCAATGTGTAGCTGGTTCCACCGACGAACCTGAGTTGATAATCACTGGTTGTCAATCCTGCTACGTTTGCAATCGTAACGGACGGCACGCCTGATGCCGGATCATTATTCGCATTCTTGTCGACACGCGGCGAAGCCACATTGAAAAGATTGCCCCCCAATGCGCCATTCAAATCCTGCCCCAACTGGTTCTGCTGATTGATGCTCGCAGCCATCCCCAACGCTACGCGGCCAAGCGCATTGCGGGCAGGCTCCAAGCTTTGATCCCGGAAGGCAAGATACGCGCCTATGTTGCCACCTTGCAGAGTGCTTTGCTGCAAGGTAATGGTTTTACCATTATTCAGGTAGGCGACATCTACTTTGCCCGGATCGCTTGGTGATTGAACGATCTGCAACTGCATCGCCTGCTCATCAATAACCAGCGTTTGGCCGCTGCCAACAAATACACCCACCGTCCCATCAGGTTGCTGCAGCACGGTTGTTTTAATTTCCTGATTCAATTTGCTGATCAGTTGATCACGCTGATCCAGCAGGTCATTAGGCTGTTGCCCCTGTCCACTGGCAGTAGCCCGCTTGATGCTGCCATTCAGGGTGGCAATCTGCTTGGCATAACTGTTGACCGTGTTGACGCTATTGGTAATCTGGCCGGTAAGCCCGTTGGCTATGTCTGTCAATCGTTGATCAATGGCTTGAAATCTATTTACGGCAAACTGCGCATTACCGAGCAAAGTTTGACGCGAGGGGACAGATTCAGGATTATTGGCGACCCCATTCAGCGCATCAAAAAACCCCTGCATCGCCGGTGATGCACCGGCAGCGGGGTCTGCGACCAAACTGTCAATTTGCTTGAGTGCAGTGTGGTAGGCGCTGAAATAACTGGCCTGATTTTGTTCCTGCAACACCTGAGTGGTCAGGAACTGGTCATAGATACGTTTCACACCCGATATATCCACCCCTTGCCCTATGAATCCGGCGCCAGTCTGTTGCCCGGCACGTGAACCGACCAGAATCTGCTGTCTTGTAAATCCGGGGGTGTTTGCATTGGCGATGTTGTGCTCGGTAGTCGCCAGCCCCAGCTGAGCTGCATTCATGCCACTTAATGCCGAGGTAAATAAGTTTGCCACAATATTTCCTTTACTAGCCAACACTCATATTAAGTGTGTTATCGGCACATCTAAAGAATTCTTTAGTCTTTATGGCTTTAATTTTACAAAATTTGAGCAAATTTTGTCATGCGGCGATAATGTGTAGTGCGTAGCTCGGATGAAATGCAATGGAATCCGGGTCGCTCCCTGATACTCCCATTGCTCTACAAATCTTCCCCTTTTTGGTTCTGGCTCGCCCAGCTTTAGGGTGACTAACCCGCCAAATTCATTCTACCCATGATTTGCGCCAGCTTATCGGCATATTTCGGATCAGTCGCATACCCCGCCTTCTGTATTGCCTGAGCCATCCCGGCCACATCGCCGCCCAGTTGCAGCACATCCGCATAGCGCGGGTTGTTGCGTATCATATTGGCATAATCATGAAATGCCTCGGCATAGGAAGAATAGGCGCGAAATTTTTCAACCTGCTTATGCGCCACCCCATCCCTGTATTCGGTAGTCATTGCCTCCGCCACCTTGCCATTCCAACCCGCATTGGCCTTGATGCCAAACAAGTTGTAGCTGGTGCTGCCATCTGCCAAGCGAATTTCGCGGTTGCCCCAACCGCTCTCCAGCGCGGCCTGCCCCAACATCAGTTGGGGTGGAACACCGCTTGCCTGGCTCGCTTGCATAGCGTGCGGCAACATGCGATTCATAAAATCCTGCTGGATATTTTGCACGTTGGGCTGCAAGCCGCCCATCCCTATTGAACCCACTCCACTGTAAGCAGGCGGCAACGCTGAAGACTGGGGACTGGCGATAGCGCGCAGATTCTCTGCATTCTGGGAACGGCCCAGTTGCTTAACCATGATGTCGGCCAAGCCAACGCCTCGGCTGGCCATGCTTTGCGCCAATTGCTGGTCCAGCATGCCGGTGAACATTCGGGTTTGTTCGCTATCGAACATCCCGTCTTGCGGTGTGGCTTCGCGCATACTTTTCAGCATCATATTGAGAAACACCGACTCGAACTGTTGGGCTGCTGCCCTGAGCGCCTGATCCGGCGACTGTCTGGCCTGTGCGCGCAACTGCTCAAGCGACTGAGTATCCAGCGCAAGATTTCCCATGCCGTCCAGCCGCGTGACCATTTAGATGACCTCCAACTCCGCGCGCAAAGCCCCCGCCGATTTCATCGCCTGCAAAATCGCCAGCAAATCCTGTGGGGTTGCACCGATTGAATTCAGTGTCTTGACCACTTCACTCAGCGACACGCCTTTTTGCAGCAGCACCAAGCCACCCTTATCTGCCTTTATGTTTATTGAGGTTTTATCGGTTTGCACGGTCTGCCCTTGAGCAAGCGCGTTCGGCTGGCTCACCGCACTATCGGTGCCGATCACCACGGTCAAATTACCATGTGCCACGGCACACGTATCCAGGGTCACCGACTGGTTCATGACCACCGAACCGGTGCGCGCATTGATGATCACCTTGGCGATACCCTGCGCCGGATTGACCTCCAGATTTTCAATCCTGGAAATGAATGCGACACGCTCATTGCCTGCCGGTGCGCGGACTTGAATTACCCGTGCATCCTGTGCTGAAGCGATATCCGGTGCGATCTTTCCATTGATAGCCTCGACGATCCGCGTGGCGGTGGTGAAATCATTGGCATTCAATTCCAGATGGATGAAATCGCCCTGCCCCAACACTGTCGGCACGGCACGTTCCACCGTCGCACCGGCTGGCACACGCCCGACGCTCAGATGATTTACCTGCACCGAAGCCCCGCCCGAAGCGGCGCCCACCCCGCCAACCAGCACATTGCCCTGTGCCATGGCATATACCTGTCCATCCGCCCCTTTCAGCGGGGTCATCAACAGCGTTCCGCCGCGTAAACTCTTGGCATTACCTATCGAAGAGGTCGTCACGTCTATGGTTTGTCCCGGCTTGGAAAATGGGTGCAGCGTGGCAGTCACCATCACCGCCGCAACATTCTTGAGTTGCAAACTGGTGCCTGGTGGCAAGCTCACACCCATTTGCGACAGCATGCTGACTATACTCTGCACCGTGAATGGCGTTTGCGTGGTTTGGTCACCGCTGCCATCCAAGCCAACCACGATGCCATAGCCGATCAACTGGTTGTCGCGCACGCCTTGGATGCTCGCCATGTCCTTGATACGGTCGGCAGATGCAGCGAATGATATTGCCGCCATCAGCCCAGACAGAAGAAGTTTCAAGATTGTATTCATGGCTGGTTTCTTTCCTAGAATGGCAACACCGAGAGGAAGACACGCGCCAGCATGCTCATGACTGCAGACTGGTCAATATTAGTGGCCCCTTTGTATTCGATGTGCGCATCGGACACCTGGGTGGATTGCACGGTATTGCTGCCGGTGATGGTGCTGGGATTAACTACACCAGAAAAGCGAATGTACTCATTAGACTGTCCAATCACCACTTGCTTCTCGCCTCCGACCAGCAAATTTCCGTTCGGCTGCACTTCAGTCACCGTGACCGTGAGTGTTCCGGAAAAGGTATTATTGCCGGCGCTGTCACTCTTGTTGGCCAGCTTGCCGCTCGAACTGCCTGAGACACCCAAAGGCCTCAGCAACATGGAGCCATAGGTGACATTGCTTGCGATTGGCGTGATGGTGCCGCTGTGCTGCGCGTTGCTGCTGGATTTTTCGCTGGCTGAAGTCGCTTCAACGATATTGATGGTGATAACGTCGCCCACATTGCGCGCCCGCCTATCCTCGAACAATGGCCGCTCATTCTGCCCGGCCTGAAAGATGGCGCCGTTACTTGGAGATGCCGCTGCTTTCTGCTCGGCTGGACGCGCCGCCATCGGCTGACGAATTCCTGTCGAAGGGATATTCGTACATCCCGTTGACACCAGCAGTACCGATCCCAGCAAGCTCAATAGTAAGTTACGCATGATGCACCCCGCTCCGGTTAAATCTGTGACAAACGTTGCAGCATCTGATCAGAGGTCGTAATAGCCTTGGAATTTATTTCGTAAGCGCGTTGCGTTTGTATCATGTTCACCAACTCTTCCACCACATTGACATTGGAGGTTTCCACATAGCTTTGATTCAGCAAACCTGCGCCATTTGTGCCTGGCACATTCGTGCTCGGTGTGCCGGAAGAAGCCGTTTCCTGGTAAAGATTCTCGCCCTGGCTTTGCAAGCCTGCCGGATTGATGAAAGTCGCCAGTTGCAGGCTGCCGACTTGCACCGGCGCTGCCACGCCAGGTTGCGTCACCGAAACAATCCCGTCCCTGCCGATACTGACCGTGGTGGCATTTGCGGGGATAGTGATAGCGGGCTGGACCGGGAAGCCGCTTGCTGTCACTAACTGGCCCTGGCTATCGGTCTGAAACGAACCATCCCGGCTATAAGCGGTTGTTCCGTCCGGCATCAACACCTGGAAAAAACCGGCACCCTGAATCGCCACGTCCAACTGATTGCTGGTGAGTTGTAAATTACCTTGGGTATGAATCCGCTCGGCGGCCACTGGACGCACCCCGGTGCCGATTTGCAAGCCCGATGGAATCTGCGTTTGTTGCGAGGACTGCGCGCCCGGTTGACGTATCGTCTGATACAACAAATCCTCGAACACCGCACGCGAGCGTTTAAAACCCGTCGTGCTGACATTGGCCAGATTATTTGAAATAACATCCATCTGGGTTTGCTGCGCTTCCAGGCCGGTTTTTGAAATCCATAAAGAACGTATCATGATTTATTCCTTTCAATCCTTGGTCGTTAGTCGTTAGTCATTAGTCGCTAGTGGCGTTGTCCGCTGCGCGGGGTTTTGGTTTAACTAACGACTAGCGACTAATAACTGGTTCAAGAGATATTCATTATCTGGCTGGCCTGCCGCGCATTGTTATCAGCGCTTTGTATCATCTTCATCTGCATGTCGAATTTTCGCGCCAGCGAAATCATATTCACCATCGCCTCCACCGCATTCACATTGCTGGCTTCCAGATTGCCGGGAGCCACCGCCACATTTGCGTCGGCAGTGGCAGGCGCACCGTCCTTCATACGGAACAACCCATCACCGCCACGCTCCAGTTGCTCGGGAAGTGGATTAACCAGTTTCAGCCTGCCGACCACAATCACGGAGGTTGGTTTGGAGCCGCTTGGGACTGTAGAAATCGTTCCATCTTTGGCAAAGGTTACTTCGGTATCGGGGGGAATAGTGATAGGGCCGCCATCACCCATCACGTTTAAACCGGTTCGGGTTTGCAGCACACCGTTGGGAGAAATCTGAAAGCTGCCGTTACGCGTGTAAGCCTCTTGGCCGTCCTGACCCTGCACCGCAATCCAACCCGCTCCTTGCACGGCCACATCCAACTCGCGCCCCGTCTGCTGAAGAGGCCCCGGGGTAAAATCTGCGCCTGCGGTAGAGTCCACCACGAACGTGCGCGTGGGTAAACCATCGCCCACCAAGGGCACGGCGCGGAACGTGTTCAACGTGGCACGGAATCCGGGGGTGCTGGCATTGGCCAGATTTTCCGACACCGACGCCTGTTGTTGCAGCACATGCGAAGCCCCGGTCATTGCGGTATAAATCAGCCTGTCCATTACTTTCTCCTAATCGAGGGCAGGTGGGTAGAGGACAGAATAAATCGCCCCGCTATCAATTTCCTGCCTGCTATTAACGCAGGTTCACCAAGGTTTGCAACACTTGATCCTGCGCCTTGATAGTCTGCGCGTTGGCTTGATATGCGCGCTGCGCAGTGATCATATTCACTAACTCAGCGGTCAGGTCCACATTCGAATCTTCCACTGCCGAAGATTGCAGCACTCCCAAAGAACTCGACCCGGGCGTACCGACCAGCGGACCGCCGGATGAGGCGCTTTCCACCCACTCGTTGTTGCCCATCGGCTGCAAACCCTGCGGGTTGGTAAAATTCGCCAGCAGCACCTGCCCCAAAGCACGCGACTGGCCGTTGGAATATCGCCCCAGTATGGTTCCGTCGGCGCTGGTGTTGAACCCGCTCAGGCGTCCGGAGGAATAGCCATCCTGGGTCAGGCTATTCACGCCAAAATTGCCGCCGTATTGAGACGTGCTGGCAAAATTAAAAGAAAGCGTCTGGGCGGCAGCCCCCGTCGGGGTGAATGCTGCTGAAGACATCGTTCCAACCGGAACGGACGCGGGCGTGGTAGAGGTCAGTTGGCCGGATGTATTAAAACTAAGCTGTGTCAGCGCAGTTCCTGCTACAGGCACCAACACCCCATCCACCGACAGGTAAGCATTCCAGTTGGCAGATCCTGCATTGGAAGAAACAGCAGCGCCTGCAACTGTTGCAGTAATTGTCGCCGGAGAAAAAGTCACCACATTGCCGGCAATTCCTGTAATTGTGGTAGTCAGCGAGGCAGCCGCCGCGCCTGCGCCCGCGATAGTAATGGTATTACCCACAGCCATGCCTGCGGCGGAGGTAAGAGTAGCCGTAGTCGCACCGGCAGCAATAATTGCTGGCGCCGTAGTAGGAGTGATCGGTTGCCTTTGGAAATACAGTGATCCGATATGGCTGGCGCCCAGGCTGTCATACACCGTCATCGAAGTCGAGTTATTGTAGGTCGTCGGGTCACTCGGGCTGAAAGTAGGATTTACCGGTGTTGAAGCGCGTGAATCAAGATTCGCTCCGACTACCACATTGGCCGTCTGCACGGGCACCAAATCAGCATAATTGACCTGTATCGGCAGCGGCTGCCCGGGGATGATCGTTCCTGCCGCATTGGGCAGATAACCGGACACTTTGTGTCCCTGGTTATTAACGATAAAGCCATTTTTATCCAATTGGAATTGCCCATTGCGGCTATACAAGACACTCCCGCTCTGGTCTATCATGCGGAAAAATCCTTGCCCGCTGATCGCCGTATCCATCGGGTTGCTGGTGTTGGTGATATTCCCCTGGGTGAATTGCTGGACAACCGCCGCCACCTTGCCGCCTGTGCCGATCTGTACCGCGCCGCTACCAGACAGAGAAGCGGCATACATATCGGAAAATTGCACCTGGGATTGCTTGAAGCCGACCGTGCTGGAGTTCGCCACGTTATTGCCTATCGCATCCAGATTTTTAGCCGAGGAATTTAGCCCGCTCAAACCTTGTTGAAAGCTCATGATCTTCTCCCTGCGCCAAGACCGACCGAAGGTCGAGTGTCTGGCGGCGTACCCCTTGCGGGTATTAATAAAATGACATCGCTAGATGTCTCCCTAAATTTCTTTGTGCTTAACATCAACTTCGGATTATAAAATCTGTTTGACTTGCGACATCGCAATGCCGTCCTGCTGCCCAATACTCAGCGTCACTCCCTGTATGCTTTGCGACACGCTGTTCACCACGCCGAAGCGCAACCCCGTTACCCCAACATGCTTACCGGCCTGCTCTGCATTAATGGCAAAGGCATAACTCCCATCCGCCACAATCGCGCCGGCATCATTACGCCCATCCCATTGCCAATGCCCCATCCCGGCTGGCTGTGCACCCAACTGAATGTTGCGCACCAATGCTCCCGCCTGGTCGTATATTGAAACATTCACTTTATCCACGCTCTGCGCCAAATCAAAACCTCCTACCGCACGACCACTGACCAAATCAATTCCATTGCCCGGCACCAACACACCGTGCCCGATCATGCTGGCCGCCTGTATTGATTGGCTTGCGGACATGCTGTCGCTCAATGCTTGCAGCGTGGCGTTTAACTTGTCGATTCCGGACACCGTGCTGAGCTGCGCCATTTGAGAAGTCACTTGCGCGTTGTCCATCGGATTAAGCGGGTCCTGATTTTTCATCTGCGTGACCAGCAGCTTCAAAAAGCGATTCTGGGTATCGGCAACCGCGTTGGCGTTTCCGGCAGGGTTGGCATTCGCGTTCATCGAAGCAAACAGTGCGGCTGCGGAATCGGCGTTTTGCGTGGCGTTAATCATGACATTCTCCCTGTGTTGTTTTTCAGGACTACTGGCCGATGGATAACGTCTTCAGCAACAGCGTTTTTGAAGCATTCAGCACATCTACGTTATTTTGGTAGGCGCGCGATGCAGAAATCATATTCACCATTTCGTCCACCACATTTACATTGGGCATGGTTACATAACCCTGCTCGTTGGCCATCGGATGCTTGGGGTCGTAGATCAATTTCATCGGCGAGTTATCCTCTGCCACCTCCGCCACTCTCACGCCCGCCACATCGCTGCCACCCATAGGTGTTGCGGCGAACACCACTTGTTTGGCGCGATACGGTTGTCCATTGGCGCTGGTGGTGCTATCGGCATTCGCCAGATTGCTCGCCACCACGTTCAGGCGTTGTGACTGTGCCGCCATACCGGAGCCCGCCACGTTAAAAATGTTAAATAGAGACATGTTCCACCCTCCGTAGGGCGGGCACGGTTTTGTGCCCGCCGATAATCCACGTGGGCAAACAGTGAAGCCGTTTCCCCACCCTACAAAATATTTTCTTGAGTGCAATTACACTTGATTAGCAAGCAGCCAATCGCTATTAACCTCGTATCGCAGTCAATATGGTTTGCACGTCATCACTGACAAACCTCACGCTGGCCTCGTAACGCAATGCGTTGTCGGCAAATTGCGCGCGCTCCACATCCATATCCACCGTGTTGCCGTCGGCACTGGGCTGAACCGGCCTGCGATACATCACCGGCGCACCGGGAATCCCCGCGCCCGCATTGCCCTCCAGGTGCGTGGGCGAAGTCTGCACAACGGGCAACTTTGGCGATGTCCCGGCCAGCGCATTCTGCAGGGCGCTGGCGAAATCCACATCTCTCGCCTTATAGTTCGGCGTGTCGGCATTGGCGATATTGGACGCCAGCAACTCCTGGCGTGACGCGCGCAGGCTCAATGCGGTCTGTTGAAAGCGCAGTGCCTCATCCAATTTGCTGACCATCTTGCCCTCCTGTTCAACCGCTGCCACTGATATGGATGGCATCCTAAAACGAAGCGCGGATTTAATATCTGCCGATTAACGGGAA
>FZPX01000060.1_pt1 | contig 50954 bp, 41 predicted proteins | sample 1534791 | NCBI WGS metagenome assembly FZPX01 (sample SAMEA104161951, study PRJEB21768) | metagenome | biome: subterrestrial habitat; feature: phreatic zone; material: underground water | place: France | collected 2016-06-01 | depth 60 m | reverse complement strand
GCAAGTGCTGACACAGGCGCGTGCGATGCTTGAGGCCGGGGTGTTGCGCAACACTGTATGAACCTGAATATACGGATATCCGCCGGTTCCCTGTTTCGCCGGATATTTTCAAGGCGATTCCTGAAATTCGGCACCGTTGGCGCTTCCGGGACAGTGGTTAACCTTGGACTGCTATATTTTGCCAAAGAGCACATTTTTACTGCTGTTCAGCAGCCCGAATTACGTCTGAATCTTTCTCTTGCGCTAGCCATCTTCTTTGCCACGCTGAACAACTTTTTTTGGAATCGCCTGTGGACATGGGCTGACCGCAAGCAACATTACGACAGGCCAATACATATTCAGCTAGGCCAATATACAATGGCCTGCTGGCTTAGTATCGCGCTGCAGGCAATCTTTACAAATATTCTGGCTCCGCATTTCTATTACCTGATTGCAAACCTGATTGCCATCGCACTGACCAGTATCCTTAACTTTGTACTGAATGATATCTGGACATTTGGTCGCCTGAAACTAATGGGAGCGCATTCACGCCATCATGCACTCCATGAGAAGCAGTCAAAGCCATTTGGTGAGTAGGCATGGCCACTCAATCCGGCGAATCCCGTTTGAGACTGGCCTTGTATATCTTGGCCACTCTGCTTGCCGTGTTCAGCTATTTTTATGGACTTGACAGCCAGCACATCCCGAAGAACGGTGACGAATATCCTTATGAACACATCACGCGCCTGACGGCGGACAGCGGCCGCCTGCTGCCACTCCAGTCGCAGCTGGACGGCATGCGCAATACCAAGCCGCCGTTGCTGTTCTGGCAAGGCATAGTATCCACTCACTGGGGGCAAGACTGGACGCTGTGGAACCTGCGCTACCCGAGCGTGATATATACGCTGCTCACGGCTAGCCTCACTTTTCTGTTGGGCTGGAAATTGTCACGGCAGATGGAGACCGGGTTCATCGCGCTGCTGGCCTATCTTGCCTTCTTCAGCACTTATCGTTATGGCCGCCCATTCCTGGTCAATCCGGCGGAAGTATTCTGGTTCTTTTTACCGTTTTTTACTTTATTGTACTGGCAGCCATTCTCTTTTGAATCACGCTTCCTGATACCCATGTTGCTGGGCGTCGAGGTAGGCATCGGGTTGTTGTACAAGTCCTTCGCGCTGGTCGCGCCGGTAGGGCTGTGCCTCGCTTGGTGGTATCTGCATTACCGCGAATATCGCTGGTTCTATTGCTTGCGCAAGGATGCGGGGAAGGTGGCAATCACCGTGATTTTGTCCCTTGCACTATTCGGTTTATGGTTCCTGTTCGACCCAGACCCGCAATCGGTATGGCGCGAATTCATCGTCGGCGAGAACGCCAGTAAATTCGATCCGCGCGGCAGCTACTTGGCGAAATTTCTATGGGGTAGCAGCAGTGTGTGGGCGCTGGTGATAGGCTACCCAATGAATGCCGGATTGCTGGCCGCCCCGGTGGCAGCGGTATTTTTCATTGCGTACCGGCGGCGCGTGCTGCTGCCAGACGCGGAGAAGATGCTATGGATCTGGATAGCCGCATTGTTCATCATGTTCAGCCTGCCAAGCCAGCGCTCAAGCCGATATTTGCTCGAAGCCATGCCGGGGTTGGCTGTGCTGTGTGCGCTCAACTGGCACCGGATCAATCACAAGGTATTCATTGCCAGCCTGCTCATGGCCGGAGGTGTGCTGGCTTTCATTACTTTTATGTCGGTGCGCTTGCAACACGAAGTGAGCGTTGCCGAGTTGTATACGCCTATGTACTGGATGCTACTGGCGTTCACTGCCGCACTGATATTAGTTGCGCTGCTCGTTCCGAAATTCACCGGAGCCATCGTCAACATCGCGGCGCTGCTGGCGCTGCTCTGCTTTGCCGCTTTCCTGCGTCCCTTCGACGGTGCACTCGGCAATTACACAGAGGAGACACAGCAGTACGTCAAGGGCAAGGAGGTTTGGGCGCCATGTAATTTCAGGGCGAAAGAGGAAGGCTACCGCTTTATCCTGTCGGGTGCGCGGGTGCATGGTTACCGGGAGGAGCCGGGGCAGACCGCTGCCGGGCTGGCAGAGCACTACCGGCTGTTTGCATTCCAGGTGCCGTTGCAGGATGCAGTTTGCGCTGACTGCAAGATACTCGGACAGCGTTTGGATATCCGCAGCCGCCAAAGCGAGAGCGAGTTCAAGGAAATGCTCAAGGGTGACGTGTTCAGGCACTTGTTTGCCAAGGAGCTACTGATTGAAGCTCCAGGAATGGGTGCCAGCATGGCGCCCGGCTCCATTGAAGAAGGGTGCCGATCTTGAAACAACGGCTGCTGTTGTTGGGTTTTATCCTGGTGGGCTTCAGCGTTGGCTTTTTCAAGGTTTTCCAATACCCCGCCGCTGCAAGTTTTGATGGCCATCCCAAAGTTGTGGCGGGCAACGGTGAGGCAAAATTCCAGAGCCGCTTCGCATCTTCCACGCTGCACACCCAGACTCATGCCGCCTCGCTCATTGAATTGAAGGATGGGAGCATCCGCGCCTTCTGGTTTGCAGGCAGCCGCGAAGGCGCGAAGGATGTCGAAATCCGTAGCGCGGTATTCGACCCCGCGCAGGGGCTATGGAGCGCGGAGCAAACCGTAGCCAGCCGCGAGGGCACCGCGCAATCGCTGCTGCGGTATGTCAGCAAGTTGGGCAATCCGGTTGCAGGCCGCGCTGCGGATGGCACGTTGCGACTGTATTACGTGACGGTCTCAATGGGGGGCTGGGCGGGCAGTTCGATCACGACAATGACCTCGGTGGATGAAGGGGCAACCTGGGGACCCGCGCGACGGCTGGTCAGCTCGCCGTTTTTGAATATCAGCACTTTGGTCAAGGGTGGGCCATTCCTCTACAGCGACGGCACCATGGGGTTACCCGTTTATCACGAGCTCATCAGCAAGTTCGGTGAGCTGTTGCGTTTCGATAAAGCGGGAAATCTAATAGACAAGCAGCGCATGAGCGCAGGCAAAGATCACGGCCTGCAACCGGTATTGCTGACCAATAGTGCGAACGAGGCGCTGGTGCTGATGCGCCACTCTGGCGATGAGCACCGCAAGGTGGTCAGCATCTCGACCAGTGATGCGGGAAAACACTGGACGGCGCCTGCGCAGTCAGCATTGTCGAATCCCGACGCGGCGCTTTCGGCGGTGGCTCTGCCGGATGGGCGGCTGTTGGCTGTATTGAACAATATGGAGCAGGGGCGCGATGCTTTAATGCTGGTGGCTTCGTCGGATGGCGGCAAGACCTGGAGAAATGTTTATCAATTTGAAGACCAGTTGGCCGCGCGGGAGCAACAGCTCGATGAAACAAATTATCTCAAAATTCTAGATGGGCTGGCCAAGGGTTCCGATGCAAAAGTAGCAGAGGCATCCAGGGAATATGCGGACTCTGCCAAGAAACAAGTATGCACAGAGCATAGATGTCGTTTTGAGTTTTCCTATCCCTACCTGATCCAGACACAGAGCGGGGATACTCACCTTGTGTACACTTGGAATAGAAGCTTCATCAAGCACATTCGATTTAACCAGGCCTGGATGGATCAGCGCCTGGAAAAATCAGCTAATGAACAGCTACACTGACATGCCCATACTGACTGATATTACTGGTTTGGCAAGCAGCGTGATTGCAATGACTGCGGCGCTATTACTGATGGCCGAAGCAGCACGCATGCCGAAACCTGGCCTTGCCTTGTTGGCGGGCGCCACCGCCATTGCAGCTATGGTTCCAATCTCTGGGCTATCGCCAGCAGCTTACCTGCGGGGGATAATTGGTGACCTGAGTGTCACCACGCTGGTGTTGTTGGTGCTGGCAATTTCAAAACCTCTTTTCGGCTGGCGCCCGCCCGGCACCAAGGACTACTTCACATTACAGATGTTGATCACAGCCGCCGCTTTGGGTCTGTATCCCATGGCCTTGGGCTTTGGTTACTTTGATTCCTACCGCCTGGGGTATGGAAATTTGTGGTTGGTAATTGTGTTGCTGGTAGTAGCGCTGTTTGCCTGTTCCCGGCAACTTCCAGTGATCGTGCTTAGCGTTGTGCTGGCAGTGTTGGCCTGGGGTATCGGCTGGTACGAGTCGAACAACCTCTGGGACTACCTGATTGATCCACTGGTGTCCATCTATGCGATTACTGCGGTAATGAGGTATAGCGTGCGAGCGCTGCTAAAGTAGAGACGAAGGTGATTTATTTATTGAGAGACATGCTAGGGCAAAACGGTTGTTAGCGACACCACCACTTTCCTTTCGCTCATCGTTAACCTCACTTTACCTCCCGTCCAGGCTCGCTAAAACAGGGCGTTTCAATCAGATTTCTTGCTTGAGGCAACGAATGAGCTTCTCTCGGGTTTTAGATGAGGCAATTCGCGCTTGAAAGTTTTACAAACTTCTTTATAATCGGTCGTTCGTAAGGAAAAGAGTGATTGAGCTGGCCCCACTCACCGAAGAGTGCTTGGCTGAAATCAATTTGACCTGAATACACGAAAACCTTGACTAAGCAGTTTAGCCGGGGATTCGATTGGCGCATTGAAAATTTATTATTAGCGATTCCCTCAAGATGTTGAGATCTGCTTGCGGGTTGCGCAGGATTCCGGTACAAGAATTAAGACACTTAAGGTACTCATTATGAAGAGCATGCCTGCAGGAACAACAAAAAGCCCGTCATCTTCACAGGGTGATGGGAAGCAGAGTTTGGCGGAGCAAAAACTGATCACGATCTATATCATGGGCAAGGCCTACGAGGTGCCGGCCGAGGCAACGATCATGGGCGCCATCGAATATGCTGGGCATCAGATTATCCGTGGCGCCGGTTGCCGTGAGGGCTATTGTGGCGCTTGCGCCACCATCTATCGCCTGCCCGGCGATTACAAGATACTCACCGGCCTCGCCTGTATGACTTTGGTAGAGGAAGGTATGTCACTGGCCCAAGTGCCTTATGTTCCGGCCGAGAAGGCGATCTACGATATTGAGAAACTCAAACCCAATGTCAGTGCCATCGAGCAGATGTATCCGACGGTATTCCGTTGTGTCGCGTGCAATACCTGCACAAAATCATGCCCGCAGGGGCTGCAGGTCATGGACTACGTTCAGGCCGCAAAACGCGGCGACATTGCGATGGTGATGGATCTGTCTTTCGATTGCGTCGTGTGCGGTTTATGTATGCTGCGCTGCCCGGCCGAGATCACGCAACCCTTGGTAGGTATCTTGGCGAAGCGCCTCTATGGCCGCTATCTGCGCAAGGACAGCCCAGAACTGGCGGTGCGGGTCAAGGCCGTGGAGGATGGCGCCTACGATGATGAATACGCCAAACTCATGTCGATGAGCCGCGATGCTTTGTCAAAACTTTACTACGCACGCGACTCGGAATAACCTGCACTCGGAATAGAGAGGATTCAAGATGTATCCAGAATATATGGCGGAGTCGCTCCGCAAAGTGGCTCAGACACGCCCCAAACGTTTGGAACTGGCCCGGAAGCCAGATCCTGTTTATCCGCCCATGAATGCGGAGGAGCGCCGTGCTGTCCTTGAGGGTTTCCATCCAGATTTCGAGTCCAGCGCCCGTCGTGTAGTGCGCGTCGGCCCCAACCGGGGCGAGTCGCTGACCACCGAAGTGTCCGACCTGCTGGAGTCACACTCCTGGCTGCGTAGCGAACAGGTGGATCTTAAAAGCCCGGATTTCGAGACTGACCTGTTGATCATTGGTGGCGGTGGCGCCGGTTGCAATGCTGCCCTGGTCGCCATGAAAGAACACGGGATGCGCTCGATTATCGCGACCAAGCTGCGCATGGGCGATGCCAATTCGATGATGTCCCAGGGTGGCATGCAGGCCGCCGTGTCGCGCACCGACTCCCCAACCCGCCACTACTTGGACGCCATCGGTGGCGGCCATTTCGAGAACAAACCCGAATTGGTCAGGGCGCTCACCGAGGACGGCCCCGGCGTGGTCAAGTGGCTCGAAGATCTGGGCGTTGTGTGGGACAAGGAGCAGGACGGTTCGATGAAGACCATGCACGGCGGTGGCACATCGAGGAAGCGCATGCTTTCCTGCCGCGACTACACCGGTGCGATGATCATGCGCACGCTGATGGACGAGGTGCGTAACCATCCCGATATGATCGACATCAAGGAGTTCATGCCGGCTGTGGAGTTGATCATGGACGACAAAGGCCGATGCGCTGGCGCCATTCTTTACGACATGGAAAGCGAGGAATTTTTCACCGTCAAGGCGAAATCCACTCTAATCGCCACTGGCGGCTACGGTCGCCTGCATATTCGCGGTTTCGACACCACCAATCACTACGGCGCTACCGGCGATGGGCTGGTGATGGCGTATCGTGCCGGAGCCAAGTTGATGTATATGGATTCGGTGCAATACCACCCGACGGGTGTCTCGTTCCCCGAGCAGATTGCAGGCTTCCTGGTCACCGAGGCGATCCGTGGCGCGGGCGGTCAGCCGCTGAATAAGGAAGGCGAATTATTCGTCTATCCGCGCGAACCGCGCGACATTGAGGCTGCGGCCATCATCCGCGAATGCGCGCAAAACGGCGGTGGCATCCCGACACCCTCGGGGCGTGTCGGCGTGTGGCTTGATTCGCCGCTCATCGATATGCTGCACGGCGAGGGTTACACCGACAAGCATTTCCCGGCCATGTATCGCCAGTTCATCCGCTACGGCATCGATATCGCAAAGCTGCCAATGCTGATTTACCCGTCGCTGCACTATCAGAATGGCGGTATCGAAATCAACGAGCGTTGCGAGACCGACATCCCAGGCCTGTATGTGGCGGGCGAAGCCACCGGCGGCCTGCATGGCCGTAACCGGCTGATGGGCAACTCGGTGCTCGACTATAACGTGTTCGGGCGGCGCGCCGGCCGGTATGCCGGTGAATACGCCAAAACGGTCAAGCTTGGAAAGCTCAGTTTGGCTCATCTCGACAGCTACGAAAAAGAGCTGGCGGACGCCGGTGTGCAAACCGATCTGGTAACCCCGATCCTGCTGCCGTCTTACGCTCCCAAGGATGTCAAGAAGCGCCAGTTGGTACGCGGCGGCAACGCGCTGCCAGGCGCATCGGTATTAAATAACCGGCTGTTTGATGAAAGCCATGGCGCTTGAGGCGTCGGAGCCAGACCGATGACACATATTGACGACAAAATAATTGAACTGGCTCGCACTGCGCTCAGCTTCGAGTACGGCGAGGAGCACTTCTATCGCCATGCAGCCGAGATGACGCAAAACCCAAGCGGCAAAGCCATGTTTCTGCGCCTGGCGGATGAGGAGCCGGGGCACATGGATGATATGCATAAGTTGTTCAGCGCCATCATCGGCCCGGATGAGTGGCAGCGCATTGCTGCCGAAGAAGCGGCGAACGCTCATCCGTCGAAAGTGATTGCCGAAATGGAAACTGCCGTTGCCCACCGCGGGATGGGGGTAGTTGCCGACGATACCCAGGCACTGCGCATGGCGATGGAGTTGGAGCGCCGGATCATTCATCTGCTAAAGGATATGTCCAACCACATTAATGATCCCGCCATTATCAAATTGGCTGAAAAGATGATCCTGGAGGAAAGTTCCCAATACGATGCACTCCAGGCACATCTGGATAGCTTGCAGAACGTCGGGTTATGGCTGGACACCCCCGAGTTTCGCATGGATGGAAGGTTCTAAACGGCCAATCTCTATGGATACTACCCTGCGCATTTCCTCGACCCGTGTCGGCAGTTCTTTTGTGGCCAGTATTGAAAAAATCAGCGGCCAGAAGTTGCTGGCTTGCTACCAGTGCGGCAAGTGCTCTGCCGGATGCCCGATGGCGGCTCACATGGATGTGCTGCCCAACCAGATCATTCGTATGGCCCAACTGGGAATGCAGGAACAATTGCTGGCAGCGCGTTCCATCTGGATGTGCGTGTCCTGCTTGACCTGCAACTCACGCTGCCCGAAGGACATAAAAATCGCCGAGGTCATTGAAGCGCTGCGCCGGACAGCATTGCGCACCGGACATCGCGACGACCACCTTAATATTATGGAATTGTCTCCCGAGGTGCGTAGCGTTTTACCGCCAATTGCTACGATCAGCGCCATGCGTAAACTGACCTCATGATGGAAAGCCCCTAATGGGAAATGAGAATAAACCGATGAAGCTTGCTTATTACCCCGGCTGCACACTAAAAAACCAGGCCACTAACTTCGATGTTTCCACGGTTTCGTCAATGGCGAAACTGGACGTGGAAGTCGAGGAACTGGATCGCTGGAATTGTTGCGGCACGGTGCATGCGCTGGACTCCGATAATGTTATGAACCGCGTGGCGCCGATAACCAACATGATTCGAGTCAAGGAAGCCCAAGCCAAGACAGAAGGCATGGCCAGCGAATTCATGACTTCATGCGCGATGTGTTACAACACGCTCAAGCGTGCCAACATCGACGTGAAGAAGCGTGCCGATGCGCTTGAAACCATCAACGACTTCCTGTCCCTCGAAAAAACCAAATACGAGGGTGACGTTGAAGTCCTTCACCTTCTCGAATATCTGCGTGACCGCGTCGGCTTCGACAAGCTGGCCGAGAAGGTGACAAAACCGCTCAAAGGATTGCGCGTGGCCTGCTACTATGGTTGCCTGCTGGTGCGCCCAAAAGAAGTTGCTTTCGATGATGTCGAGAACCCGATGGTCATGGAAAACCTGATTCGCGCCCTCGGTGCCACACCTGTGGATTTTTCGCACAAAACCGAGTGCTGCGGCGCCTATCAGACGGTTGACAAACCGGAGGTCATCGCCGACCGCACCAACAAGATCATGGGTTCGGCGAGCGAGGAACAGGCAGATATGGTGGTGGTGAGTTGCCCGCTGTGCGCCTTCAACCTGGATTTCCGGCAGGATGACGCCAAGCGCCTCAATCAGGATTTTAAAAATATGCCGGTGCTTTACTTCACCCAGTTGATGGCGCTGGCATTCGGCTGCGACGAGGCGGCGCTGCGTTTCGATCTCCAGCATATCGATCCGCTGCCAGTTTTGAAGGCTCGTGGTTTGGACTAAGGAGGAAAGTATGTTTTTCAACGACCTCAAACAGACGCGTGGCAAAGTCCATATTAACCCTAACTGGTGCAAGGGTTGCGGCTTCTGCGTGCAGTTTTGTCCCAAGAAAGTGTTGGACATGTCTCCCGAATTCAACGCCAAGGGCTATCATCCGCCTTATGTAAAAAATCCTGATGCCTGCCACGATTGCATGTTTTGTCAGATGATCTGTCCAGAGTTTTCCATCTACGTGATAATGGAAGAAGAAACCAATACAGGAGAAACAAATAAGTGAAAACGAAGCTAAGCGGAGTTTCAGAGCAGGCTAACGTTCGCGTTAGCGAACGTTACGCCGAAACTAAAACCGTCACCGCAGATCCCAAAGGGGTCGACTCCGGCCCACATTTCATGGATGGCGACCACGCCCTTGCTGAAGGCGCGCTGGCGGCAGGTTGCCGGTTCTTTGCCGGCTACCCCATTACGCCTTCAACCGAAGCTGCCGAGCGCTTCGCCGAACGTGCACCCGAAGTTGGGGCGCTGTTCATCCAGATGGAGGACGAGCTTGCCTCCATCGCCGCCCTGATCGGCGCAGCATGGGCCGGACAAAAATGCATGACCGTGACTTGCGGCCCCGGTTTTTCCCTGATGGTGGAAAACCTTGGCCTGGCTTGTATGACCGAAACCCCGATGGTGATCGCTAACGTGCAGCGCGGCGGCCCATCTACCGGCCTGCCCACGCTGACCGCCCAGCAGGACATGATGCAGGCGAAATATGGTCCGCATGGCGACAACGCCATCATCGCCCTGTGCCCGGACAGTCCGCAGGAGTGTTTCGACCTTACCGTCGAAGCCTTCAACCTGTCGGAATTCTACCGCGTGCCCGTCATCATCCTGACGGACGAAACCGTCGGCCACATGCACGAAAAAGTGGTTATCCCGCCAGCGAACCAGATCAAGGTGGTACCGCGCAACAACTACAGCGGCCCCAAGGAAGACTGCCGCCCCTACAAGTTCGACAGCCAGGGCGGACATCCCATGGTGCGCGCGGGCGATGGGTACAACTTTCATGTCACTGGCCTGACCCACAATGAGCGGGGCTATCCGGTCATGACCGCCGAGCAGAACGTGAAAGTCGTGACCCACTTGATGGAAAAGATCAACGGCAATGCCGACGAGATTATCCGCCTCGACGAAGATCAGGTCGATGGCGCCGACGTGGTGGTGGTGTCCTATGGCATCACTTCACGCATCGCCGTCAAGGCCATCCTGGATGCGCGCAAGGAAGGTATCAAGGTCGGCTCGTTGCGCCTGATCACTATCTGGCCATTCTGCGAAAAACGCATCCGTGAAATATCCGCCAAGGTTAGGGCCATCGTGGTACCCGAGATCAACTATGGTCAGATGGTGCTTGAAGTGGAACGCAACGCTGGCGGGCGCTGCAAAGTAATCAGCGTCAACCACTGCGGAGGCGCGGTGCATGATCCACAGGTAATCCTGGACGCCATCAGAAAGGCAAACCAATGAGTACTGATATCGAAAAATTCAAGGCAGGCAGCCCCATGTCCAGCGCCCTGCGCATGGAGCGGATGCCGCATATCTGGTGCCCAGGTTGTGGTATCGGCTCCGAAGTGAATTCCTTTGCCGATGCCGTCAAGCGAAGTGGCATCGACCCCAAGAAGCTGGTCGTGGTGTCGGGTATCGGCTGCACCGGACGTGTTGCGGGCTATGTCAATTTCGACTCGATGCACACCACACACGGTCGTGCTATTCCTGTAGCCACCGGCATCAAGCTGGCTAACCCCGAACTGACCGTGGTGGTATTCAGCGGCGAGGGCGACTTGGCCGGTATCGGCGGCAACCACCTGATCCATGCCGCACGGCGCAACATGGACCTGGTGGTCATTTGCAACAACAATTTCACCTATGGCATGACCGGTGGCCAAGTGACGCCGACCACGCCAGGCTCGGCCATCGCCTCGACAACGCCCTACGGCAACTACGAATATCCGTTCAGCCTGCCGTTTCTGATGGATGCCGCCGGTGCCACCTACATCGCACGCTGGACATCAATGCATTCGCGCAACGTCACCCAGTCGATAGAGGAAGCGCTGCTGCGCAAGGGCTTTTCCTTCATCGAAATCATTTCACCCTGCCCAACGCTTTACCTGCGCCGAAACCGCCTTGGCGATGGCGTCGACCAGCTTCAGAATTACCAGGATAACTCGATTCTCAAGCATGGCGCTGACACCCGCGAGACCGCCATCGACTACCAGGGCAAGATCGTCATCGGCAAGTTCGTCGAAAAGAACAAGCTTTCTTACTTGGAAGCCGTTGACAAGTGCTGCGTCAAGCTGGTTGGAGACGATTATCAACTCTATGGCAAGACCATTCCCGAGCGTGAGGCCGAAGAAAAAGCCGAGAAGGAGAGGATCGCTGCACGCAGGGCCGCCATGCTGGCAGAGGCAGAAGCGCATGGAGAGGCGGCATCAGCAACACCCCAAAAAACCGCCACTGCCAAGGCTGCGGTGAAGAAAGCTCCAGCTAAGCCTGCAAAAAAGGCTCCCGCAAAGACTGCTGCCGCACCCAAAGCAGCGAAGAAGGCTCCGGCAAAAGCTCAGGCCAAACCCCTGAAGAAAGCCGCGACGAAAGCCGTTAAAAAGGCTCCGGTCAAGGTAGCGAAAAAAGCCGCACCCAAGGCAACCGTCAAGACCAAGGCTGTAGCTAAGGCTGCGCCTAAAAAAACCCGTAAGTAGGAACCGAGCGCATGAGCACACAAGAAATCAGGTTTTCAGGTTTTGGTGGACAGGGAATCATTCGCTGCGCCCTGATCACCGGTAAAGCGCTGGCCCTGTACGACGACAAGTTCGCCACCATGACACAGGCCTTCGGACCCGAGGCGCGCGGCAGCGCTTGCTCGGCGCAACTTGTTGTTTCCGACGAACGTGTCCTGTATCCATACATCACACACCCCGGAATTCTCATGGCGCTGTCCCAGGAAGCTTACGACAAGTATTATGGCGAGCTGCCCAAGGGGGGGACGCTGATCGTCGAACAGGAGCTGGTGAAGCTGCGCGGCGAGCATCCGGATCTCAGGTTGTTGCGAGTGCCGGCAACCCGCTATGCCGAAGAACTGGGCAATCGCTTGTTCACCAATCTCGTGGCGCTTGGCTTTTTCACTGCGGTCACCAACGTGGTCTCCGCCGATGCCATGAAGAAGGCACTGCCCGGTCTAGTTCCCGACCGCTTCCTGAAAATCAACATCAAGGCATTCGACAAGGGCTATGAGCACGGTCTCCAGATGATGAGCCCAAATGGAGAAGCCGCGTCATGACGAAGAAGCGCACCGGCGTTTTCGTTTGCCACTGCGGCACCAACATCGCCGCCACCGTTGATGTGGCGAAAGTGGCCAGGGAAATGGCAGGCGAGAGTACTGTCGCTTTCACCCAGGAATACGTTTACATGTGCTCGGAGCCGGGACAGGAGTCCGTGGTTCAGGCGATCAAGGACAACAAGCTGGACAGCGTCGTCGTCACCTGCTGCTCGCCGAATTTGCATGAGAAAACATTCCGTGATAACGCACAGCGGGCCGGCATCAATAACTTTACCTGCGAAATTGCCAATATCCGTGAGCAGTGCAGCTGGGTTCATAAAGACAAAGCCAAAGGAACCGAGAAGGCGATCAAGATTTCGCGTAGTGTGGTGCGACGGGTTAACCGTAACCAGCCCATGGATGCGATCGCCGTCAACGTCACACGGCGCGCTATGGTCATCGGAGGGGGTATTGCCGGCATTCAGGCTGCCCTCGATATCGGCAACTCCGGCATTGAGGTGATCCTGGTTGAGAAGCAAGCCACCATCGGTGGCCGCATGCTTCAGCTCTCCGAGACCTTCCCCACTCTGGACTGTGCGCAGTGCGTTATGTCGCCCAAGATGGTCGAGGTGAAGCGCCATCCCAAGGTCAAGTTGATGACCTACAGCGAGGTGCAGGAAGTCACGGGTTCCGTGGGTAACTTCCGCGTCAAAGTCCTCAAGAAACCAACCTATGTGGATCCGGACAAGTGCAAAATATGCGACCACTGCACCGTAGTCTGTCCGGTAGTGGTGCCGAACGAATACGAGCTTAATCTGAACGCCCGGCGAGCTATCTATATCCCTTATGCCCAAGCTATCCCGGCCAGTTTCACGCTCGACGAGAGCGCATGTCTAGGATTGAACCCCGTCGTCTGCGGCAAGTGCAAGGATGTCTGCGAGGCAGGCGCCATCAACTACGACATGCGACCCGAGACGGTGGTCGAGGACGTGGGCGCCATCGTGGTGGCGACCGGCTTCGATCTCTACGATCAGGGGAATATGCCAGAACTCGGCGGCGGCAAGATCGAAGATGTGCTTGATGGGATGCAGTTCGAGCGCCTGTGTTCTGCCTCGGGCGCGACCGGGGGCCATGTGCTCCGGCCTTCCGACCACAAAGAGCCTAAAGATGTGGTGTTTATCCAGTGCGTGGGGTCGCGCGATCCCGCAAAGCATTGCGCTTACTGCTCCAAGATTTGCTGCATGTACACCGCCAAGCACGCGCGCCTCTACAAGAAGCATGTCCCTGACGGACGCGCCTACGTGTTCTACATCGACATCCGCTCCGGCGGCAAGGGTTATGAGGAGTTTGTGCAGCGCACCATGGAGGACGACGACACCCTCTATCTGCGTGGCCGCGTCTCCAAGCTCTACCGGCATAACGGTAAGATTCGCGTGCTCGGCACCGACACGCTGTCCGGGCAGAACGTGGAGATCGATGCCGACATGGTGGTGCTGGCGCTCGCCATGGTGCCATCGAAGGGCACTGCGGAGGCAGCCAAGGTGCTCAAGATCGGTCGCGACAAGGATGGCTTCATGGCCGAGGCCCATCCCAAGCTAAGACCGGTGGAGAGCGTTACTGGCGGCATCTATCTGGCGGGCGCAGCACAAGCTCCGAAGGATATTCCGGAGACTGTCGCCCAGGCTGGCGCGGCGGCCGCCAAAGTGATTGCGCTGCTATCGCAGGCAACGCTCAGCCGTTCGCCGCTGATAGCTAAGGTGCGCCGTTCACACTGCACGGGCTGCGGAATGTGCGTGGAGGCATGCCCCTTCATAGCGATCCGGCTGGAGAGTGGTAAAGCTGTGGTGAACGAGGCGCTTTGCGAGGGCTGCGGCAGTTGCTCGGCCACCTGCCTACGTGCCGCCATTGATGTCAAGAATGTCACGCAGCTGCAGATCTACGAAATGATCGAAGCATGTCTCGCTGTATGAAACTTGGCCGTATGAAAGAAGGAAGATAGATGTCTGAACAACAAGCCTATGAACCAAAAATCGTCGCCTTTCTGTGCAAGTGGTGCTCGTCGGCGGGCAGCGATCTGGCTGGCGTTTCGCGCATCCAGTACCCGGCCAACGCGACACCGATCACCGTCCCATGCACGGGCGCCATATCGCCGATGTATATCATGTCGGCCTTCAACAAGGGGGCGGATGGGGTGTTGGTGTCGGGCTGTCATATCGGTGATTGCCACTACATCGAGGGCAACTATCTGGCGCGGCGCAAGATGCATTTGATCATGGAGCTGATCGAATTCATCGGCGTCGAGCCGAACCGGTTCCGCATGTCTTGGGTGTCGGCTGCTGAGGGTGGCAAATTTGCCAAGGTCATCACGGACTTCGTCAATGACCTCCAGCCGCTCGGGCCGCAGGACAAGCTGAAGAAGGCGGAGCATTCATGATTAAGATTCAAGATATTCGCGACACCGCGAGGGAGCTACTCGCGAAAGGCGATGTTCGCGCTGTCATCGGCTATCGGCGGGGCAGCCGGGGCATGCTTGCCGAGCCCGCTTTCATTACCAGCCCGGAGCAGGCAGACGAACTCGTATGGGACCCAACCTGTTTTCACAACCTGTCCCTGTATCTGGTTCATGACCGCAAATTTCTGGCGCATATCCGCAAGAATTCGGAGGCGCCCGTCGCCATCGTTGCCAAAGGGTGCGACGCACGCTCTATCGTCGTGCTGATGCAGGAGCACTATTTCAAGCGCGAGGATGTGTACATCATCGGCGTGTCTTGCGAGGGCACTGGAGTGGTGGATGAGCGCAAGCTGGCTGGGCGCATGCCATGCGCCCCTACAGATGCTGCTTTCGACGGAGACGATTTCGTGTTTACCACTGCGCAGGGAGAGAAGCGTTTGCCGGCTCGCGAAGTGATGGCGGATCGTTGCCTGGAATGCCGCAACCCCTTTCCCAAGGAGCACAACGCGGTGTTCGGTGAGGATAAAACAGGGCGCCAACTGGCAGAGCCGTTTGCCGCGCTCACCCGTTTCGAGGCGCAGGGTACAGGCGCACGCTGGGACTTCTGGAGCCACCATTTTGATCGCTGCATCCGTTGCTTCGCGTGCCGTTCAGTATGCCCGATGTGCTACTGCGATGAATGCGTGGTGGACAGCATTACCTTCCCGGTAACAACGGAAACTACGGCAGAGGATAAAGCCAATCGCATACGCTGGATCGAGCGGTCGGCGGTGCGCTCCGAAAACATCACCTATCTCATGACGCGCGCCATGCACCTTGCTGGCCGCTGTACCGATTGCGGCGAGTGCGAGCGCGCTTGCCCGGTCAATGTCCCGATACGGCTGCTCAACAACAAAATGGAACGGGAAGCGCGCGAACAGTTCGGCTTCGAGCCTGGGGCAAGCATTGGAGCGCCGCCGCTGGTAGCCTCCTTCCTCGACAGCGATCCCGGCGATTTCATCAGGTAAAAGCATGGAAAAAATTCTCGACAAAAAACACATTGACGATTGGATCGCCGCATTAGACATCTGGGATATCCTGGGGCCGGCGCTGGAAGATGATATCTGGTCGTATCAACCGGTCAGCGGCGCCGTCCGGCTCGATCACCCCAACACCAAACAGTCGCCAAAGGGACTTGCTTTTCCACAGCGAGAAATATTTTTCAAGTTCGAGCAGATCAAGGGAGAGGCCCCACGGCTTACGCAGGTTGTGCCAGATGCACAGCGTCATGCCGTATTCGGCGTCCGTCCCTGCGATGGGCGGGGAGTGCCGCGCATGGACTTGGTGTTTAATGATCATGTCGAAGACAGCTATTACCAGGCGCGACGCAAGAATGTGGCCTATGTGGGCCTGGCCTGCAACAAGCCGCCCAGCGCTAACTGTTTCTGCCTGTCGGTCGGCGGATCACCGGTTTCCACCGACGGACTCGATGTTCAGATGACTGACTTGGGCGACCGCTACTTTGTGAAAGCGATCACCGAGGCGGGCAAAGAACTGATGAAGGCAGCAGGCAAATTATTCGCAGAGGCATCCGCTGCCGACCAGAAGCGGGTGAAGCAGGCGCATGCCGAGGCGGTGGCATATCCGCAACGCGCGGTTCGCAATGTGGAGGCTGTGCCGGCCAAGCTGAAAGCAAGCTTCAAGTCACCGTTGTGGCAAGAGTTGGCGCAGTCCTGCATCGGCTGCGGCATTTGCACCTATCTTTGCCCGACCTGCCATTGTTTTGACATCAACGACGAAGTTCAAAGCAAGGCACCGCTGAGGGGCATTCGGGTGCGCACGTGGGACAACTGCCAGTTCCCCGACTTCACCATGCACTCATCCGGCCACAACCCACGGGAAAGCACAGGTGCGCGGCTACGTCAGAGGGTGGGGCACAAATTCCAATACTTCCCCGAGAATTTCGGGATGCCCCAATGCACGGGTTGCGGTCGCTGTATCAGCGAGTGCCCGGTGGGGATAGATATCATCAATGTCGTCAACAAGGTGGCCGAAAATGCCGCATAACATCTACCTTCCAGAACTGGCACGCATCGCCTATATCAAGGACGAAGTGTATGGCGAACGCGCCATCAAAACTTTCCGCGTTGAGCCTGTGGACGGTGAGCTCTTCAAACACGAGTGCGGGCAGTGCGCCATGCTGTCGGTGTTCGGTCGCGGCGAATCGATGATCTCTATTGCCTCATCGCCGTTGATCAGGGAGTACAAACAGTTCAGCATCATGCGGGTTGGCCGCGTTTCTTCCGCTTTCCACGATTTGGCGGTGGACGATGTCATCGGATTGCGCGGGCCTTACGGCAACAGTTTTCCGATTGACGATTGGCGCGGAAAGAATCTGTACTTCATCGGCGGCGGTTGCGGTTTGGCGCCTATCTGGCCAGTCATCACTACTGCGGTGGCGCAACGCGCCAACTTCAAGGACATCACCGTATTCTATGGTGGACGCACCTCGCGCGATATCATGTACCGGGCAGAACTCGAGAAATTGCGCGAATCTATCGATGTGCATCTGTCCATAGACAAGGCAGAGGAAGGCTGGGAGGGCTACTGCGGTTTCGTGCCGGCAGCCGTGATGGACAAGGATCCTGTACCAGACAATTCCATCGCGATCACGTGCGGACCGCCGATCATGATCAAGTTCGTGATTCAGAACCTGAACAAACTCGGATTCAAGGATGAGCAGATTTACACGACCATCGAGAACAAGATGAAGTGTGGCTTGGGCAAGTGCGGTCGCTGCAATGTAGGCAAGGACTATGTGTGCGTCAAGGGGCCGGTCTATTCATGGGCTGAGCTGAAGTACCTGCCGGAAGAATATTAAACACCAGTCGTTAGCCGCTAGTCGCTAGCCGTTAGTTAAGAACCACATCTGGTTTAACTAACGGCTAGCGACTAGCGGCTCGACTGGTTTCACAGAATTTGATAAATAAGGGGTAATTGAACCATGAACATCAGTGGAATGCTCTATGGAGCACAGCTGCTAAAAACTGTCGATTTTCCTGCCGCAGAGGTGCTCGGGCCGGAAGCCAGTGAACACGAAATACACAGCATGATCGAGCGTTGCGGTGCAGTTTTCGTCAAACCCATCTTCAAGGGAGGCGTAGGCAAAAAGGGCAAGTCCGGATTAATCGGGCGTGCAACTAACCTGAAGTCGGCTATCGCAGAAAAAGAGCGCCTCTACTTTGCCGAATATCAGGTTGGCAATGTCGTTTACAAATCGCGTGGTGTTACCTTCGAGGGCGCGGTTCCGGCCGAACACGAGATTTACTTTTCGCTTACCGACTCGACACGCTACCGGGCGCCGGTCATGACGCTCACCCATCACGGCGGCATGGACATCGAGGAACTGAACAAGACCCAGATCATCGAGGTGCCGTTTGATCCACTGACCGGACTCAAGTCATTCATTATCTCCAACGCGCTCTCCGATCTTGGTGCGCCACGCGAGATTGTGTCGCCACTGGTGCAGTATCTACCGAAGCTATGGGACCTGTTCCACCATAACGGCATGTCGACGCTGGAGCTCAATCCCATCCGCATGACGGAGAGCAGGCCGGGATCTCTGATGCCTGTGGCCTGCGATTTCAAGTGCGGCTTCGACCGTGACGATCCGCGTGTGAATCGTTTGAACCTGCCGGACGACCTCTTTGTTACCGAGGCTAACGACTTCGAGCAGGAGATTAACGAACTTCGTACCTACCAGGGACAGAGTGACGTTTATGTGATCAACGAGAAGGGCACCATACTGGCGCCCACTTTCGGCGGCGGGGCAAACTCCTTGGTCACCGAGGTATTGGGCAACGATGCCATCATCTCTTCCGATTTCGGGGGGAACCCACCCTACGAAAAGATGAACGAAGTAATGCGCATCTGCCTCAAGTATTATCTCAAGCAATCGAATGTTTTGTTCATCATCGGCGGCAAGGCCAACAACACGGACATCTTCGTCACGTTCCGGGCAATGGCCGATGCACTGCGTGACTTTTTCAGCGAGCACGGGCCGACGCCTCTGTATGTGGTGATAGGCCGCGGCGGCCCCAGTGTGATACGCGGCATGGGAGTATTCAAGGATGTGCTCGACGCGTTGCGGATACCCTACCGGATTTTCGGTTTCGATTCCGCGATGACTGACGTGGTGAACTACGCTCAGGAGGCAGATCGCTGGATGAAGAGCGGAGGCCGTGCTGAAGTGGCGACAATGATGGGTTTACCAGCGGACGCCTAGCGTCCAGCTTGTAGCTTGTAACATGTAGCCGGTAGCCAACCCGGTTTTGCAACCGGCTACCCGCTCAAATTTGAAAAGCTAATGAATTAAGTAAAGGTGATAAGCAATGAGAAAGCCCGGTATCGAGAAATTTAAATATTTCGTTGGAATTCGTTCCTTGGCCGAGATAGCGACCCTTGAGGATCGTATCTGTGTTTTGAATATTTTGGGAAACGAATCACGATCCGTGACGCCGGTCAGCCATGTCTATTCGGGAGGCAATATCGTTTTCGGCACTTCGCCGGGCCGCCGTGGGCAAGTTCTTGAAACATCCTTGGGCAACATTCCTGTCTACAACAACGTGCGTGAAGGCTTGGATGCCGGGCACAAGTTCAATGTTGGTGTTGTCTATTTGCCACCATCCGCTGTGCGTGACGGTGTCGCCGAACTGATCCGGATCAATCCCGATGTAGAGAAAGTCATCATCCTTACGGAAAAGGTGGCGGTACATGATGCCCGCGAAATACGGGCGCTTGGCCAGCAGCGCGGAGTGGATATTTTCGGCGCGAACTGCTTGGGCGTGGCTGATTCGTGGAACCATATCCGTATTGGCGGCGCGCTGGGCGGCGACAAGCCCCAGGAAACCTTACGCAAGGGCTCGGTTGCCATCTATTCCAACTCCGGCAACTTCACCACCACCATCGCCAACTACCTGTCAATTGGCGGATGGGGGACGACGACGCTGATTTCCAGCGGCAAGGATGTCTATATCAATTTCGCCACACCTGAGTTTGCCTACGCCATGGCCAACGACGGGCGCACCAAGGCTGCGGTGATGTACTCCGAGCCGGGCGGATACTACGAGGAAGCGGTTACTTTCGAAAAGCCGGTGGTGGCTTGCGTGGTCGGTCGCTGGAAGGCGAACCTGACACGGGCTGTCGGCCACGCCGGCGCCATTGCCGGATCGGGCGATGACGCGCGGGCCAAGGAAGGCTGGTTCATGAAGAAATTCGGCGTGTCAGACCTCTTCACGCCTGACAACCCGGTGTGCTCGAAACTGGGCGCGGTGGTTACCAATATCGCCTATATTCCGCAGGCGCTGACTGCGGTGATGAAGTTGAACGGCATCGAGCAGGATTTTCCATCAGAAGGCAATCTGGAGTTGAAGCCGTGGTTTGGCGACGATCAAGGTTTGAAACTTCCGCCTGCGTTAAATATTCCTGTAGTCAAGGCAATGTCGCCCTATGACGAACAAATTGCCGAATTACTCAAACATGTGGGTGCCATTTTCCCGCGCCAGTCCATGAAAGACTGTTCGGGAAGCTCGGTGATGGATGCGAAAACGCAGGTCACCAAGGTAAACAATATCTCCATTCTGGACACCGCCAAACAGCCGCTGGAATCCAACCTGTGCATGGCGCTGGTGCGCGAGCTCAACGATGCCAACGATAACGCCCTGTTCAACATCGCAGTGGCGGCGCGGGTCAATCTCCATGGTGAAGCCATGCTGGCTGCCGCCGATGCGGCGCGCGAGGCCGGCAACGCCCCCAACACGGCGATCAGCGCGGCTGTCGCGCTGATCGGCCCGAAGCGCGTTGACGGCGCACGCCATGCTGCCGATACGTTGACCGAGTTGTTCGCCCACTCCGGCCTGCTTACGGGCGGTGATGAGCAGGCCAGGATTACGTCCGCCACGGCCAGCCCCGAACAACTCGCGACACTGCTGGGCAAAGCGCCGGATGCGCGAGCCGAAGCGATGCTCAAGGCGTTCGACAAACGCGGAGCCAAATCGGTTTTCGTGCGCTATCTGCGCAGCTTGAAAGGCTACCCGACTACGGACGCAGTGATCGCCGCGCTCACTACAACCATCGCCTGGGAGCCGTTGATCCGCAAACGCATCTCGCGCCTGACGGTGCGTAATTTGCCCTGGTATACCAACCTGTTCTCAACCATCATCGGCGCAGCAGCCGAAGGCAAGCACCACCAACCGGGCGAGTTCTGCGGCATCAGCAACGAAGAAATACTGGAGTCCTGGACCACTACCCAGATTGCCTATCTCTCCCTGCTCGGCGAGCGGCCAACAGCGGAAAATTTATTCCCGTTCCAGGTCATACTGGGACTGATCATCTCCAACGGCGTCGGTACCATCTCGGCACAGGGCTGCAAAGGCGCAGTATCGGCTGACGGCCCGGAATCGCCGGAGCGGGTGCAGATCAACAAGGGCATGATCGGTTTCCTCACCCACACCGGCTTTGCCCACGGTGGCAATGGCTACGAGGGTATCCAGTTCCTGATCGAGAGTTTCAAAAGCACCTCGCTGGCCGATGCCAGCGCCGCCGATCACGGCATTGATCTGAAGGCAATGGCAACGGCCTACGCCAAGGCTTTCAATGATGAAAAGAAAGCCAACAAAGCGCTCGGCCTGCCGGTGCGCAGCATCCCCGGCGTCAACCACCCGGTATTCAAGGGGCACTTGGTCAACAAAGACCCGCGCGAAGTTTACATCGCGAGCTTGTTCGAAGAACGTGGCGAGAAGAATATATTTCACGATTATTACAGGACGCTGGTGCAGGCCCTGTTCGACAACGGTGTGACCGCCAATGTATTTTGCGTCAACATTGATGCCATCATCGCCGCGATGCTGCTGAAACTCCTGTGGTCGCGTTACCGCAAGGGTGTATTCAGCGAAAGCTCGATGGAAATGGCGGCATTCACCGCATTCCTGTTCGGACGCATGGCGGGATGCGCAGGCGAAATAGACGACCACATCAACCGTGGACGCAACATGGATACCCGTACTCCGGCTTCGCAGTGCAGCCACGTTTCGTAGGTGGGCGCCAGTTGTTTTGAAGGTGGGGTAACTCGTGGATGGGTGGGGCGTAGCTTTGCCCATCAATTCTGTTACCGATGAACGAAGGGTATCGCGTTGCTTAACCCATCCTACGCGGGTGCTATCGGATCAAGGGCTGGTTCTTAACGCAACCATTGGAAAGCTTTTTTAGGCGGGAAGCCCAGTTATTAACTCGCCGCCATATTGCCGCAACAACTTGAGCATTCCCGCCGCCTTATCCAGAGTTTCCTGATATTCCTCTGCCATATCGGAGTCCGCCACAATACCGCCGCCCGCCCAGCAGCGAATTTCGTTGTCAGAGTACATTAGCGTGCGGATAACGATGTTGCTATCCATGTTGCCGTCGAAGCCGACATATCCTATCGCTCCGCAGTATATGCCACGGCAGTTTGGCTCAAGCTGATCGATGATTTGCATGGCGCGCAGCTTGGGCGCACCAGTGACAGAGCCGCCGGGGAAGCAGTCGCGTAGCACATGCAGCGCATCACGTCCTTCAGCCAATTTGCCCTCCACTGTACTGACCAGGTGATGCACGTTGGTGAAACTTTCCACCCCGAACAGTCTGGGCACGTGCACCGACCCAGGCGCGCAACTTTTGCCGAGGTCGCTGCGCAACAAATCTACGATCATCAGGTTTTCCGCACGGTCTTTGGGGTGGTTGCGCAAATCTTCGGCAAGCTGTTTATCCAGACGCGCATCGCTGCTGCGCGGGCGGGTGCCTTTGATCGGCCTGGTTTCCACGTTGCCGTTTCGCACACAAAGAAATTGTTCCGGTGAGGCGCATAAAATCTGGACTTGCGGGAGATTTAAAAATGCGGAATACGGTGCGGGGCTCAGGCTGCGCAACGTGAGATAGGCGCACAAGGCATCGCCAGAGGCTACTGCGCTGAAGCGTTGCGCAAGGTTGACCTGATAGCAGTCACCCGCTTGCAAATAATTTTGCACTTGCGCAAAAGCGGCGGCGTAACTGTCCGGTGTGAAATTGGATTGCACCTTACCGCAGACTTGAAAATCAACCTGTTGCAACGGGGGTTGATTTCGCAGACGCGCAAGAATATCGGGGAGCAGCTTTGCCGTTTGGGTAAAACGCTGCTGCGATACCAGCCGCATGCTGCGATGCTGATGGTCGAGCACGATGGCCCAGTCATAGATGCCGATTGCCATATCTGGCAAGAGTTTGGCATCTTGCGCCTGTGCAGTGCCAGGCAACGTAATCATGCGGCGCGCCAGGTCATATCCCCAGTAGCCCAATGCGCCTCCTGCAAAAGGAATATCGTGCTTGGCTGTTACCGGTTCGCCCAGTTGCTGTCGTAATAGTGTAAATGGATCAGCGGATGTATGCTTCGTCCCGGCGACGCTGGTAATTTCGGTGTGTGCTCCATGCGTGATCAGTGTCACCACAGGTTGCGCGCAGATGATGTCGTAATGCCCCAACCCCGCGCTGTCCAGCCACACAGCCCAAGGCAGGTCGGCGATGGCTGCATAGCAGGCGGCGGCATCCGCAACGTAGGGGAGAGGTGCGCTATAAAACATCAATGTGGAATTTCAACTGAACCATGAAAACCGCAGGGACAGCAATACACTCCAATCCAGCATCATTTCCCGGTAGCGTTTATAAGCAATTATAAACGCCGTTCGAAAGTGGATAGAAGCACATGCCAGCCATAGCGCTGGCAACGAAATGGCGCACACAGTCCTAACCGGGTGCGCCCAGCAAGCAACCCCAAAACTGCGGACAGCCCCGTCAAACTACAAAAAAACCAGGGGCCGTCTCCACAGTCTCTAGCACCATCAATTTGGCTTGCTAATGCCTGGCGTAGGGAAAGGCCAAGTTGTAGCCGGGCGTACAGGTGCCGGAGCAGAAGGAGCCGGCGCAGGCGCTGGCTTGCTTATCATTACAGCCGGTTTACTGGCTGGAGCCGCTTTTTTAGCTGCTGGTTTTTTGGCTACAGCTTTTTTAGCTACCGGTTTACTGGCTGGAGCCGCTTTTTTAGCTGCTGGCTTTTTGGCAACGGCTTTTTTAGCTACCGGTTTTTTGGCGGCTACTTTTTTAGCTGCCGGCTTTTTGGCAACGGCTTTTTTAGCTACCGGTTTTTTGGCGGCTACTTTTTTAGCTGCTGGCTTTTTGGCAACGGCTTTTTTAGCTACCGGTTTTTTGGCAACGGCTTTTTTAGCTACCGGTTTTTTGGCGGCTACTTTTTTGGCTGCCGGTTTTTTGGCGGCTACCTTTTTAGCTGCTGGCTTTTTGGCGACAGCTTTTTTAGCTGCGGGTTTAGCCTTCTTCTTTTCTTCTGCTGCCATTTCATTCTCCTTTGAAAATTAAAGTTTAAAGAAAATACAACATTGACAACTACTACACCCTCAGCACACCGCAACGCGGTATGGCCGAAGCACATTAATCCAAGATTGGGGCGCCACCTGCCTGAAACACGGCCGTGTGCTTAATACAAGATTTCTCCATCTTGAGATTGAATCTTTCCTCGCTCCATCAGAACTGGCTGGAGGCATTTCTTGAGCGCCCCAGCGCCTGACCATAAAATCTATGAATCTAGTGTTACACCAGCGCACCAGTGATTGCTCGATCAAATCGCGTTCTTGCGTTGAAGCAGCATCTTGAATGCCATTCGTGGCGTTCAATACTTTGTCAATTGAAACTGACATTTTCGCGGGATCCGGTTGAGCCACGAAATCATTGTTGATCGTCTTGTCTTGGTAAGACGGAGTATTGCAAGAGGGTGAAGAGTAGTCTGAAACGTCGCGGGCGGACACTGGGGAAGGTAAAACACTTTCGGCAACAAGCAGCATGCAACTCCCTTTGGATTGTCTCGGGCCGACTCAACCCGAAAACTTAAAAACCACTACATATAGTATCTGTGCTCCCTTATTCGCGCTAATTGTAGTACATAATAAAAATTATGCAAGCAAAATTTCAGCTAAATATCAATCAAAAAAATGTTTTCGGTTCGGCATAAGCCAAGAAAAATGCGCTGGGCTTTATAACAAGCTTTGCGATTTTGAGTGAGGTGTAGGTCGTGAGTGCTCGTAATTGAAATCTTTGGCGATGCAGCCAACAACACACATGGTTGTCCTAGTTCCGCGCAGTCTTGCTGGATATAAATAAACCGTTTGGCAACCGCATTTTGACTGCATAAACAGTATCGCGAAATTCATCAGTGCGTAGCAAAATAGCGCGGCCAGTCAAAATAAGGGCCTGGGTCGGTTTTGCGTTCCGGCGAAATATCGGCATGCCCGGCGATAGTGCGGATCGGGTATGTACGCTTAAGCAACCGAGTCAACCGGATCAGCGCAGAATACTGCTGATCGGTGAACGGAACATGGTCGCTGCCCTCCAATTCCACACCTATGGAAAAATCATTACAGCCGGAGCGCCCTTGCCATAACGATTCACCCGCATGCCATGCACGCTTGTTGCAAGGAACGAACTGGATCACCTCACCATTACGCCGGATAAGGAAATGTGCAGAAACCTTTAAACCGCGAAGTTGCGCGAAGTATGGGTGAGCTTCCACATCCAGGGTGTTAGTAAATAGTTGGGCTATTGCCTCACCAGCAAACTCACCAGGCGGCAAGCTGATGTTATGGATAACCATCAGCGCTATTGCTGCGCCGTGCGGGCGGGCGTCGCAGTTAGGCGAAGCAATGTGGCGGACGCCACTGAGCCAACCGTTTGCGCATATCTTCACCTCTTATTCCAATTCAATAATCAAGCCTGGCAACAGACTAACCATTGATGCCAAAGTAATGCTGTCAGCTGTCCTTGCAGCGCAGGAATGTGGAGTTGGCACATCTGAGGTGGAATTGGAACGCGAACAAGATGGCGAAGCGAAATCGGCGAAGGCAGTGCTTTTGGGGATGAGAAAAAAAGTCAACGCAGTTTTACCTGTGAAATGGAATTGAGCTTACTCATCTTTGCCGGTAATGCCCAGCCGCCCCATGCGGTAGCGCAACGCTCGGAAAGTTATGCCCAACACCCTGGCCGCAGCAGTACGATTGAAGTTGGTCTGTTGCAATGCTTCCAGTATGGCTGTGCGCTCGATACCATCCAGATATTCGGTAAGCGGATACTTGCCAGCCGCTTCCGGGTTGGCTGCTGAAACGCCAGTGTTATCAGCAACCAGTTGCAAATCGGTCGGCTTGATGATGCCGCCCGAACACAGAGCTAACGCGCGCTCGATGATGTTTTCCAGTTCGCGCACATTGCCTGGGAAATCATGATGGCATAGCGCTTGCAGAGCTTCAGGCGCAAATTCAACTGCCGCACCGTTGCGCAGGCGCGCCAGAAATTGGTTCGCAATTTCCGGAATGTCATCACGCATTTCGCGCAGCGGTGGCATGGGCAGAGCAATCACATTCAAGCGATAATATAAATCCTGGCGGAATTTGCCATGCTGCACCCGCTCTACCAACGCATGATGAGTAGCGCTGAGGATGCGCACATCTACAGTTTCCTCTTGGGTGGCTCCCACCTTGCGCACTTTCTTTTCCTGAATTACGCGTAACAGCTTGACCTGCATGGCCATGGGCAAGTCGGCTACCTCATCAAGAAACAAAGTGCCCCCATTAGCCGCATGGAAAAAACCTTCGCGGTCTTTTTCGGCGCCGGTAAACGCGCCCTTGCGGTAACCGAAAAACTCACTTTCCATAAGTGTTTCCGGAATTGCGCCGCAATTTACCGCGATGAAAGGCTGGTCGCGCCGTGAGCTTTTTTCCACGATCAGGCGTGCCGCAAGCTCCTTGCCGCAGCCCGATTCGCCGCTGATATGCACCGGAGCCTGGCTGCGTGCGACACGCTCGATCAGATCGCGTACCTTCTCCATGGACGGGGAGTGCCCCAACAGTGTGCGCACGCCATCTCGCACAGCGACAGATTGTCGTGGCAATTTGAGAACAGCCTTGACCAAAGCGCGCAACTGCTCCAACGCGACAGGTTTGGACAGATAGTCGAAAGCGCCAGCCTTGAGCACGGATATTGCGTTTTCCATATTGCCATGCGCTGTAATTACTGCGATCGGCACATCCATGCCTTGCTCAGAAATATACCGTACAACCTCCAAGCCCTCGCCATCCGGCAGGCGCATATCGGTCAGGCACAGATCATAGTGTTTGCTGTCCAATTGCCGCAAAGCCTCATGTACATTGGTGGCACGTTCGACTTGCAGGCCCATGCGCAACAGTGCAAGTTCCAGTAGCTCCAATATGTCCGGTTCATCATCCACCACCAGCACACGTGAATTGGTAAATTGCCGGTCAGCGCTCATCTCGTCCTCCAAAAACTATACGGAAGCACACCCCGCCCGCATCAGGCGCCACATATGCCAGGATAGCGCTGTTTGCCTCACACAATTCACGTGCGATATACAATCCCAGACCGGTGCCGCCAACAGATGTAGTAAAAAATGGCTCAAACAATTTTTGAACAATATCAGGCGCTATTGCGGGGCCATCATTAACAACCTCCAGCACCACCCTGCCCTCATCGGAGCACCTGACACCCAATTTCACACTGCCTGCCCGTTTCTGGCAATAACGCAGGGCATTGCGGCATAGGTTCCATAGCACTTGATCGAGATGTCCACGGTCAAAATTCACCTTGCAAGCAGATTTAACATCGAGTACAAGCACATCCTGCGACACGCCTTCAGTGTTATACAAGCCCTCGATAAACAAAGGTAACCTTTCTGCCAGATTAATAACTTCACTATGCACACGGTCTCGCTGATTCAGCTGCATGACATCCTGAACGATACGGTTCAACCTGGCAGAGTTATCCAGAATAATCTGGAAAAGGCGCGACGGTACCGAGCCATGCTTTTCTTCCAGCAATAATTCGGTAGCATATATGATGGATGAAAGAGGGTTGCGCACCTCGTGGGCAATGTTGGCGGTCAATCTTCCCAGTGCCGCAAGTTTGATCTGCTGGGCCTGCGCCTGAACGCGCTGCATGTCCTCAAGAAACAAAACGGCACCCCATAATCCCTCGCGCTGTACTGGAAGAATATGAACGCGTGTCTGGTAATTGGTGACAGGCAAACGGATTGTATTGTGTCCGTGCTCACGATCATTCCACCAGGCAGCGAACTGCTCAGCCAGAATGGGTGCGCACTCACCCAGTGTGACACTGCGCGTGGGTGGAAAAGTGTATCCCAGCAATCGCTCGGCACTCGAGTTGTGCTGCCTGACCATACCACGCACATCTACCACCAATACGCCGTCAGGAATATCCTGAATCACCAGACGGTTGGCCTCAGCCATGTTAGCTAGATCTATGCCGCGCAGAACTGCCAGGTTTTCGCTGGCAGCGGCATATTTGGCAAGCGTATATGACACCCAGGCTACAGCGAAATAGGCGGTACCCAACAACCCTTCATGCACATACTGTGCAACATCGGCGCCCCCGGTAAGCACCTCGTAGGAATGCTGCAATAACGTCGCGAAGGTTGCCAGTGCCGCAAAGAATAGGGTAATTTTTCCTCGGCTGATCAACCCCGCAGCCGCTAGTGACACCAGCAGCAATATTCCCAGGCCGCTCTGTATGCCTCCGCTGGCGTGTGACAAAACTGTCATGCAAACTATATCCAATCCAACCTGGATGGCTAACTGCCAACTTGGGTTGGGTAGGCGTAATTTAATTGACAGTTGTGAAGCCAATGCAAGCGCTAGATATACGATACTGGTGCGAATGAACAACGGCAGGTTGCTTGAACCAAAAGACAGGGAATCGCCAAATCGGACCACCAGAAAAACAAATAGGGATCCCAGAGTCAGGCGGTAAAAATTGAACAGGGTAAGCGAGTGCCACAATTCTTCCGGCGCGGGAGCGGGATAAACGCGTGATTGCAGGGCGATGAAAGGCCGACTGTCCAGCATCAAAGTTATTATGGTTTTTCGGTATGAGCGATGCGATGTGCATCGCTACAATAAAATTTACCGCCTGCCTGGATGCTTTCGCACTTTGGCAAATGCACACCACAATGCGCACAGAGCACCATATCCTCAGCCTGTCCGGGCACATTTTCCCTGGGGCCGCTTTCTTTGGGCGCACCTTTCCCAGGCCATTGCTTGCGATAAGACTTGAGCAACAGGTAAACAATAGCAATGACTGCAACTAGAAAAAGCAAGCGACTCATCGTGCCATACCCCGCATAAAACCTCTTGTGAGCGATTGAAGTGTGTTTGAGACGGCAATATTCTAACCCACGATTCCATCGTAACGATTGAGTTTATTAAATTGACCGGCTGGATTGAAGGAAAAATTCAATGTTGTGCGGGGCAAGAAAGAGTGCGGCTGCTAGCACCTTCACCCCAGAATGGAAAAAATACTCAAAGGCTATGCCTTAAACTTTGACACCGTGCTTTCCATTTCCTCCGCCAGATTTTCCAGATTGCGCGCAGAGGAAGCCGCCTCCTGGATGGCGGCATGGTTCTCGTCCGACATCTGCGCCACCCGTTCGACATTGCGCGCGATGTCGCTGCTGGCCACGCTTTGTTCTTTGATGGAGGCGCTGATATCGCTCGCCACATGGCTTACACGCTGCGCGCCTGCGCTGATCTGGTTGATCGCATCATCGGCTTGGCTGGCAAGTTCAACGCCCTTGTTGACCTGGCTGACTCCCATTTCCATACTGCTGACGGCGTTTTTGGTGCCCTCCTGAATCTTGCCGACAATCTCGGCGATTATCCGCGTTGACTGTGAAGTGCGCTCGGCCAGCTTGCGCACTTCGTCCGCCACCACAGCGAAGCCGCGGCCCTGCTCGCCGGCGCGCGCCGCCTCGATGGCGGCATTGAGCGCGAGAAGGTTGGTCTGGTCGGCGATATCCTTGATGACCTGCACAATGGTGTAGATTTCGTCGGACTGCTTGCCCAGATCCTGGATGATGACCGACGACTGGTTCACGGTGTCGGCAATACGCCGCATGTCGTTTACCACCTGCAGGATGACTTCGCTGCCCCTGGATGACAGGTTTCCGTTTTGCAACGAACTGTTATGCGCCTCGCTGGCATGCTCGGCGACCTGGTCTATGCTCACCGTCATCTGCTCCATGGTCGCGGCCATCGAGGCGGCCGATTCGCTTTGAGCCTGCGAACTGCTGGCTACCTGCTTCGTGGCGGCGGCCACCTGGCTGGCACCCTGGCGCACCTGTCCGGCGCTCCCGGATACGTTCCGGATGATGCCCTGCAAGCTGCCCATGAGCAGATTGAAGGCCTCGCCAGCCTGTGCGATTTCATCCTTGCCAGACACTTCCACGCGCTGCGTCAAGTCGTTATTGCTTTGGACCAGAGTAATGGTTTGATGTAGCCCGTGTATCGGGCCGATGATGCTCCTGACGATCCACACTCCCAACAGCACCGTCGCCAGGATGCCCGCAATACTGAAAACCATGTTGATGGCCAGCGCGGTGCGTGCCTTGGCGGCCAAGTCGGCGGCAATCTCCTGGATACCCGTGGCAACCAGGTTTTCCACGCCCTTCATGGTGTTGATGCGCGCGGTGGCGGCATTGAACCACTTGAGCGGATCAATGCCAAACCCAGCCTCCGCCACTTTATTGCCCGCAGCCCTGTGCATGGCGCCCGCCGTCTTATCGCCCGCTCCCTTGCGCATGACGTCAGCCACTTTATCGTTCACAGCCTTGCGCAGGGCTTCCACTTCGCTCATAACGGTCTTGCGCATGGCCTCTACTTCACCCGTAACTGCGCCAGACAATTTGCTCTCGTAAAAGCTTCTTTCATCATCGGTGGCAAGATCCTTGAAAATCTCCAGATGCTCCTTTTGCGCAGCAACCAGATCAAGGAAAATCTGGTACTGCGGCGGCTCAATCTTGTCGGCGGTGAACACCTGTGTCATCAGCGCACGCTCCCGCCCCGCATGTTCCTTGGCGTCAAGAAACATCATGTATGCCTGCAAGCGCTTGATGACAAGCAGGCTGGCCTGTCCGCTGATTTCATGTGTCGTTTCAAGCAGGGTTTCAATGGCGCCGGTGTAGTAAGCGGCGGCGGCTGGCGCGGGAACACTGAACTGCGAGGCTGCATCGCGGTTGTCCTTGAGGCCATTCAGCTTGCTTGAGGCCGCTTCAAGTGCGGTGCGGAAGGAAACGGACATGCCCGTCGTGTTCACCTGGCTGTAGCTTTCCTTGAACAGCGCCAGGTTCTTGTCAGTTTCGGCGCGGTATCCCGGCAGATCCTGGGCAAATCTTTCGCCCTTCGACGACACGAAACCTGCCGTGGCGCCCCGCTCGACCTGCAAATAGTGCGCAAGGTTGCCGACGGTGACGGCGAGTTTCATCAGAGATTCGGTTTGCGCCAGATTTTTCCATTGCTGATAACTCTGCCAGGCGCCGATAGCCGAGTACACAAGCATTCCTGCCAGCGGAAGGGTTAGCAAGAGAACCAGTTTTTTTGCAATGGAAATATTTTTCATCAGTTCACCCCTAAAAATTCGTCACACCGTCTTCGCGTGAATGACGGTGTTTTCAGTCTAATAGACAAGCTGGATTGCGTGCATTTATAGCATTATCGGCAGCAATACCCATAACTTGAACAGGGGAAGAAAACTGGCCTTGTTCAGCAGTTTGGCGGAGAGATAGGAGGGTTGGGGTTGCCTGATTTAAGTGCAATCAAGCACCGGGTTTTTTGGCAACGGGTTTTTTGGAGGCGGGTTTCTTTGGGGCTACGGGTTTCTTTGGGGCGGCAGATTTTTTTGGAGTGGCGAGTTTTTTTGGAACGGCAGAAATCTTTGGAGTGGCAGGTTTCCTGGCAGAGGGTGTCTTGACAGCGGCTTTTTTGGCTGTCGGTTTTTTGGGTGCCGGGCCTTTTGCTATACGTGCAGCCAGCAGTGCCATGCCCTCTTCCAGTGTGATTTCGTCCGGTGAGGTGCCTTTGGGCAGGGTAGCGTTGGTCTTGCCGTGGCGCACATACGGGCCATATCGGCCGCTGCAAATTTCCACGCTGGACTTGTCGTCCGGGTGGTCGCCCAACGTGCGCAATATGGTGTTGCCTTCTCTGGCTTGCGCCAGCAATTCCACTGCGCGATCCAGTCTGATATCGAAGATGCTGTCTGAGCGCGGGATGGATTTGAACTTGCCGTCATGTCCGATGTAGGGGCCGAAGCGGCCGATATTGACGATGATTTTCTTGCATGTTTCAGGGTGCGCGCCGAGCTCGCGCGGCAGCGATAGTAGCTTCAGTGCGCCAGCCAAATCGGCTTGTTCGATGGGCATTTCTTTCGGCCAGGAGACGCGCTTGGGCTTGGCTTTTTCACCTTTGATAACTTCGCCAAGTTGTACGTAGTGGCCGTACGGACCGCGTAGCAGCAGCACGGGTTGATTGGCCTCGGGATGCACGCCAAGTTCCAGTCTTGTCGTGGCATCATCTTGCGTTTCGCCGTTCAAACTGCGTTTGTATTTGCACTCCGGATAGTTGGTGCAACTGATAAAGCTGCCATATTTGCTGAGTTTTTTGGCGAGCGGCTTGCCGCAATCCGGGCAGGCTTCGTCGAGTAATTCTACCGGGCGGTCTATGTTGGTTTTTTCTTTGATGAGAACGGAAAAACCATTCCAGAATTCTTCCATCACACCAATCCAGTCACGCTTGCCTTCGGAAACTTCGTCCAGCTCGTCTTCGAGGTGTGCGGTGAAGCCGTAATCTACGTAGCGGGTGAAATGATCGGTGAGGAAGCGCGTAACGACGCGCCCAACATCGGTCGGGACGAAGCGTTTTTTGTCAAGAATGGCGTATTCTCTTGCTTGCAGAGTGGAGATGATAGTGGCGTAAGTGGACGGGCGACCGATGCCATACTCTTCAAGCGACTTGACCAAGCTGGCTTCGGAAAATCGTGGTGGCGGTTGGGTGAAGTGCTGTTCGCCATACAGCTTGTCGAGAGGCAATACGTCACCCTCGGCCAGCGGTGGAAGCTTGCCGGCTTCTTCTTCCTCGGCATCGTCCACATCTTCCCGGTAAACACCGATGAAGCCGGGGAACACCAAGGTTTGGCCGGAAGCGCGGAACAGTGTGGTGTCACCGCCCAGGCGGATGTCCAGACTGACCGTGTCGAAACGCGCAGGAGCCATCTGGCACGCCAGTGTGCGCTTCCAGATCATCTCGTAGAGGCGCGCCTGATCTGCGGTCAAATGGCTGCGCACGCTGTCCGGTGTACGCAGGATCGAGGTCGGGCGGATCGCTTCGTGAGATTCTTGTGCGTTCTTGGTTTTGCTCTTGTAGGCCGGTTGGGTGGTCGGCAGATACTCCGACGAGAAATTATTTTTTATGTAGTCGCGGATTTCCTGCACCGCTTCTTTCGCCAGAGATACCGAGTCGGTACGCATATAGGAAATCAAGCCAACCATCTGTCCGCCGATGTCCGCTCCTTCATACAGCGATTGCGCGGTGCGCATGGTGCGGTCGGCGGTCATGCCCAGTTTGCGCACGGCTTCCTGTTGCAAGGTGGAAGTGGTGAACGGGGCGGCAGCATAACGCTGCTTGGCTTTTTTCTCGACGCGCACCACCTTGGGCGGCAGCTTGGCATCGTTGAGTTTGGCGTGAATTGCGTCGTATTCGGCTTGGCTACCGATGCTGAGCTGCTCCAGCTTTTCCCCCTGATACTGGAACAGTTTGGCGGTAAACGGCTGATGATCTTTGTGGCTGTCCAGATGCACGGTCCAATATTCCTGACTGCGAAATGCTTCTATCTCCAATTCACGCTCGACAATCATGCGCAGCGCGGGGCTTTGCACACGTCCAGCCGACAGCCCCGGGCGGATTTTGCGCCACAACAGCGGCGATAAATTGAAGCCAACCAGATAATCCAGCGCACGCCGCGCCTGCTGCGCATTTACCAGCGGCATGGAGATTTCGCGAGGGTGAGCGACTGCTTCGCGCACCGCTGACTGGGTGATTTCATAGAACACCACGCGCTGCATATTCTTGTTCTTTAAGCCGCGCTTTGCTTTGAGCAGCTCGGAAATGTGCCAGGCAATTGCTTCTCCTTCGCGGTCCGGGTCGGGTGCCAGCAGGATGTTGTCGGCTTCTGCTGCGGCTTTGGCAATGGCATCCACGTGCTTGCTGTTGCGCGCGATGGTTTCATACTGCATGGCAAAACCATTTTCAGTGTCAATCGCGCCTGACTTGGGTATCAGGTCACGTACGTGGCCGTAGGACGCCAGCACCTCGAAATCTTTGCCCAGATATTTTTTCAGGGTGGCAGCTTTGGCCGGGGATTCAACGATCAGAAGGTTGCTCGCCATGGATAAAATTGTCGCCAGGGTTAATGTAAGCGGCCGGAATCAACCGGAGTAAGCAGGTTTTCAACTATCAAGGGATCCAGTTCTTCATGCTGGTTCCACAACACCAGCAGCGCAATCAGCTTGACCTTGCCCAGCGGCAGGTTTTCGCGGCCTAGCGCAACGGCACGGTCCAGAATCATCTCCCTTTCCACTGGAGTAAGCATTTTGTGTTGTTCCCAGAACGTCAGGAAACGGCGGGCTTCCGGGCTGATGCGCTTGATTTCCAGGTCGGCGTAGCAGCGCACCCCGCCATTGTTGATGGCGGACGGATAGTCCGTTTGGGTCAGTTGCTTCAGGCCGGACAACCAAGACAGCGCTTGGTGGATATCCTCATCCTCAAACCCGGCGGCGCTTAACTTGAGGGATAGCTTGTCGGAATCGGGGTAACTGCCAGCATAAAAATAACTTTCAAATAAAAACATCAAAATATCAAACATGGCGCCCCGATAAAAACAGATTTTAACCTATGCGTTGGTAGAGACCGCCTGGCAAGGTGGCAACGATTCCATCCAACTCCAGTTGCAACAGGATGGCGGATAGTTCCTCAATCGTCAAGCCACTGCGTTGAATCAAGCTGTCGATATCGACAGGATCGAAACCCAGTTGAGCGAGTAGTGGGTGGTCTTCCGGCTCGGTAACTTGCAGGGCCGGGCCGGTGGTGAAATGCCCTAATTCTTCGAGGATATCTTGTGCGCGCTCCACCAATTTAGCTCCCTGTTTGATCAGATGGTGGCACCCCTTGGCCTGGGGGGCATGGATGGAACCGGGAATGGCGAACACTTCACGCCCCTGCTCCAACGCCATGCGTGCGGTGATCAGCGAGCCGCTTTGCAGCGAGGCTTCAACCACCAGACAGCCCAAACTCAGGCCGCTGATGATCCGGTTGCGGCGCGGAAAGTTTGCCGCCAACGGCGGGGTGCCCAACGGGAATTCAGAGATCAGCGCACCTTCCTGGGCCAGTTGATGCGCCAGTTCACGGTTGGCGGCAGGGTAAATCCGGTCCAGCCCGGTGCCTACCACCCCGATGCTGGATCCTTGTTCGAGCAGCCCGCCACGATGTGCGGCAGCATCAATGCCATGCGCCATGCCGCTGACGATACACAATCCAGCAGCGCTTGCTGCCTGCGCAAAAGCTTCTGCGTTTCTCAATCCCTGTGTGGTGGCGTTGCGGCTGCCGACGATAGCGAGTGCCGGCCGGTTGAGCAATTTGAGTCGGCCCTTTACATACAACAAAAAAGGGGGGTCGGGGATGTTGAGTAATACTTGCGGATAATCGGGGTCGGCCAGCGTGACGATGTGGTTTTGCGGGTCATCCAGCCAGCGTGCTGTGGGCGCTAGCGCAATATCGTCCCAGCCTTTAGCGATGATTGCTGCCACCGCTGGTTGAACCGCTTGCTCCAGGGTATGCGCCGGTGTGGCGAAAATGTGGTGGGGATCGCCGAAGGTTTGCAACAAACGGCGCAGCCCTTCATTACCCAACCCCGGTATCTGGTTCAGGGCAACCCATGACGCAAGTCCTGCGTCCATAGCCATAAAAAGTCTTAGGGTGTCTGCGCGCTATCCAGCAACTCAACTGGCAAGCGGGTTTGCATGACGAGCGCGTATGCTACCTTGTCGAATGTGCGGAACACGAACAGCAAACCATAACGCACAGCTGGCAAGGTGATGTCTTTGCCGTTGTCTTTCACTACCTCACCCTTGCGGTACAGCGCAAGGACATTGCCATTTTCCAGGCCGTCCCGGCGCCCTTTGTTGAGCGTGATAATGGCGTTCTGTCCGGCTTGTGAAATGCCGCCATATATCGAAATGACGCGCGCAGTAACAAAGTCTGCCGGAGCATGGGGCAAATAATTGTTGGCCATTACGCCAGCGGACTGAACCAGGCGATCTCCCTTGCCTATTTCCTGAAGCGAATTGGTAATTTTGACCGTGCTGATGTCGGCAAATTTTTCGACATTTACATCACCCAGGTAGATGGCTTCATGCCCCAGCACCTCTTTGCTGTCCGGATCGCGAAATGTTTGGCCCGGACGATAAACTTGCCAGGACGAAACTTGCCATGCCGGCCCCTTGTTTTCTGTCAGGCCTTTCACATAAGCAGTATCGCCCTTGCCCAGAATGACGCGCTGATCATCGGCGCCAACCAGCCTTGGCGCGCCGGACAGTTCATTTTCCTCGACGACCAGCGGGCGGCTGAGCAGGGGAATAATGGCACTTGCCGGAATGCTGGGTATTGCGTCATGCTCGGTGCTCTGCGCGCGCACCTTGGGGGATAATTTTTCGACGTTATCGGAAGATTCGGCGCCGGAAACATCCGCCTTATCAACCTCACCAACGCGCAATGTCCCGGTTGTACGATCCAGCACTATCACATCGCCCGGATAAATCCAGTGCGGGTCTTTGATGGTATCTTTGTTCAGGCCCCAGATTTGCGGCCATTTCCAAGGGTCTTTGAAAAACATGGAGGAAATATCCCACAGCGTGTCGCCTTTCACCACAATGTGGCGATCAGGGGCGTTGTCGCGAATTTCAGGCGTAGCGGCAAGGGCAAATGCAGGCAATAAACAGCAAATCAACGATATAATGAACTTATGCATGGCAACCCCTGCAGAATAAATAGTGAGTGCGGCGCGCCCAAATTCATGGACTTATCGCGCAACGGCTTAAATTCTGCATCCAGTCTTTTAAATTAGCAAGCATTTATGGCAATTCTCAAAATACTGCAATATCCGGACGAGCGGCTGCATACCATCGCGAAGCGCGTGTCCGGAGTGACTGCCGCTACCCGCAAGCTCATACGCGACATGGCGGAAACCATGTATGCCGCTCCCGGCGTGGGGCTGGCCGCTACCCAGGTGGACGTGCATCAGCAGATCATTGTGATAGACATCACCGAGACCCGCGATAATCTGCTGGTATTCATCAACCCGGAAATCATTGCCAGCAGCGGCGAAATAGAACGCGAGGAGGGCTGTTTGTCAGTTCCGGGCGTGTATGAAAATGTTCGTCGCGCCGAAGCTATCACCATGCACGCTACAGACGCACATGGCAAGTCTTTCACGCTGGAGGCAGGCGGATTCTTGGCTACATGTGTGCAACACGAGGTGGATCACCTCAAGGGTAAAGTCTTCGTCGAGTATCTTTCGCAGCTCAAACAGACGCGGATTCGCGCCAAGCTCAAGAAACACCGCCGCGAAACACTATAACGGAATGCTCCCTTGAAAATCATTTTTGCGGGCACCCCGCATTTTGCCGCCGCCGCCCTGGAAACGTTGTTGGCGCATCAATTCGGCGTGGTGGCGGTATTGACCCAGCCCGACCGCCCCGCCGGGCGCGGGATGCAACTTGCTCCCAGCGCGGTCAAGCAAATGGCTTTGCACCACGGCTTGCCGGTGCTGCAACCGCGATCCTTGAAAGAGGAAGGGGTTCAGCGCGAACTTGCTGGGTATGCGGCGGATGTGATGGTAGTCGCAGCATATGGGTTAATCTTGCCGCCAGCGGTGCTGCAAATGCCACAACACGGCTGCCTGAACATCCATGCCTCGCTGCTGCCGCGCTGGCGCGGCGCGGCACCCATTCAGCGCGCAATTCTGGCGGGTGACGGCGAAACCGGCATCACCATCATGCAGATGGATGCCGGGCTGGACACCGGGGACATGCTGCTTAAAAAATCCTGCCCGATCGGCGCGTATGACACCACGCAAACGTTGCACGATAAACTGGCGGCGCTGGGCGCAGAAGCTGTTGTCGAGGCGCTGCGTTTGTTGGAGCAGGGACGATTGGCGTGCATGCCACAAGATGCAGCGCAGGCGACTTATGCCGCCAAGCTGACCAAAAACGAAGCACAAATTGGCTGGGCGGAAGATGCCGCATATATCGCACGCGCGGTGCGCGCCTACAACCCTTTCCCGGTAGCGCATACCACTCTGAATGCGACTCCCATCAAGATATGGCAGGCCAGCGCGCGCACCGGTCTGAGCGGCGAACCTGGAGAAGTATTGTCCATGGAAAAAGACGGCATCGTCGTGGCGTGTGGCCGTGGCGCCTTACGCATGGAGGTGTTGCAGCGCCCTAACGCCAGGGCGCTTCCGGCGGCGCAGTTCGTGCAGGGATTTGCGGTTCATCCCGGCGACCGCTGCACTTGATATGGACATCACGCAGCAGGGAGCCAGCCAGGTTGTTTGCCAAGTATTGGGTGGGCGTAACCTGAATCGGGCATTGAGCGCATTCCTGCAAGCTGCGCCCGAACTGGCTCCACAACAGCGCGCGGCACTGCAGGATTTAAGTTATGGCACGATGCGTTTCTACGGCCAGTTGCTGCGCGTGCTGGAACAGTTGCTGCATAAGCCGGTGCATGATGCGCAACTACGCTGCCTGCTGCTGGTGGCGTTGTATCAACTGCAATACTGCAAGGCCATGCCCTATGCGGTAGTGGATCATGCTGTGCGCGCCGCACGCAAACGCAATGCGGCGGCAAGTGGGTTAGTGAATGCGGTGCTGCGCAATTTTCTGCGCAACCGGGATGCACTGCTCGCCGTTGCCGCCAGCAGCGAAGAAGGCCGCTACTCCTACCCGCAATGGTGGATAGATGCAGTCAAGGCGCAATATGGCGAACAAGCGGAAGCTATTCTGCTGGCCGGTAACCAGCATCCGCCGATGACGCTGCGCGTGAATCGCCGCCGTACTACGCCTGCCGATTATCTGGCGCTGCTTGCGCTGCATGACATCCAGGCCAGCCTGATCGAACCGGACGCCGTGTTATTGCAGCGCCCCATGCCGGTGGACAAGTTGCCGGGTTTCTCCGATGGTTTGGTTTCGGTGCAGGATGCCGGAGCGCAATATGCGGCGCATTTGCTGGATGTGCACGACGGCATGCGCGTGCTGGATGCATGCGCGGCGCCCGGCGGCAAGAGCACCCACCTGATGGAGCTGGCGCAACTCGATTTGCTCGCATTGGATAAGGATACGCAACGTTTGGATCAGGTGCGCGGGAACATGCAGCGCCTGCAATTGAATGCCCGGTTACAGGTTGGCGATGCGGTGCAGCCCGCCGATTGGTGGGACGGCCAGCCGTTCCAGCGCATTCTCGCCGATGTGCCCTGCTCCGCCTCGGGTGTGGTGCGCCGCCATCCCGATATAAAATGGCTGCGCCGTCCGGAGGACATAGACGGATTTGCGCAACAACAAGTGCAAATTCTTTCCGCATTGTGGCGGCTATTGGCAAGTGATGGTAAATTGCTCTATGCAACCTGTTCCATTTTTGCGCGGGAAAACCGCCAGGTCATCAGCGAGTTTTTGCAACAGCATGACGACGCCCGGCCTATACCACTATCTGTGCCCAACCTGGATGAAGGCCAACTCCTGCCCGATGATCAGCATGACGGTTTCTTTTATGCACTGCTGCACAAACAAGCATAACTGGCTGCAGGATGGCCGCTGCGCGGTAGCGTGGCGCACCCCGCTGTATGCCTTACAGGCACTGTTGTTTGCGTTGATGCTGCTGTGCCTGTGCATTTCCACCGTCCGCGCCGAGGGCATAGAGGTGCGCAAGGCGGAAGCGCATTTTTCCGACGGCAGCTACCAGCTTTCCGCCAACTTCGACCTCAGGTTCAATTTCGTGGTCGAACAGGCCTTGGAGCAAGGGGTGCCGCTGTATTTCATCAGCGAATTCTCCCTTACCCACCCGCGCTGGTACTGGTTGGACGAGGTGGTTACGCAAAGCGAACAGACCATCAAGCTGTCCTATAACACCCTTACGCGCCAGTACCGCATTACGCGCGGCGCACTGTTCCAGAATTTCGCCAGCCTGGATGACGCATTGCGCATCATCGGGCGCCAGTCAGCTGCACCCATTCCGGCGGCACTGCTCAAGGGGAGCGGCGGCTATATTTCGGAGATGTTGTTCAAGAAGGACAACAACTACGTCGCGGCGGTGCGCCTGCGCCTGGACGTGACGCAATTGCCCAAACCGCTGCAGGTCAACGCCCTGGCAAGCGACGATTGGAGCCTTGATTCAGATTGGTATCGCTGGATCGTGCGCCCCGATGCGGCAGTGCACTAAGTGTGGATAGGCCGTGAAGTATTTGATATTCATCAGCACCCTGATTGGTTGTTTGCTGCTATACCTGTTATCGAGTGCCAGCGCCAACACCGACCTGTTCTCGCGCAACTACTATGGCCTGTTGGCACTGTCCGGGATGCTGGCATTGTGCCTTGCAGTTCTGGTGGGATATCAGCTTTGGCAACTGCGCGGCAAGATCAAGGCGCAGGTGTTCGGCGCGAAACTCACCTTGCGCCTGGCGCTGGTTTTTACCTTGATCGCGGTGCTGCCTGGCTTGTTGGTGTATGGTGTGTCAGTGCAATTCCTTGGCAAGAGCATCGAGTCGTGGTTCGATGTCAGGGTGGAAAAGGCGTTGGAGGGCGGCTTGAATCTGGGCCGGAGTTCTCTGGAAAATGGGCTCAAGGAATTAGGCAAGAAGGGGCAATTCATCGCGCTGCTGCTGGCTGAGCAAGCACCCGAACAGCACACAGGCACATTGAGCCGGTTGGTAGATGAGGGTGCGGAACAAGAAGTGGCGCTGTTCAACGACAGTGGCAAGTTGCTGGCATTCGCCAGCAGTAGCCATAAACCGTCCCCCGATATTCCTGATACTGCGGTGCTGCGCGAGGTTTACAAAAGTGGTTTGTACAGCATCATTGATACCTTGCCCGATAACAGCATGGTATTGCGCGTGCTGGTACCGGTCCATCCGTCGAGCAAGGCACAGGAAATGCGCATCCTGCAATTCGTGCAACCGGTACCGAAACAACTTTCCGGCGATGCGGAAACGGTACAGGCGGTGTACCGCGATTACAAGCAGCTATCGCTGTCTCGCCTCGGGTTGAAGCGTTTGTACGGCATTACGCTGACGCTGTCGCTGCTGATAGTGTTGCTGAGTGCGGTATCGGCCGCTTTTTTCATCAGCGGACGGTTAAGTGCGCCGCTCGCGGCTCTGGCCGAGGGTACGCGTGCTGTGGCACAGGGCGACTTTTCCCTGCAGCACCCGGTCAAGAGCAGCGATGAACTGGGTGTATTGACCGGGCTGTTCAACCAGATGACGCTACAACTGGCCGATGCGAAAACCATGAGTGAACAGCAACAGCTTCAGGTGGAGAATGCCAAGGCTTATCTGGAAAGCGTGCTGGCACACCTGTCTTCGGGGGTGCTGGTGGTGGACGAGCAATTCAGGCTGCGCTCTGTCAACAGTAGCGCGGCGCAGATTCTTGGAGCGTCACTGCTGGATATGCACGGCACGCCGTTGCCGGAAATTGCCATTCAGTACCCATTGTTGCGGCCTTTCACCGCTGCGGTCATGCAGGCGTTCGACGAGGCTCATGGCAGTGAATGGAAGCGCCAGATTGAGCGGCTCAGCAAGAATGGCAACCAGATATTGTTGATGCGCGGCACACGGCTGGCTACAGCGACAGAAAACGGCTATGTGGTGGTGTTCGACGACATTAGTTATTTGCTGCAAGCGGAACGCCATGCCGCATGGGGCGAGGTGGCGCGCCGCCTGGCGCATGAAATCAAGAATCCGCTTACACCCATCCAGCTTTCTGCGGAGCGTCTGCAGCACAAGTTGAATACAAAGCTGGATGAGGAAGATGCGCTGTTGTTGCAGCGTGCCACGCAGACCATCGTGAGCCAGGTGGCAGCAATGAAAAACATGGTGATGGAATTTTCCGATTATGCGCGCGCGCCGTCTCCCAAGCTGACGGCGCTGGACATGCACCAATTGTTGCGCGAAGTGCTGGGTTTGTATGAGGCCAACAATAACCCGATTGTCCTGCGCCTGAATGCAACGCAGGCCTGGGTGAAGGGGGATGCGACACGCTTGCGCCAAGTGATCCATAACTTGTTGCAAAACGCGCAGGATGAATTGCATGGCGCGCCCCAGCCGGAAATTATTTTAAGTACAGCGAGTGAGGGCGGAACATTGAAGCTGTGTGTACAAGATAACGGTAGCGGCTTCCCGGAGCACTTGCTGGCGCGCGCCTTTGAGCCGTACATGACAACCAAGTCCAAGGGCACCGGCCTGGGTTTGGCAATTGTAAAAAAAATTGTAGAAGAGCACGGTGGCAGTATAGCCATCGAAAATGTGATTTTGGGCGGCACGCGAATGAACGTCACCCTCCCTTCACTGAATGAGGTCGCATAATGTCAGCTAAAGAAATTCTGGTGGTAGATGATGAAATCGGGATACGCGAGTTGCTCTCGGAAATCCTGTTTGATGAAGGCTACCGTGTGCATCTGGCAGAAAATGCCGCCCAGGCACGCGATTTCCGCAAACAACAAACACCGGATCTGGTGCTGTTGGATATCTGGATGCCGGATACCGATGGCGTCACCTTGCTCAAAGAGTGGGTGGCGCAGGATTTGTTGACCATGCCGGTAATCATGATGTCTGGCCACGGCACTATAGAAACCGCCGTAGAGGCTACGCGCATCGGTGCGGTAGATTTTCTGGAAAAACCCGTTGCGCTGCAAAAATTGCTCGATACAGTTGCAAAAGCGATCCGGCAGGGTGTGCCACGCCTCAGACGGTATTCAGATATCGTGGAGGGGGATTCCGCCATGAAAGCGGCGCCGGTTTTTTCAGAATTGCTCGACTTGCCCTTGCGCGATGCGCACGATCGTTTTGATACCCTGTACTTCAACTATCATATGCGCAAGGAAAGCGGCAACATGGCGCGCGTGGCACAGAAAGCCGGCTTGGAGCGCACACATGTGTACCGCAAGCTCAAGCAGCTCGGCGTCAAATACACCGATAAAGAGCTGGATGGCAACCAGCAATAACGGTCTGGCGCTCCACATAAAACTCTCATGCTCTGCGGGTTGATTTCGGAAATGACGAAGTATATTCTTCCGCGCCTTCAAGGTCGCGGATCCAAATTTCAACCCCCAATCTCATAGCAACCAGGCCAATTTCATTATGTCAATTCCACCAGATTATTCACGAGTGTTTGTTACTGGCGTGGGAGGCCCTTCGGGCAAAGCCGCGACAACAGCGCTTAAAGCACGGGGTTTTATAGTTGTCGGCGCCGATATGAACAAGGTGTCAAATGAAGCCGATCAGTTTGTACAGGTTCCGGCGGCACTCGATACTATGTATCCTGACATGGTGCGCAGCCTGATACGCGAGCACCGTATCGGCTGGCTGTTTCCGACTGTGGCTGAGGAACTGGTGATAGTGGCCGAACTCGCTGCGGAGCTGCGCGCGCAAGGGGTAGCAGTATTCATATCAGACCCGGCAGCAGTGCGTATCTGCCAAGACAAGTGGGAGACGGCGCAGGCTTTACATGCGCGCGGAATTACCGTGCCGGCGAGTGCCGTGGGCAATGCAGACGATCCGGCGGTGCGTGCTCTCGGCTTTCCCCTGGTCTCGCGGCCACGTGTCGGGCGTGGTGGACGCGGTGTTGTCGTGCATGACGGCCCGGGTGTGGTGCCAGCGGTGTCGGACCCGATCTGGCAGGAATTCATGGACGGTGTCGAGTACGATGTATTGTTGGTACGTCACCCGGACATGCCACAGCGCCTGATCATGTGTCAGGTGTTCGAGAAGACCCTGCTCAAGGAGGGTCGTGTCGGCAACGCTATCGAGGTAAAAGCCGTCGAGGCTACAGATGTTTTGACGCTCGCCGAAAACACCGCGCGTGCTCTCGCACTGACCGGGCCTATCGACATGGATATCCGCCGAGGGCAAGACGGTGTCCCTAGGCTGCTCGAAATCAACGCCCGCATCGGGGCGCATGCGCTCAAGGCACCTGCGGTGTTTGACGTGCTGGTGGAATTGGTGCGGCAGGGACATCGCGGATGATCGTTGACGGCGCGCTCCTGGCCTTTTTCTTTTTCGGCGCCGTCTGCTTCTATTTCGGGCTGGTCTCGCTCGCATATTACCCGCTGGCTTTGAGTTACCCGTTCTGGGAGCGGCGGTTGATACAACGTGCGCGGGTGCAGCACTACACGCCGTCGGTGAGTGTCCTTGTTCCAGCATACAACGAGGAGAGGACAATCGCTGTGAGCCTGCAATCGATGCTCGACTCGGATTATCCTGATTTCGAAGTGATCGTCATTAATGATGGCTCAACCGACCGCACCGAGGCCGAGCTACAAGCTTTGCTTGCTGATCCGCGATTGCACTATATCAAGAAGGAAAACGGCGGGAAGGCCTCGGCACTCAACCTTGGGCTCGCACAGGCACGTGGGGAGATTGTGCTCTTTACAGACGCAGATTCGCTGTTTGAGCCCAATACGATACGCAATGGCACAGCCTATTTCGTCGACCCCGGCATTGGCGCAGTGAGCGGCAATGACACCGTGCTCGTGCCTCACGGCCCCTTGCAGAAAATGCTGGTTATCACCTCGCATATCGGCACCGGCTTTGTGCGCCGTGCATTGTCGCGCATCGGCGTGTTGCAGATCATCTCCGGCAACCTTGGCCTGGTGCGCACCGAAACGCTGCGGCAGATTGGCGGCTTCCGCCAGGTATGGGGCGAAGACCTGGAGGTGACGCTACGTCTCAAGCGGCACGGCGTGCGTGTGGTCTATGGCGCCTCCGCGCGTGTGCTGGCCGAGTGTCCAGGCACGCTCGCGGCGTTATGGAAGCAGCGCGTGCGCTGGCTGCGGAGCTACATCAAAATCTTGCGCATGCACCGCGATCTGGTGGGTAACCCGCGTTACGGCTGGTTTGGGCCATTTCTCGCTTTCAATGCCTTCAACATGATCGCGATTCCGGTGGCGCAGGTGCTGGCATTGCTGTTGCTGCCGTTTGTATGGTGGCAGGGGCAGTTCAGTCTTTACGCCTACGAGTTGATTGCTTATCTCGGCCTAGGTTTCCTGGTCGCGGCCGCAGTGGTGGCCATCCTGCTCGACAAGACTCCGCGCGACCTGCTATATTTGCCGTACGCTTCGCTGTTGATTTTCTTTTCTTATTTTTACAACGCTATCGTGCTGTATTCGATCTGGGCAGAGGCGCGCACTCACGATGAGGCATGGCACAAGCTGGAGCGGCGTGACATGCGCGCGCAGGCCGAGGGGCAGCATAAGGGTAGGGCGGGTTACGCCATCGCGCTAACAGCGGTCATGAAGAGTTGGGCAGGTTATACCATTGTGCTGGCAACAGTCTCGGTAGTAGCGCTGGGTGTTGGCTACTGGTGGGGGACACGCGACGTGCGCGGCCCGGCGGAGGTGCCTCAGCCCTATACCTCACTCGCGCGCCAGTCCGGTACGACAGCGGTCGCAATCCACTTCGATGCCTGGCGCAACTGGCGTGACGCCTATGAAAATCTGCTTGCCATCCCAGAAGCGCGCTACGTAAACCGGGTGGCGGTATCGGCCGGGCGCGCCGACTGGACATACTTTCGCTGGCCCGGCAACGAGTTGTGGTGGAGCCCGGCGCAGGTAGCTGCTGACACCGACATGCTGGAGCACACGCTCACGGCGCTAAACCAGCGTGGCTATCGTACGACCGCAATTCTCGACGTCTTCGGGACGCGCTATCTGGAACGCTATCCCGCAGCAGCAGCGCTTGACCTAGATGGCAAGCGCAGCAAGGATATCATTTGTTCGACCGAGTTGGACGAGGGCGCGGCGGGGAATCATCTGGCGAGTGCAACCGAGGCGCTGGCGGCCACGACCAAGGCAGACACTGTGGCGTTAACCGAACTCTTCTACGACAAGCATTGTTATGATGATCGCTGTCTGCTGGCGTTCAAGAAGGCCACGGGTCGAAGCGACTGGCCGCGTAACGCCAGCGGCAGGATCGATCACCTCGACCCCATCATCGGGAAGTGGCGCTCGCGCCAGGTGGCATCCGTCGCCTCGCGCCTCGCGCAGGCCGTGCACTCTCACGGCAAGAAGTTCGCGCTGGACGTGAAGGTGAGCCGCGGCGATGTCATGCGCAACTCGGTGGAAAACGGCCAGGATTACCACCTGCTCGCACCGCACGTCGATGAGTTCGTGGTGTGGGATTACTTCGCGATAGAAGGTGAACCGCCGGAGCGCAGTGCACGTGTGGCGGCCTACCTTGATGACGAATTCGGTGCCGACAAGTTTTATCTGTCTATAGGCTTGTGGGATAGCTTTGGTTACATCTCCGGCAACGAGTTCGCGCGCGCGCTGCGCTCGGCGCAGGAAGGCGGGGCGACGCAGCTTTGGATCACCCCGGCGAAACAGATGTCAACGTCACACTGGAGGGCGCTCGCCGAGGCGGTACGCGCAGCTAATCCGGGCGCCGATGCGACGGGGTTGCCTCAAGGCGCAAGATAGAGCGTGCGGTAGCTGGCACGATTCTCGTTGTCGAGGCTGCCCCAAGCGAAGCGCGCGAATTCCGCACCCGGAGTTTGGTACTGCGCGGAGGGTCTGCCATCGTGGTCGTGTACGATAATATTAACCGGGATGGTGTTGCCCGGTTGCCAGCCGAGGGCCGCGAGCGGTATGGCAAACTCGAACACATAGCCACCGCCCGGGCGCGCCGGTTCCGCGTACGGCCCGCGCAGGCTCGCGCCCCACTTCCCAGGATCGAGCATCTCGCCGCCAGCTTGCGGCGGATTCGCCGACCAGCGCAGGCGGTAATGCTGTAATTTGCTATCGCGTGTTGCCACGGAAAAGGAATAAAGCCCGTCCGAATTCTCGGGCGCGGCATCGGCTTCTACGTAGCGATCATAAGACACTAGCGCCACATAGAGCGTGCGACTGTCATGAAAAAACCGCAGATGGAAATCGGTTGGATCCTTGTCATAGGTGTTGGCGACCCAGCGCGTAAACGCAGTGTATGGCAAGCGTACCGCCATGCGCCACATCGGCTCTTCCAAGCGCCCATCGAGGATCATGTCGCCGTTTAAACGGGGTACGGTAATATCGGCACCCAATACAGTCGCGGGAACAAGCAGTGCGAGAAGCGAGCAGAAGAGCCTGTGCTTCATGCTCCGGATGCCTTTTCCAGCACACGCACCGCTTCAAATCCTTCAGCAAGCTGCACGCGCATCTGATTGCCACGAAAGCTGGCCGTGGCACGGATTACGGCGGAATCGGCGTATGTCTTGCCCATCTGGGTCTTGTGGTGCGCCAGCGCCGCTATCTTGTCCTCGATATAGCCGCTCACGTCGATAAAGTATCCGGGGTGGAACGCCGGTGGTGTGTTGGGATTTTCATAGCACAGTATAGTATACGCCCCGCGTGCTGCTTCAAGCGTGGCATCGAACACGGTGCGGTGATCGGTGTGCACATCGTGGCAGTTGTGCGTGAAGATGATATCCGGCTGCCAGCGCGCGAGAGCTTCTTCGATAGCCACGCGGATTGCTTCCTTGTGCTCGTGCAGGTTCGTATCCGGAAAGTTGTGGAACGCGATGTCGGATAGAGCGATCACGCGCGCCGCAGCGCGAGCCTCTTCAATGCGTACCTGGCTTGCAGCGGATTCGTTGTGGCCGCGTTCGCCGATGGTGAGCACCAGGCCATAGGTCTTGGCTCCTTCCTCACGCAGCCTTAGCAGCGTGGCGCCGCAGCCGAATTCGATATCGTCGGGGTGTGCACCGATGGCGAGCACCTTTTGCTGGCGCTGTGGCCGTTCGAAACGCAGCAACCAGACCAGGGTCAGGGTGAGCACAAGCAATGCGCCGAGCGCCACAAGCTCAAGCAGTTGCGTCGCAGCCGAAGCCTCACGATAGTATGCGCCACCGAGCAGCACGAAGATGTAGACAACGACGATCAGCAGCGCCAGCGCCGGCAGCGCAGGCAGCAGCACACGCACCGCGAGATGCCGACGGCGCAGCACGCGACGGTAGCGCCAGATGTGGCGTGCGAGCACGAGCAGGATCGCCACAAAAATCAGTGGTTCGATCAACTCGACCATATCGTCGAGGCTCAGCGACTGCTTTGCAGCCAGCGCTGACAGCTCCTTGGCGAGGCGCGGATCGTTGGGGAAGCGGTGCAACGCCTCGCGCAGCACCTTATAGGCCTCGGCGTATTGGTGATTGTCGAGATAGACGTGTGCGATCCCGATGTACGCATCGATGTTGCCCGGATTTAGGCTAAGCACCTGTTCGTAACTTTCACGCGCCTGACGAGTGCGGCCATGCCAGGCATATACCTGGGCAAGCTTGAGCCAGTGGTCTGCTGTTTCCGGGTTAAGCTGTATCAGGGTTTCGTAGGCTTTCGCTGCCTCCGCCAGATCGCCCTTCCAGGTTAGTACCTCGGCATGGTCGGCGACAAGCTTCGGATTTTGCGGATCAATCGCGAGCCCGCGTTCCAGCTGGCCCAGCGCTTCACCGTAGCGTCCCTGCCACGCTTCGAGCACACCCATGTGACGTAGCGCCTCGACGTTGCGCGGCTCGCTTTCAAGAACTTCTTTGTACTGCGTGGTAGCCTCGTCATAGCGCCGATCCCATGCAAGTGACTGGCCGTAATCGATGCGGATTGCAGTATCGTGCGGGAAACGTTGCAGGAGTTGGCTATAGCGGCGCGTGGCCTCCTTGTAATTACCGCTCCAGGCGTGGACGAGGGCGAGGTGATGCAGGATAGGCTTATTATTTGGCGGCGCATAACGCAGCGCGTGGTTTAGCGCTTCCTGAGCCTCCTTGAAACGGCGCGCGTGGGCGAGCGACAATCCGTAACGATCCCATGCCTCGGACGAGTTCGGGCTGGCAATCGCCGCCTGCTCAAGCTCGGCGAGCGTTTTTTCGGCTGCAACGCCAGGGAATGCTGCACTGAGCGCGAATAAGGCGAGAAGGAGACGCGCCCACATGTCCGTTATCAAAAGCGATAGATAATCGAGGCCAGCCCATAGTTGCCGCTTGCGGTACCGCGTTCGGCGTGTTTCAGACCAAACTCGCTCCACCAGTGGTTGTCGGGCACGAAGCGTGCGCCAACATAGAAGCTCGTCTGGTCAGATCCGGTCTTGTAGTCATCTGAACGGTAGCGGCCAAGCGCAGACCAAGTGCCGGTGAGCGAGTAGCTGCCTTCGCCGATTATAGTGGAGCTCAAGGAATTGTCGAGATCTGGATTGGTAATATATTTCGCGCCCAGGCTCAAGCGATTTGTTTTATCCCACTGGAATCCAAACTTGATCAGGCTGCGATCAGTGAGCTGCGAGATGCTGGTGGCGTTGCCGTCCAGGTCGCGCAGCCAGCCGCCGCCGAACATGGTGGAGAAGCGCGGATCCCATTGCGAGTTGAATTCCCCCTCGATCTTGTGGGCAGTAAAACTGCTCTGGGAGAGTTTGAGTTTCGTCGGGCGTAGCGTATAGCGCACGGCAAACACATGTTCAGGTTTGAACTGCATCGTGTAGCGGCCGCGATATTCCTGGTAGGTATCGATGCTGGCGTAATCGAGTGCCGAGTTGGGCACGTTGTATTGATATTGTGAAGCGCGCACCGAGAAGTCGAGCGTATGGTTGAGCCCGAAGTAGTGTGTGTAGAAAAGTTTTTTGTCGTTGCGGGAGTAGATTTTGGTGTTGACGGGCCCAACTGTGAAACGGTTTTCCTCCTGCAGTTCGGCACCGATTTCCTCCCGTGAATCAAAGGGTGTGATAGCGCCAACCTGCCGCGTCTCGAACGAGAGGTCATTTTCCCAGAAAAGGTAGAGGCGCGGTTTGCGCAGGCTGCGGAAGCCATTGACCGCTTGTTGCACGCCTCTGTCTTTCGGCCATGTCTGTTCGGCCTGTGCATAGAGTTCGTCAGCGCTGACGTAATCGTGGTCGAGGACATATGTGGCGGCCAGCCCAAGCGAGCCGTCAGGGCTCTGTGGAGCCAGCGCCCGCGCCTTTTCGTATGCGCGCTTTGCCTTGCCGGTATTTCCCTGCCAGCGGCGCAATGTGCCGATGCCAAGTACGGCTTCGGTGTTTTCCGGTTGGAGGTTGAGTATGGCCTCGTATTCACTGACTGCACGATTCCACTGGCGATTTTTCGCGAGAGCATCGGCAAGTTCGAGGCGTAGCGCCACGGATGTCGGATTCATTGCAACGAGCTGCTCGTAGGATACTGCGGCGGCTGCGAAGTCGCCACGGCGGGCCGCCGCCGCCGCATCCTGTTCGGTGGCAGCGTAAGCGGCAGAATTAAAGCAGAGGATGGCACAACCAAGCGTGAGATTCGCAATTGTTCGGTTCATTTGCATTACCTTAAAGTTGGTGAATTGAAATGCGGAAATTATCCCAAAATGTAAAACAATAATATTTTGCTTTATCCAAGTCAAAAAACTAATGCGGTGCAGGGTGACTTGATGAACGATTTCATATTGATAGTACGCAAGTGCCTCATGCTCATTTATTTGGAAAAAGTTGAGAGAGTTGCCCAAAACAGGGCGGTGCGGCATAATTGCCAACCTTTCAAAGATATTACAGTTCAACATACAGCCCGTTCAGGGATGTTCAGGAGGCCAGGAAATATGTCCGCAGCTCGCAATGTAACTCCCCCCAAGTTTAATGACATAACCGGCGCGATTCGCATGCTGGCGGTGGATGCCGTGCAAAAAGCGAATTCCGGCCACCCGGGCGCGCCGATGGGCATGGCAGAGATCGCCGAAGTATTGTGGAATCACCATCTGCGCCACAATCCTGCCAATCCAAAATGGCCCGACCGTGACCGTTTTGTGCTGTCCAACGGACACGGTTCGATGCTGGTTTACGCGTTGCTGCATTTGTCTGGTTACGATTTGCCGATTGAAGAATTAAAGCGCTTCCGCCAGTTGCATTCCAAGACCCCGGGCCATCCTGAATATAACTACACACCTGGAGTGGAAACCACCGG
>FZPX01000202.1_pt1 | contig 65804 bp, 52 predicted proteins | sample 1534791 | NCBI WGS metagenome assembly FZPX01 (sample SAMEA104161951, study PRJEB21768) | metagenome | biome: subterrestrial habitat; feature: phreatic zone; material: underground water | place: France | collected 2016-06-01 | depth 60 m | reverse complement strand
TGCAGAGACCTATGATTGCGCAGCAGCAGCTCTGGGTAAACCACAGATTACGCTGTTGCGGTTTCAGCAGTATGAAATGATAGAGAAACGCATCATACACCGCCTGCAATTATTGGTGGCGACGCAGGATGCGTTTCTGGTAGAGCTGGATGGTTTCAGCAGTTTTCCTACGCATACCATCTGTTTTCAGCTAACTACACAGGAGGCCGCCAAAGTGTTGGTGAAATCGATCCGTCCGATACAACACCTGCTCAAAATAGATAAGGAGCGGAAACCGCATTTTATTACCGAACCCTACATTACACTGGCTGCCTCCTTATTGCCCTGGCAATACGAAAAGGGCTGGCTCGAAATGAATCATACCCATTTCAGCGGCAAATTCATGGCCGAACAACTGGTGCTGTTGCGGAAACGAGAGGGTGAGAAAAGATACGAGACTGTACAAAAGTTTGTGATGAAAAATGAGAAAACGGTGACCGTACAGGGCGCTTTGTTTTGACCCACCCCCGGCCCCTCCCTGCCTGGCAGGGAGGGGAGGAAGCAGAAACCCCCTCCTTGCGAAGCAGGGAAGGGTGGCAAGCGAAGCGATGCCGGGGTGAGTTGATTTTTGAGGAGTAAAAAATAGCATCATGCCAGACGAAATACCAACAGAAAACAACTACCTCAAAGGACGCGGCGCGCAGTTCAATCCCAGGAACCGTTTTCTGAAGAATGAAAAAGTGCGCGACCAGATCGAAAGTATTGACGACTGGACCGAGCCGAACGCAGCCACCGTTTACCTGGAAGACCATGCCAAAAGTATCGTGAATAAAGTGGAGAGTCCGGATGTGGGCATGTGGTACAGCATGAATCCTGACCAGGGATGTGAGCATGGCTGTATTTACTGTTATGCCCGTAATGCCCATGAATACTGGGGCTATAGTGCCGGACTGGATTTTGAGCGAAAGATCATTGTAAAAAAGAATGCCCCCGAACTACTGCGCAAATTTCTGATGCACAAGAGCTGGGAATGTACACCCATCAGCCTGAGTGGTAACACGGATTGTTACCAGCCGGCAGAGAAAAAATTTGAACTCACCAAACGCATGCTGGAAGTATGTGCCGAGTTTAACCAGCCCGTAGGCATGATCACCAAAAATGCAGGCATCCTGCGCGATAAACAGCTGCTGCAGCAAATGGCCGGCAAAAATTTGGTGAGTGTGCTTGTGAGCATTACTTCTTTTGATGAAGACCTGCGGCGGGCCATGGAACCCCGAACCACTACGGCCCGGCAACGCTTACGCGTGATCAGGGAACTGAGCGAAGCGGGTGTAAGAACGGGCGTGATGCTGGGACCAATGATACCGGGACTGAACGAGCACGAAATGCAACGTATCATGGAAGCGGCCAGCGAGAACGGGGCCAGGTTCAGTGCCTACACTTTTATCCGGTTGAATGGCGCTATCAAACTTATTTTTCACGACTGGCTCTATAAAAATTTCCCCGACAGGGCCGATAAAGTATGGCACCTGATACAGAACGGGCATGGCGGCAAAGTGAACGACAGCCGTTATGGTGTTCGCATGCGTGGCGAAGGGCCTATTTCAGACATGGTAGGGCAGCAGTTTAAGAAATACAATAAAATTTATGGAATGAATGCAGAACGCTGGGAGCTGGATTGCAGCCGGTTCAGAAGACCGGGAGAGCAGGGGAGGTTGTTTTGAAAAGAGTTTTGTATATTGTATTGTCTCCTCGCCATGAATGAACTTCTTTTTCATTCTTAATTAATTTTACATCAATGGCCGCAAAAAAAATTGATCCTATAATCAATGTAGAAGATGATGGATTGATTATACCCGAAGTTGGTGCTTGGGGTGAAAAAAAGTATAAACTTGTTGGAGGTTATTGCGATATTTTTACGACTGGGATGAGATATAAATGGGGTAAATTAGTTTATATCGACTTGTTTTCTGGCTCTGGTTATGCAAGAATTAAGGATACTAATAAAATTGTAAAATCTTCAGCTTTAATTTCACTTTCCAGCTTTAGATATTCAGCACTCTGGTTTTCTGCGTCAATTAATTCCGCGCTCGTCTCACAACCGGCTGCAGACTTTAAGTTATCCAACTCCTGATTCGCCAGCCGTATTGTCTGATCTGCCTGAGTAGCAGCTTTTCCTGCCTCCTTAATTCTTTCTTCCAGCGACTTGCGACTCTGTGCAAGTATCTTCCCTTCGGTCAACCGCTCATAAAGTGTTTCAACCACGGCATCGGCTGACCTATTCGCGCGGTCGTACTGTATCGCCTCACAAAGACGTGCAGCTTCCCCCTCAACTCGCATCACCGTTGCCTGTGTCGCAGTGAGTTCAGCGCGAGCCGCATCCTGCATATCAAGAGCATCCTCGAAGTCCTCGAACTGTCCAAGTCTTGCGGTAGCTTCCTCCCCGCCAGCGTCGGGGGTGAGCCGAATTGCCTGCATGGATTCGCTCCAACTGACTCCCCATTCTTTCAGTAGCCTCTTGGATTCATCAGTCTGCCTATCGGCATCGGCGAGCTTTTCCTCTGCACTCTTCTTCTTTTTTGAAAGCACCTTTTTGCTGGCTGCGGCTTTGTTCGCATGGTCAACGAAAGCCCTTGCCCGGCCTATTGCTTGAGCGAGTATCTCGTTCTCACCACAAGCTGGCAGCCCTGCCTCTGACAATGCCAACGACAGGCTGGTACGCATCATCACAGCCCGTTCGTCGGCCATGCCCGCCTGATGTTTAACATCCGCATAGGCTTCGTAGCGCTGCAAGAAGAGTTCGCGCTTATTCAACCAGTCCGTCATCTCAGCAACATCAAGGGAAGGCAGGCCATACTTGTCGATGAGTGCTTGCCACTGCAACTTCAGCTCGCTTGTCTCCTTGACGACCGTTTCCAAACGCGTTCGTTCCAGTTCAATGACATTGTGCATCTGTGCCTGGCGCTTTAGCAGTTCCGAGTGTTGCGATACTCGTGCAGCATCTGCAAATCGGCTGTCGGCAGTAACGTCAGCAGCCTGAACTGCAAACTCGTATTCGGCTGCCGTCGGAAGGGCTTCTTCCTCTCGACGCTCGTTTTGTGCGGGGAATACCTTGCTGCGAATCTTCTGCCACAGGCTTTCGCGAAGACCGCGCTGATCAGCAAGGTGTTCGGCTGTAGGAACCTCGCCTTGCTGCATAAGCCCTTCTAGCTCACCGTTCACCGTTGCGATGTGGTTTTCGATGCCCTCTATCTTGTCTCGGAGGAGCTGCCTCCTCGTTTCGAGTTCTTCACGGGTAGAGCGGAAGTGCTGAAGTTCTGCCGCCAATGGAATCCCCATCGAAACGAGTGATTCCATAGTTCTGTCCGCCAAAACAGTTGCATCGCGAACCAGGCCAGCTTCCAGGTTTGCTGCTTGCTGGGTTAATTCCTCAGCTTTTGATTCTGAATTGCCTTGAGCCTCAAACACGCTGATAGCATCGGCCACTAAAGCAGGCACATCCTGTAGCCCCAAATCGGTCAACTCGGCGTTCAGCTCAGCTAGTTCTTTTGTTGTTGTTGCGGTCTGTTTGGTTGCCGCATTCAGTTCAGTCTGGAGGGTAGCTCCCTTGGTGACCTGACTCTGAACTCTGGCGCGTAAGGTCGCGCTTGGAATCAACGAACGCAAATTGTCCTGCTGGGATTCGCCGATAGCGGAGAGCAAAGAACCGATACGCGCAACGGCCTGCTCTACCCTGCCCTTTGCGCTCGTGGCTGCATCGCGTGCAGGCCTGAAAGCGTCAAGCGTGAAATAGAGAGATTCAATCGACCCGCTCTCATCCAAGATCGTTTGGGGTAGTTCGATGGCTTCCAGTTCTGCCTGCAACCTTGCCATGTTGTCCGCTGCTTCGCTGCCAGTTTGTTCTGCTTGCCGCAATTGTGTTTCTGCACCAATACGCTGAGCTGAAGCATCAGGCGGCAATTTCGTCACCTCGCCCAAAACGGCAAGTCGCTCTAACGCAAGCGACCGCGCCGCAACATCAGGCAAAACGGCGGCCAGACGCTCAAGCCGGCGCGTCTCTTGCTGAAGCAACTCTTGCTGCGCGCGTGCATCACCATAAGCAGCCCTCGCCTCTTCTGCTGCCTTTCGCAGGGACTCCCATTCAGCTGGCTTGGTCTGCGCCTGTTTGGCTTCCTTGCGCGCCTCGCCATACTGCTCCAACACCTTGTGGATAGCCGAACTCGACGCACGCGGTCGGAACAGATCCTCAGCTTCCTTCGCAAGACGTTCGCGGAGAGCCCTGACCGAAGAAAGCCCCGCGCCGGCCTCGAACAAACTTTGCCCAAGTTCGCCCTTCCCCTCGCTCAAAGCCTTGCCTCCCGCAACCAATTCGTCGTGATCGAGGCCAAACATTGAGGTGTAGAGACCTTCCGTCAGGCCTCCCATCCATGCACTCAGTACCTCGTCGGGTATTGCCTCGCCGAGTTCCTCGCCGGTCAGCAGATCGTATTTGATCAAGCTATTCTTGCGCGCCTTGCGCCGCATGGCTGCAAGCCGCTCGCCGTTGGACTCAAGCACGACACCGACACGCATATTCGGATAGGCATGCAGGTGGTTATCGTTTGTTTTCTCCAGAATGCCGAACAAAGCAGCTCTCAACGCACGGGAAATTGTCGTCTTCCCCGCTTCGTTTGGGCCGTATGCAATATGGAAATCAGTTCCCGCATCGAAAGTGATGCGGCGATCCGTGAAGTGGCCAAAGGCCTTCAGGTCGAGTTGTGCGATTCTCATTGCTCGCCCTCAAGAGAAATTGCGGCAAGCAGCCGCTCGCGCGCCGCTGCCAGTGCGTCAACGCGAACATCAACCGAAAGCGGCTTTAGCGACGAATCCCGCTCGCGCAACTCGGCTGGGATTTTTTGTTCGAGTTCCGACAAAACGGATCCCGCCAACTTCGCCAATGCCTCCGGGTCGGCAGCAAGCTCGTCGAGCCTCTTCAACAGCATACCGAATGGGTCGTCTCGTTTTGCTAAAGCAGCAAGGTCAAGTGGAGCTGACACCGAAAGCTTGATCTTTTCCAGCCAAGCCGTGCCACCCGAAGCTTCATTCAGCCATGCGCAAACATCCGCACGAAAACTTTCAGGGCTTCCGGAAAGCCTGCCGTGCAACGACGTCCGTCCGCCAATCGAGAGCCGCAACGCCAGCAGACGGTCGCCGGACACCAGTACAGCGCCCCGCACAGCCTATTGAATAGCTTCCTGAAGATCGTCCAGGGTTGTAACGTCGGTGGCATCAATCGTCAGGTGCTGCCAGCGCGCCACGTCCGTGGCGACGAACTCAACGGAACGGATGCCATCTTCCGCATCGCCTTCCACAACAATACAGCCTTTCTCTCCAATTTCGCGCGCATTTCTGCCCTGAGAATTTCCGGGAAACACGATCCACGGATTCTCCCGCACAACCTCTCGGTTATGGACATGACCAAGCGCCCAGTAGTGGTAGCCCTTGCTGGCAAGCTTTTCTGGAGTTGTAGGTGCATACGGTTCATGCCCCTCGCGGCCGGAGAGTGCCGTGTGAAGCAGTCCGATGTTGAGGAGTCCGGAGTGCGCATCCGGATACTGGGCAGCAAGATCATCTATGACCGCAGCGGTAGTAAAGCTCTGGCCGTGGATTGCATAGCCAAGATTCTCATCAACGACCGTCTCCGGCTTAGACGATTTGAATACATGAACATTCTTCGGCAGCGGCACTGCCTTCGAAATTTTGCTCAAGGCATCGTGATTACCCCGCACAATGAAGACACGAATATCGGCATCGGCAAGGCGGCGCAGTTGATTCGCGAAGAACAGCCCGGTATTAAAGTCGAGCCAGTCACCATCGAACACGTCTCCCGCGACCAGGACGAAATCGACTTCCCGCTCCAGAGCGAGATCGATGATATTGGTAAATGAGCGGCGCGTAGCCTCGCGCATGTCCTGTGCCGGAGCGCCCTCATAGCGTTCCAGGCCGCGCAGCGGACTATCAAGATGAAGGTCTGCACAATGAATGAAACGCACAATTTGCTCCTGTCAGACTACACTTATTTGAAAGTATGCTGCCGGTGGCAATCAAGATACCGGCGCAATCAAAGCCAAGCTTTTCTGTAGCACTCCCACAACGTTGACCCAATAGTCACGGCTCTCGATAGAAATTTATTCAGGTATCCCAGATTTATTACTTCCGTGTTATCGCCCTGCCACCAATCAGATCGCCAACGCCTTCAGCAACGCGTCCCGCGCATCGAGGTAGTAGTGGACGGTGATCTTGGCCGCCAGATCGTCGGGCAGATCGTTCAATTGCCGACGGCTGCTGATCGGCATCAAGATACTGGCAGCGCCCTTTTCTATGGCGGTTTCAACGACAGCGACAGGGTTAAAGATCGTTTCAAGGGAACCGCCCAAGTTCAGACCGCCAGTGACCGCAAGTCCGCCCTTGATGCTCTTCTGTAGAAGCGACGAGCACAGCGCGAGAAGCACGCCGACGCCAACCGCAGAACCGCTCTTGGCGCTGTCAAATGCCCGCAGTTGAACCGAGAACTCATGCTGGCGAGGCTCACGGTCACCGACAAGCTCCTTCGCCCGCGCATAGAGGTTCTGCTCGGCGCAACGAACGCTTTCCTTGAACGGTGGCGGTGCCGGTTGGTTCAGTATCTTCACTCCGCTGCCGGGTCCTTCGGTGATGTCCACCTGATATAGCCCTGGGTTTTCGTCGCCCCCACCGGCTGAAATAACCCAGACCTGTCCCGGCGGCAGAGGGTCGCTGCCAATGCTGTTTTCGCTGTAAAGCTCTGGCGTGGACACAAACTTCTCTACCCCGTCTTCGCCCATCGAATAGCTGAACTGAGTGTTGCGAAACTCAGCCGAACCAATGCGCTTTTGCTGCTCTTTGACACGTCGGCGGCACTCAAGCGCCAGGCGCAGCGCCCACTCCAGCACCTCGTCGGAAACAGGGATCTCCGGATTCGGCGACACCAGTTTGATCAGTCCGCTGACAGTTTTCTGAACGCCCGTCGTATCACGTCCGCTCAGGGCACCGCCCAAGTGAATGCGCCCCTGGAAAATATTTTGTCGACTCTGGCGCCGCAGTTGGTTCCAGCATTCCGAGAGGAAGTCGCTGACAAGACCGAAGTGATTGGTCAGCAGTTCGCGGTTTACTTTTGGCAAATCCCAGCCGGGCAGGTAGGCGTGGATGCGGTCCATGAAAGCGGTGTCGTCCCGCATCTCGGGCGGCAGTGGGCCGAACAGATGACCCACCCGCTGCTGATGTTGTACGTCTACGTCGAAGTTGCCCACCATCACCACGCCGCCATCGGCACGGATGCTCTCTTTTCCACGGCTGAACTCGCCGGACTCCATGTAGCCCTTCATGATGTTCACCCCATCCTTCTGGTCGAAGGAGACGCCGGAGATTTCATCGAAGCAGACCACGTCATACTGGCAGACCAAGCCGCGCTGGCCGTTTTGATTATTGACGAACATACGCGCGACCGTCGCTTTGCCTCCTGAAATCAGGTGGGCATACGGCGAGACTTGCTGAAACAGGTGACTTTTACCGGTGCCGCGCGGGCCTAACTCGACCAGGTTGTAGTTGCGTTCCACAAACGGCACCATGCGCAGCAGCATCATGTCGCAGGCACGGGGGCTGAGTTGTTCCGGCTCCATGCCGATGCTGCGAATGAGGAAATCCTTCCACTCCTCGGTGGCAAACGCCTCCCGGCCCTGATAGAGCGTTGGCAGCACTTCACGCTTGGAAAGTTGAATCTCGCGCAGTGAATCAATACCAAACGGGCGACCATTCTTCTCCTGGGCGATAGTCGGGTCATAAGCGAGTTCTACCTCTGCGTAGAAACCACCCGTGAGCATACGTTCGTTGCCGTGAACCATCGCTTCACTGATGCGCACATCCTTCAATTGCAAGCTCGGTAACGTGGCCAGAAATGAATCTGTTCCGGCATCCAGTCGGGCTGTAATGATGTCGATCAGCTTCACATGCCCTTTTTCCTTGGCGCGCGCTTTGAACAGCTCGTGCTCACCGGCGCGGATGGTCTTTTCGCCGAGCTGACGTTCGACAATCTTGAGGCCTTCGGAGATTTCCTCCTCATCCACCGAGGCGCAGTAGCGGCCCAGAAGAAACTCCGCCACGTAGGTGGGGACGGGATATTGCCCCTTGAATTTGCGCACCAGATCCTTGCGCACCACATAGCCTTCAAAGGCTTTGGTGGCAATCGTATCGATGGGGTCTAGTTGTTGGCTCATAAGCTTATTGTCCCAGTGTGGTGGGCAGGAAATGAATCACCTGCCCGAAAGAATCCAGCAAAACAATCCCGGCTTTATTGCCAATGTCGGCGTCGTTTTCCAGAAAGACCGTCACCTTGCCGTCGGGCGTGGTTTCGCGCGCGTGCTTGTCCGTCAGCAGTGAAGTATTCGGATCGGTCTGGCTGGTGCGAACATCCACGCGCACGCCTGCACAATCGCCGCCAACCAACACGCGGCATTTCGCCCCTGTCCACTTCGCTTCCAGCAACCGGGCCGAACCGCCCGTCGAATGCGCGGCCTTAATGCGCAGCACGGGGGTCACCATTTCCTGTAGCGACACGCCGCCATGGGAATACTCAATACCGGCGCGGAAGCTGCCAGCACCGGGTGGACTTGCCATCATGACTGCGGGATTCCAGTGCCATTTGAACGCCAACGCATCGGTCTGGGCATCGGCCTTCAACGCGGCGCAACGGCTCCAGCGGGTTTCTGTCAGAAACGCTTTCAGATCGACCTTCGGCAAACCATTGGGCACCAGCAGCCAGCCGTGATCCGTCACCACCACCACTTCCGTCCAGCCTGCCTTGAGCAGTGCTTCAATCCGGCTGACCAGATCACGAATTTCCGTTTCAACGCTACGTGCCAGTTTCCAGCCTTCTGTGTGTCCGCGCTTATCGAGGGCACCGGCTTCTGTCCAGGCCGAGCCGGACGGGTCTCCGGTTTCATCTGAGCCAAGAACCTGCCACCCGCGTTCTTTCAGGGCAGTCACAAAACGATCTTGCGTCAGTATCTGCCCCGTGGCAATCAGCCGCGTGGAGAACTCGTCGCTTGCATCGCCCCCCTGAACCGCATCGGCGATAGGAGATGCGGCAGGTTTGGCAGTCGCCGTCACCGATGGAATGGCCGACCACTCCCAGTCCTGCGTGGATTCAATATCCGCCGCCGCCAGTTTCTCGGCCAACTGCTGAGCCACGTCCATCCGCAGTCCGTCGGCAAACACGACGAGCCGCCCCGCCGCCGCTTCGATGGGTTTGGCGCGCTTGGAAACCGACTGTCCATTGTCGTGGATGAGCTTTTGCAGGTGGCGAGCGGTAATCTCTAACCAAGGCAGATAGACGGCTCGCAGGGTTCCCAGCACCACACCATGTTCCTCCGGTGATCCACAGGCCGCCATGGTGGCCAGGGCGGCGGCATCCACGCGCCAGCCGTCGCTGGCATAAACGGCTGCATAAATCTCTGGGGTAGGCGCACCGGGCGCTGTCTGACACAGCTTGGCCAGTTGCGCCAGCGGTGCCAGCGCCGTCGCCAGTGGGCTGAGCTTCAGCTTCTGCCATGGGTAAGCGCGCCGCTCTGCGTGTTGTTTCTCCAGTTCAGCAACCCGGTGTATTACCTCGTCCTGCGGCCGATCCACCAGCGACTCCAGAGCCTGCTGCAACGCCCGCTCTTCTCTTTCGTTGATGTTCGGCCAGACCTCGGCGGAATCAAATATTTCCGGGTCTTTCGGTGCGGCCCGCTTTAGCCATTCCACGATGCCGGGATAGTTTGACGGTGCCTCGGCAAACCGCTGCCAAACCTTGCTCCAGTGATTTACGCGTGCAGCGAGCAATCCCGCCGCCTTCAATGGGCCGTCCTTGACCGGATCAAAGCCGGCATCTGTCTTGCACTGCTGGCAAAAGGCTTTCCATTCGGCATCCGAACGGCGCTGTTTGAAGGCTTCCGGGTCGCTCAACCAGCGCAGCAGCAGCCCGGTCGCATCCGGTGCCACCAGCCCGTTGAAAAACTCCGAATCCAGACGTCGGCCCTGCAACTGGGCAATCGGTTCCGCCAACAGCGACGGTAGCGCACCGGCCAGGGCATCGAGCGTCGCCTGGTCCTTGGCCACATCAAGCTCAAGGCCGCCATGTTTGGAAACCAGAAAAGCGTAGGGCGTCCACTCCTTGCCGTTTACATGCAGCCACATTGCACCGCGATACTGCAACTCCACCAGGGCGGCGAGTTCCTGCGGGCAATCTTCTGCGGCCCGCAGCCTCTCGCGGCTGATCCCCGGCAGGTAAAAAATAGGCGTGGTTCCCGCCGTCGGCGCACCTTCAACCACGCGCGCCTCGATGCAGCGCAGCCATAGCGCTGGCCCCATGCGTTTTTCCGGTGCGTAATTCCCGAATAGAAACAGCTCTGGCAGCATCGCTTGCAACTCCGGCATCACGCCTTCCCACATGCGTTCTGGATCGGCCCAGAGCACCGAGCAGGGCGCGACCTGATCACCGGCGGCATAGGCTTGGGCGTTTGTCCGCAGGGCCGCTACAAGGCGTAGTGAAAGGGTTTCACTCATGGCAAATCTTCGATGGTGCCAGTTGGCGTGACGGGCAATCGCGCCCGCGCCATTCGGACGGCTTCGTGCAGCTTGCGTTCCAACTCCTTCTTCGGCAGGATTTCGGTCCAATACGATGAAACCTGGATTCCACTTTGTTCCAGATCCAGCAGTTCAATCGTCTCATGCAGCTTTCCCGCACACAGGATCAAGCCGATGGGCTTTTCCTCGCCCTCCTTGCGTTCGTAGCGGTCGAGCCATTTCAGATAAAGCTCCATCTGCCCTTTGTCACCCGGCTTGAATTCTTCCAGCTTCAACTCAATCGCCACCAGCCGTCGCAGATGGCGGTGATAAAACAACAGGTCAAGGTAGTAATCCTTGTGATCAATCTGCATCCGCTTTTGCCGCTCGACAAAAGCGAAGCCCACCCCGAGTTCGAGAATGAACGCCTCGATCTCGCGCAGAATGGCTGACTCCAGATCCTTTTCCGAATACGTGTCTTTCAGGCCAAGAAAGTCCAGCAGATAGGGGTCGCGGAAGACCAAATCCGGCGTCAGCTTGTCTTCTTCGCGCAGTTGTTTCAGTTCCATTGCCGCGAGTTTCTCGGGCTTTTTTGAAAGTGCGGTGCGCTCGAAGAGCATCCCGCCAATCTTCTTTTCCAGCGTTCGTGTGCTCCATCGTTCGATCCGGCACATCTCCGCGTAGAAATCCCGCTTGAGCGGGTCGGCCATCGGGATGATGGCTTTGAAGTGGGTCCAGCCCAATTGTGTCCGCAGTGCGGACACAATCTTGATGTCCGGAAAAACCTCCACAAACCGGATCATGCGAAACAGATTTCGCTCCCCAAAGCCACGACCGAACTCCGCACTCAATTGCGCACTCACTACATGCACAATCCTTTCTCCATACTCCGCCCGTTTCTCGTCCAGAACATCTTTCCGGATGCGCTGTCCTATTTGCCAGTAGAGCAGCACCAATGCAGAATTGACTACTTGCGCGACGGTTTGCCGCGTGCCAAGAATCAGCTCCCGCAACTCAGACAGCAGCGCAGCCGGGGCGGGCACTGCGGAGGGTGCCGGGGTCAATTTCGGTGTGGCTGGAACCAGCGCGGACTTGCTGGCCGTTTTCGCTGTTAGCGTGGTGGTTTTCTTCTTGACTGTCATTTTCTCGATGCCCTTGCGGCTTGCTTGACTGCGTTGCTGTAATGGCAGTCGTTCCAGCGATTTAAGTTCATATTTCAGCTTCCCGTAAGTTGAAGTCTACCAGCGACGTAGCAGCTACGGCCACCCGCACCACCGAATACCGGTGGAGCAGTTAAGGTCTCGGGCATGATCTCTGCCACTCCACCAATTGCCACAGCCAATTGTGGATAAACAGCCGAGAGCTCGACCGAAACGCCATCCATCCACTCGGGTTTTGGGTCGACCGGCTTGCGCCGTATGTGGAACCCCCGAACCTCAATCATTCCCTCGCCCAAGGCTTTCATCATCGGTAGTGTTGAACTACCACCGGTAAGCACCACATGCAAGCGAACCCCGTCCATGGCAAGCCAGCGTAGCCAAGTCTCGTCCACCGCCTCAAGTGCCTTTTTAAATCCCGCGTCAATTGCCAGACCGAATCGTTTTACCGTTTCATCGGCCAGAAACTCTTCAAGCGCAATATGCCCCACCGTGCCATCGGCCAACGCATACTCAAGCCTTTCTCTTTTGAACAGCACCTCCTTCAAGCCCCGAATGCGGCGCCCCAGATCAGCCATGATCATCCGCCCCGAGCTGTCGCTTGTGTCAATTGACTCTTTGCGAGCAATGAAAGTCCGCAACATGCCGTCCACCTTGTCACCCGCCTGCATCAGGCCTTGTATTGACGCTGGAATCTGGAAGACTCGCGGCGCATCGCCCTCGTTGTTGGGCATTCGAGTCGATACAAACAAACCGAAGTCGGTCGTGCCTGCGCCAACATCGACAACCATGAAAGCATCGCGGAGATTCTCACTGTCGGCAATGGCTCCGGCTGCAACGGCGACTGGCTCAGGAATGCCAACATCGATCAGATAGTCTGGGCGTTTGCCGAGAATCTTGATCTGTTCCACTGCGGCCTTGATTTCAGCCACGCCAATTCCGCCAGACCAGCGCCCGCTAAACGTGTCTGCCAGAATTTGCGCCTCTGCGAGCATTGAGCGCATGAGCTTATCAGCCCATTGCGCCTGCGCGGCATCTGGCCAGCAAGGACGTGCGAAGCGTCTTTTGACGTAGCGGCCGATCGTCTTCTCGTTTACTTGGTGCTCGCCAAGGGCAATATTGGCCATATCTGTCAAGTAGGCCAGGTAAATTCGGATCAGGTCTCCTTGGGTTAGCTTACACGTAGTCGGGTTGAGCGCCGGCTGCAACAGGAAGGCATCTCCGTCCAGGTTGCCTTCGCGGCGCAAGCTGAGCCACCCCTTGATCGAATCAAGACGCTCGCGACCCGAATCCACCAGATCATGGCTGTGGTCAATTGCCTCGAAACCGAAATAAGCCATGCCATCGTCGCCGATAAAAACGGAAGATGGCAACGTATATCCGTTGCGCCCGGCAGCAACTCCAAGTGCAAGATCGAGGTATTCATCCGGGGCTACAGAGGCGAATGCCTTGGACATCGCCGTCCCAAAATCAAGGCACATCAAGACTTCGGGGTCGCTTGGCTTTTCACGATTGATGGCGTCGAGCACAAGCTTCACTTTCGGCAGCGCTGGAGGCGTAGATGTCGCTGGGCTTTCGGCGGCAGGCTTCTGTACTACCGGTGCCGCATGCAACGTGGGTGTAACGGCAATGTCAGACGGTACAGGCGGGGTTTCGATAAGCCGCAGCTCAGAGGTAACTGGAAGCAACGTTTGAACGCGTCCGTCAACGAGCGCCTGAATTGCAAGTTCCAGTGCCTGGCGCTCTAACGAAGACATAATCCCAATGGTTTGCTCGCGATCTACGCGTTCCATCAGACTGGTCAGCAATATGGCGGCGATTTTGTTTTCCACGCTTTCTCCCTCAGTTTGGTTCCTATTGTTTTTACGGATGGGCACGTCAGACGACGAGCCCCTTGGTCACGACTTCACCCATGACGCCGTCAGCACGCTTGCGGACAACGGCGGGCTGCCTGACCGTCATTCGTTGCCTGGGCGCATTGCCAACAACGTTGAAATACTTTGTCGACATTTCCACTTCATCGCCAATTACGCCGTACAGATCCAGTCCACGAAGAATAGCCGCTTGTTCAACCTGCACCGCAAGAACCTGCACCCGATCCAACAGTTCCTTGGTGGCCGATGCCAACGCTGGCTCGTAAATCTCAAGGCTTGAAGCAAGGGGTTCGCGTAAGCTGTCACGCAGTGCTCGCGCCTGTCTGGCTGCCTGTAACGCGAGGCCGATACTTTCATCCGCGTTGCTCGCGGCAACTTCGATAGCAGCTTCGCTGGCTGGACGCACGACCAACACGCGACCCCGCTCCAGCCAGCCACGCACGTCTTCCGGCAATTCCGGGTGCTTGGTGGCCAGTTCACGCGCCACAAATCGGGCACGCTCGGGGTGATTGCACAAAATATCCAGCTGCCCCAGAAGCGCCTGATCACATTGCCCCTGTCGCCCCAATAGCACCAAGGCTTCCGTCACATCAGTCGTCAGCCGCTCCAAAGGCTTCTTCAGATCAACTGGCCATGAGCCGCCGCAAAGCTTGCGGCAATAATCGACCACTCGATACATCGCGGGGTCTGCCACCACTGAAATGCGTGTGCGCACCATGTCATGCACTGCCAGCAGGGCCTCTTTGGACATATCCACTTGCACTTTTTCTTGCTGCGGGCGACCCACCGAAGCCAGGGGTGCTGAGACCAATGCATACAGGGCCTTACCCAAATCGTCGCCTGCCTCAAGTTCACTTTCCATCAATGCCTCACGCAGAGATGACAGCGTTCGGGTCAACCGCCGGGCTACCGTGTCGCCGGGAGATTCCGTGCCAGGGCGCAACCGTTCAAAGGCCGTGGTCAGCCGCCTCAAAGCATCAGCCAAACTAGTGGTGCGGGCGAGCAAGGACGCGACCATCTCGGATCGCGCTTTTTCGCCCGTCTCCTCCTCGGCGATCGAGTTGGCCAAGTAATCGTGCAACCAGTCAGCGGACATCAGCGAACACGCACGGGCAAGATTCAGGCGATCATCTGCCTCATTCAGCAGTTGCATTGATGGCAGTTGCTCGATAAACGTCGGCTGCAACTGCTTGGCAATGTCTGCCGCCCAGCGCTTTACGACTTGGCCTAACCGGATGCTCTCGGCGATGGCCAGAAGACGGTGCATGGGGAGTTCGGCATTGAACACCTGATCAAGCAAGTGTGAGCGGCCAGCTTTCACCGCGTCATCATCGGCTAACTTGGGCAGAAGCTTGGCGGTAATCAATGCCGTGAGCGCGGCACGGCGCTTTTCTGGCGACGTGTCTGCGGCTGCAAATAACGCCATGGCCGCGTCAGAAGAAACTTTAAGGGTCTCGGCTTCAGGCGCAGGTGAGATCGTATTCGTCATTGGTGTGCCTCCTCAAAGCATGTATCTAGATTGGTTAGGGCACTTGTTAGCTGAACATCTGCGACCATGAATCAAGCTCCCTTTGCCTTGCTTTTGAAGTTATTGGTGAAATGGCAGTCGTTCCAGCGATTGCCGTCCGGCTCTTTGCCGATTCCAGCGAAGTCTTGCGTCTTCTCATCCCAGCCCCAGAACCACGGAAACTCCACCTTTTCCCGCACGGGTTCCTTGCCGCGATCTTTTTCCCACTTGATGTTAGGCTTGGCGCGCAGGATGCCGGCGCCTTTCTTGCCACCGGGAATGTCTTGGGCGAGGAAGGGGCGGATGTTCATGCGCACGCCGTCGTTCAGGTCGGGCTGCCAGCCGATGGCTTGCTGCACCAGCGGCTTCCAGCGGACGAAGATGTCGTAGGGCGGCTCGCCGTCGAGGATGAGCTTGAGCGTGGCCTGCAATTGCTTGGCGGCTTGCAGCTTGGCGTCGCTGCCAGCTTCGCCCGCAGCGACAGCGGCTTGCTGGCGTTGAATCCAGTTGCCGAGGTAAGAGTAGGTGAGCTTTTCCAGGTTGGCGTGATCGAGCTTGTGATAATTCACCAGCGCGCTGAAGCCGCTCTTGTGGCCGTCCCAGATGTGCCAGATGAACGGGCGATGATGGAACAGCGCGCAATGCTGCTCGAAAAACTCGTCCCGCAGCCACTCTTCGAGCGTCCCGGCTTTGCTGCCCTTGGGGCCGGCGCTGGCAAGCAGCGCACTGAGATCGAAGTCACCCAGGGCCTGCACCAGCAGCCCGCGCAGACGTTCTGCGGCGGGCGCTTCACCCTTGGTGGCGGAGAGGCACACGATGCCATCTTCATCCGCCAATTTTTCCAGACCATCGGGGTCGAGCGCTGGGCTATCTGGAAAACTAGAACCGGTCTGGCGCGGCCACTGGTAGCCGAGCAAGCGCGCCACGGCCACGTGCAAGGGTTGGTCGGAATCGTTGGGATGCCCGTTGAAGAGCCATTGCGTCGGGTCGCTGGAAAACGGCTTCGGCAATCCGTGCGGATATTTCTCCGCCGCCACCTTCTGCCAGTGCGTTAAATCGAAGGGAACCTTTCCAAAATAGCCGTTCTTTACCGCTAGCTTGCTGTTCTCTTTGCGCACGGCCAATTCAAGTTCTCCGCTCTCCGCGAAGCACCAAACGGCTAGAGCGTGAACGTCGGAGTGCGGGACCAGCGCATGCCCGTTCGAGACGAAATACTCCCCCGTGTAACAAGTTGTAAAGAGCTTGCCGGTTTCAGAAATCACAACGCCACTCTTACCCCACGCCTGACGACCACTCACGTTTCCAGAATGAGTTTCAGACGTTAAGAAACTGGCTCTAAGCAATTGACTCCGTCCACCAAACAGGCACGACATCTCTGGGGCAGACTGAAGAGGCAACCAGTATTCATCAATGGCAGCCGTCTCCCAGAACGCCGTCACAAAGGCAGGATTGTCGGCTGTTGCGATTCCTTGATAAGCGAGTGCAGTTTGAGCAAGTAGACTAGCCCCGCTATTGGTCTCCAATTGAATCACCGCATCAGGATTATTAAGTTGGAGGGTTTGATCAATCAGGAAGATTTCACTCGGTGGTTCCCCGCGGAGTATTGCAGCCTTTTCAGTAGGTTGTTTCGCAGCCGAGGCATCCATGCCCGAAAAACTGTGACCATTGAAACTTCTGGTTGAGGTGATGACGAGAAGTGCCACATTAACCACATGACCCCCAATGGTTTCAAACGCACCTGGGCCCACGCGCGCGACCACATTCCAAGTGTCAAGTTTCAACAGCAGTGCCCTAAGCTTCTTGTAGGAAACGAGAAAAAGCCAATTCTGTGGAGTTACAACCGCAGTGCTGCCACTTGGACCGCAGAAGTTCAATGAACGCTCCACGAAGCAGGTTGCAAGGTCAGATTTAGATTCAGGATGCACTCGCTCACAGTAGTCTTGGAGAACGTCATCCTGATTGCCGCGTCCAAGGTAAGGCACATTCGTCGCAACAAGCGTGAACTGGCCGGCGAGAATTTCCGCCGCCTTTGCCAGGCCGCGCGCGGTCACGGCCATTTCATGCACTGCATCGTCCTTGGTCTCCTGCACCAGCGCCTTTTCCAGCAGCGGCTGAAGTTCATGGAACTCCGCTTCCAATAAATCGCCGCCCGAGGTGCGTGGATTGATGAGGCTGCCCAGCACGGGCGCGTCCTTGAACAGCGCATAGAGCCGAGCCATACCGCGCTGAAGACGGTCGTTATCGCCAGCCAGTCTCAACCAATCATCCCGCTTTGCATTCGGCGCGAGGCCGGAGCAGGCGAGGTTCATCGCCGGCAGTGTGCAGTGGCCCACGCGCCACCACGCGGCCAGCGCCAGGTTGAACGCGGCTATCTGCGTGCAGCGCGGGTCGATCTCCAAGCCAAACAGGTTGTCGCGGATTACGGCCGCAACGGCGTCCGATTCATCAAGCTTTTCTTCGGCCATGCGCAAGGCCACCAGCCGCTCGAACATCGCCACCACAAAATGCCCGCTGCCCATGCATGGGTCGAGGCACTTGAGTTCCTGTGCCGTCTTCGGCCAACCGTCGAACGTGCCGGCTGCGGGAGTCCATTTGCCGTCTTTGGCTTTGATGAAGCGCAGATAATTCCACGGGCATCCCGGCAGCGCGACGGCGTTGCGGAGTTCGTCTTCGCTCTGCGCGGTTTCGGCCAGCGAGGACTTCGCGGCGAGAACCTTGCCCGCGTGCCACGCGCCGAGCGTGTTATCGAGCAGGAAGTCCACCATGTAGTCTTCGGTGAACAACTGGGTGACGGCAGGCAGTTCGTCCGCGCCGATCTTGTTGCCGGCGGCGTTGACCTCCTCTTTCTTCTCCGCCTGCCAGAACTGGTAGCACCAGCCGAGGCTATCGCTGGCGGTGAACACCTCTACCGGCAAGCCGGTGACAAGCTGGATGAGCGGCTTGCGATCATTCACGGACAGTTCCACCGCGCCCGCTGGGTCGTCGGCGCGGAAGATTTCGGGCAGCTCCTTCGCGGCGAAGCGTGCCGCCACGGCCCATGCGTCCTTGAGCCCGAGCGAGGGACTAAGTTCCTCGCAATCGTCCAGCGACACGGACACGCCGTGCTCCGGCGAAATGAGGAGGTTGTTTTCCAGCAGATAGCGGGCGAATAGCAGCCGGTGCCACTGGTCGTAGGCGAGCTTCTCGGCGAGATGCTTGATCTCATAAGCACCGCGCTTGGCCTGGCTCTCTCCATCGCCCAATTGTTCGGCCTGGGCGCGGAGCTTCTTGCGCAGTGCGCGCTGCGCGTCATCCATGTGCCGGTAGGGGTCTGGCTCATGCACGGCGAGGGCTTCGAGCGCGTGGAGCGCGCCGCCCGTCGCGATGGTGCGGGCTTGCTTGATGGCGCTTTCCAGCTGACGGCGCAGTGGAGTGGGTAGACTGCTCACAGGATCACGGGGCCGTCTTTGAGTTTTTCTTCCACCTGTTGGCGCACGCCGGCGAGCCACTGGTCGAGTTCGGCTGGGGTCTTGATGATGGCGCCCGGCAGCGTGACACGCACGGCCTCGGGGGTGGCCAGCTTGCCGGCTTCTTCCAGTGCGCGGGAGAATCGCTGCGGCACGGCATCAAGCAGGTTGCGGCGGTCGGTCAGGGTGCGGGCACGCAAGGCTGCCAGGATTTCGTCGTCGGTGCCAATGGCGGCTTTGGGCGGTGGCGTGAGCTGGCAGGCAGTGGCAATCGTGGCGCGCTGTTCGTCCGTCCGCCCGTTCCAGACTTGCGAGGCGGCGAGCTTGTCATCACCGGTATTGAAGGCGGCGGCGAGGTCATCCTGCAACTTGCCGAGCGCGATGCGCAGGGCGGTGGTGAGCTGTTTGGTCAGTTCGGGCACCGGATCAGGTTCTGCCAGCAGGGTGCGGCCATCGGTGATGGCGGCAATGGATTTGGCGCAAGCTTCCGCTTCCGGCAGGCCGGTGGCAAAGTTGTGATAGTCCAGCAAACGTTCCCATGCAGGCCAGCGCTTGGTGATGGCGTCGGCGCTCTTCTTCCACGCGGCGAGTTTGGCGGCGAGGTCGTCCTTTTGCTCGTGGAGCTTAAGCAATTGGGCATTGCCACTGAGCATTTGCAAGGCGCGCACGTCCTGCGTATCGGGCGACTCCGGTCGAGGCGCGCTGCCGCCAGCAGATTCCGCCAGTGACAGCAGTTTTTTCAGGGATTCAGCCGCAGCTTCAGATTCCTTGCCGTTCTGGGTGGTGATGCCGGTTTTCTGGAACAGCGCCTTGAGGTCAAGCCGCTGCTGCACGTTGAGCGGCGGCACGTCCACGTAGAAACTGGCGACGCCCACCTGATTCTGCGGCAACGATGCTTGTACCGGCTGGCCATTATTGGTGGCGCGCAAGTTACCGGCAACCAGCATGACGAACAGTGCGCCATCAATGGCGTCCTGTGGCCAGCCAAACGGTGCACCCTTGAAATTCTCGCGGAGATCCTTGCCCTTCTTGCCAGCGCCAATAAAGTCGAGCACGCGACGGCAGACGGGGTGTTGGGTGGGATTGCCGGGGTAGCCTACCTGCGAGAGCGCGCCTACATCGCCGGCACGGGCACGGGTAACGACCTGTCCCCAGTTGGCATGGTCGGCCTCGGAGAACTGAGGGAAGAGTCGCACCAGTGCGCTGTCGGCTGAATCCTGAACCTTGTCGGCCAACTCGATGCCATTGGCCTCCTGTCCGCCGCCGAGAAAGACTTTGGCACCACCGATGATTTGACCGAGCAGTGCCTGAATGCGGTGCTGGGCAATTTCCAGATGGGTCTCGACTGACTTACGAGCCTCGATGGCCTCCGGTGTGCTGGCCGGGCCGTGTGCGTCCAGTGTTTCCTGGGCGGCAACATGGGAGGCAATGGCCTGCTTCAGTTCCTCGTGGTGGTTGCGCGGCAGGTAACCAAAGAGCATTGGGCTATCGACACCCGCCGCACGAGCATCATTCAGCACCGACTTTTCATCATCGCTCCAGCCGTCGCGCACCCACAGAGTGACCTCGTCGCTGCTGGTGGTAGGACGGCTGGAGGAAAGCTCGAAGGTCATTTTGCGCGACGTTCCCGAGGTACCCTGCTGCAACGATACCGGCTTGAGCGCTTGTTTGGTTCCGTCGCGGAGCAGTTCTACTCGTTTGGAATTAATGCGCTGGTCGTCATTAAGTACCGCTGTACGGCGGCGGTTGAAGTCATGCGTCCAGAGCACGCCCTCGCGGGTCTGGAGGCGATATTCAGATTCCACCGCCATGAGATGTCCATCAGCCTCCATCTGTTTGAGCAATTTTGGAACTTGCTGTTCCAGCTTTGGACGGTCGTTCTTCAGATCGGTGATAAGCAAGTCCACCAGCGTTTCGGCATTGGCCCGGACACCATCGTCAACACCCGGTGAGCGAGGCAGTTTGCCGATGAGGAAAATTACTGCGCACAGGCTGGAGCGAAGTGCGCCGTCGGCTGTGCCGTCGCGCTGCTTGCGGATGATCTCGTCGTATTCGCGTTCCAGTTCGCCGGAGTTGAGGAGATCGGTGGAAATCTGGTCGTAAATGAAATCCGCCGACACCACCGTACCCACGGATGCCGCTGCGGTTTGCCGCGTCGCCTCGAACACGATCTGCAACTGGGAGCGCAACTGCGCCTTGGTGCCAGAATGGTCGGTGTTGCGCAGCACTTTCTCCCAGAACCGCCGACGGGTGGGCAGTAATGGGTAATCGGCGACGAAAAACTTGTCGTCGTCGTGGGTGGCGGCGAGGCGGGTATTTTGTAAATGGCGGGCCAGTTCACCTTGATTTGCATCCATGCACGTCGCGATGACCGACTCTTGCTCCGGCTTTTTGCGCAGGACGGTTTTGCGGATAACGCTTTCGACATCAGTATCAGAAAGTTGCACCTTGACCGCAAAGCGGGCCTGAAGCCGTTGCAGGGCTGGTGTAGCATTGTGCAAAGCGGATTGGCCAGTACCGATGATAAGCAGGCGACTCCCCAGGTCTGTGCAGCAGTGCTCGGCGATTTCCTGAACGTCGTTCGCTCTTTGAATCTTCTCACCAATAAACTGCTGGATTTCGTCCACGACAAGCAGTGTGCAGGGGAGATGCCCATCAGACCCGAAAATCTGTTTCACAACATCGAGCGCATCATCAATTGTGGGGGAATTATTGTCCTTGAATTGATCCCGGATGGCTGCTTGAGCATTGGCGGCGGTAGCATATTTTGGCTCGGCACTGACGAGAGCATCAGCGAGGGGAACGGAGAGCTTCAAGCTCAGGACCTCGCGGCCAAGTTCGCGCTTCTGCTGCTTGAGCGCAGCCTCAACCTTAGCCTCCAGCCCGGATGAGCGCAGCCACAAGATAAATTTGGCCTGAGCAAGATTCTCCGGCAGACCGGCAGCACGCAATACCAGTTGGATGAAAGCAAGACGGACGTTGTCCATGGAGCCCGCGCCGAGAGTGCCCGCAGCCGCGCGCAAACCACCCAGTGGCTTGCTGCGATTGCTTAATTCCGTGAGTAGATCAGTGATTTCATCCGGCAGCGTCACCAGTGAGCGGGCGGTAGCGCCATCGGCAAAGTGATAGTCTTCCCAGAGGTAGCGTAGCACTTTGACGAGATGGGACTTGCCACTGCCGAAGAAGCCGCTGACCCAGACGGCCTTCTGTTCTTCCCGCCCCAGTCCATCGAGGTAGGCCTTTAGAATCCTCTCCATTCCGCGCGCGTATTCGCCATCGCAGACAAAGTTTTGCAACTCGAAACGGAGCGTCTTGATCTGGCCCTCGTCGTGGCCGATTTCGGAAACCTTTGAGACGCCGTTGTTGAGCAACTCAAGGGTGGTTGGATCTCGAAAGTAAAGGTCGCGATTGGTCATGGGGTGATGAAGCTTTCGGTTGAAGTGATAGGAACGGCCATGTAATTGAAGCCGTCGCGCGCGTCCATGAAGCGATAGACGTTGCCCGCGTATTCGCCCGGAAAAAAAACAAGCAAGCGACCGCGGACGCTGTCTTCTACGCGCTCGATCAGGCTGGATACTCGCATGAAGTCAAACAACGTAGCAAGACCCGTGACAGCTACAACGCTGGTGGAATCGACATCCTCACTGGCGCATGCCTGACGCACCCGTTCAACGGCCAGGTCTTCGAGTTCGCTGTTGGCACTGAAATGCTCCGGTTCTGCGAAGATGCCCTCGCAGTATTCGTGAGCCGCAATCCATTCCGGGAGCAGGCGTGTGAGGTCAACGGTGGCCCATCCGTGGTTTGCCTCTAGCGTGAGCGCTTCGAACTGCGGGATGCGTGCCCGTACCCTGCGTTCTTCAGACGGCGGATAAACCGCGAACCAGATGCGCTGCTTGCCAGACATGTTGGTCGACCAAGGCAGGCGCACTTGGCGGGAGTAGTTAGAAAGAAGACGGTCAATGGTACTCATGATGGTTTGCCTTGAAATTCAGCAAGCAGCGGGAAGCTAATTTCAACGACCTCACCCACTGCACGCAGATTGAGCAGTCCTGCCCGATGGGCCTCCTGGCCCATGGCTCTAGCGCGGTCGGCGTTCAGATCGAGGAGGTGACACCAGGGGTTGGAAAATATTGCTGCGCCGTGATAGCCAGAGATGTGACCAAGGAATAAGGCCATGGTGACAGCAACAATTGTGGGCTTGATCTGCTGGCGGGTTTTTTTCGCGCGACCGGCAAGATGACCGGACTGAGTCCACGAGGAAGCGGCATGGCGTGCCGTCTGGTTACGGGTTGGCTCTGAATATTGATTTGGAAACGTGGCTTCGAACGCCTGCGCCAAGCTGGCCGTTTCAACTCGTTCGCCGTCTGTAGTGCCGACGACTGGTTGGGTGGTGGCTCTGAACAGAGGATCGCGAGCCCAGGCAATTTGGACGGCAAGAAGATGCAAGCTGGAGGCGTCGATAGTGTGGAGCTTGCGCAGAAGTCCAAAAATCGGCCTCGACTCATCGAGTGCATACAACTCGCGGAGTCGTCGCAGCGACTCCTTGCGGGTACTGTCTGTGGCCTTGCCCAGCACGTTTCGCTGAAGAATAGCTTCGCGGTAATCGGCGGCATTTGAGCCCACAGGAACTGACGCCAGCACCGCGTCAAGTTCCACCAGCATCATGGTTCTACTGCCGTGTGCGCCGCCAGAGAACTTGAAGCCAAACATCTCCAATACGGGCGATGCGGCTGGGAAATTGGGTAAGGAGAAATTACTGGCTGGCACTATCTTGTATCCCTGATAAAAACATAAAAGTTTCTATGCTATCCATCGCGCTTTTAACGTGTGTGTAGCTTTTTTTGGCCAGTCTTTCAGACATTGCTTTTGCGCGGCCTGAATCGCCACGCCCACCCACCCGCAATAGTTCTGGATCATACGTTGGCGATGGATCGGTATGCACGGTCGGCAGCAATGCACACCAAATTTCTCAAGCCTGGCTCGACACGAAAAGTCAGCGTGACTATTTTGGCGGTTAGCCTTTGTTATCCCTCTGGTGAAACCTATACTGCGCGAGTGCACTAATGTACTGTAATGCCCGGCATAATCCAAATGAATTGATGGCCGTGTCAGGTGCTGTATGTTACCAGCGTCCGTTTCATCTCGACCTCAAGCGCCAAGGTGCGGCTAATGGTGATGGCAGCTACCTTACTGAGTCGGTTGGCAACTTCATCTATTAATGCAAAATCATCGGCGGCTCGTCGCCTTCCTTCTTTGGCAGTAAGTGTGCAAACCGGCCTTCAACTTCGGTGAAATAGCGGAACTCGACTTCCCCGATTATCCGCTTCTTCTTGGAAATTCCCTTGGGTTTGATCTGCGGTTGTGCGACCCAAACCCCATGCCTCGTCTCCAGCGTAATCGCGCACGTATCTATCGCGTATGGCGATGCGCTTATGCTGCCGTACTTGTCGAGGATCGCATTCATCTGGCGCATTTTGTCTGGCCGGAGCGTCCATGCTTCCATGATCGCGAACACGAAATCAGCATCCAATACCAACGCCGCTGACTGGATTGTCTGCGCAGACTGGTCTTTGCCTTCCCCGCTTCCAGTCTGAATCATTACCGGGATGACTTCCTTTGTGGTCATGTTGCCAACGAACGCCATCGGCTGAAGCTTTTCGCCTGCCTCCAGAAAACCCCGCGCCTTGTCGATCAGCGGGCTGATGATGTCCATGTACGCTTGCGGTGGCGTGCTGATGGGTGCCTCGATCATTTCTTCCTCAATACTAGCCAGCGGTCGTGCAAACCGGGGAACGTGCGGTGATGTTCGTTGAGCGCCTGCGTCTCTGCATCGAGGCGTTCGAAATCGGCGTTGAGTACGTCGAAAAACTCCTCGGTCGCCGTGCTGCCGCCTTTCTCTTCGCCTTCGAGAATTATAATCTGTCCTGAGCGCATCGCGTGAGCCACCTGATCGCCGAACGGCGTGCCGAGGTTCGGCCAGACCAGCAGCATCATGTCAAAACTGCCTGGCAGCAGCGCCACTGCATCGCCGTGATGATCGAGGCAAAACACGGATGCATGGGATTGCCGGGTTCACCAGATTTATGGCGTCTCCACTATCGGCTCAGCAGGCCGGGATATTTCTTTGTTCGCAGCTCATCAAGCACTTTGTCGGTCAGCTTCCACGCATCGCCCTTGATGAGTGCGATCAGCGCCTTCCAGACTCGCTCGAAGGCCTGCATCGCATCGTCGTCATTGAAACGGACACCTGCGGGAAGCAACGGCGCGATGTCTTCGGTCAGGCTGCGCGTGAGTTTTTCCAGCATGCGCTGCTCGGCCACGGCGCGAGTGATCAGATTGCCTTCGAGTGTCAGGTAATAATCGAAGCACGCGATGAGCTTGCCTGTATCCAGCGCGAGTTGTTCAAGTCCATGATGCAGATCGAACAGATCGCGGTTCTTGCGCCGCTGCAGCAGCGCGCGCAGCTTGGTGCCGAACAATTCTTCGGGCTCGAAGGACGCGATCTCGGTCTTGCCTTGGTACCAGTCGCTTTCCACCGCGAAGGGATACGGCTTGATGCCGAACAGGCTGCCGTGTTCGCGAGTGTTGATCTCGACCTTGAGCTTCAGTGTCGCCTGCGCATCGGCCTCGGGCGTGAACTTGAACACCAGATGCATCGAGTGCCCGGCCTGCTCCCGGTTGCACTTGCCGAGCCATGACAAGACATCGCGGATCGCATCGACCGTCGCGCCGATAGGCTCGGCCCGTATCTGAACGAGGTCGATATCTTCCGAATAGCGCAGCGGCTGTTTGAACAACAGCTTGTTGATGGCGGTGCCGCCTCGGAAGGCGATCTTGCCGTTCAGCGCCGGCGCATTGAACAGGTCGCACAACGCGCGGCAGATGATCAAGTCCTGTTCGACTTGCCGCGAGTCAGGCCAAGGCGCCTTCGCGCTCCAGGCCTGGATGTATGAGCTGGGAATCAAAAGTCGATCTCCACGGGTTCATTGATCACGAGCTTCCACTTGGCGTCTTTCTCGTGAAGCTCGGCAAGAGACTCGATCAGAGGTTTGACAGAGGGATCCAGTGGCACCGCCGTTTTAGCCTTCTTGACGAATGGTTCCAGCGCATTGGCTTGGCGCACATGACCCGCACGGTCGAGCAGGTAGCCGAGCCGACGCACGGACGAGTTCTCGTAAGCGGCGGCGGCTTTCGCGAGCGCGCGCGGATCGGCCTTGGCGCCGATGTCCTTGGCGATCTGCGCGACGCCATTGATGCCGGCCGCCTTGTGAAAGTAGCGGGCGCAGTCCAACAGCGTCAGCTCGATGCCGGCCACCTTGGCGAAGCCGGCATCGCTCTTCATCTCGTCGAGGTGATCGGTCTGGTTGACACGCGCGAAGGCCTTGGGTGTCTGGTAGATGAACTGGAGGCGGTGGCGGCCAATTTCGAAGTCGCGCAACTGCTTGGGCACGACCACCTGGAAGACCATGGCTGCCTGGTGCGATGAGCCGTGGAAGGCCGCCGCACGCAGCAGTGAGATACGGTAGTCGAGTCCCTGATGCTTCATCAATGGATCGATCCAGCGCACAGGGTCGGGGGCACCAGCAATCTGGTCTTCGGGACGAAGGATAAGGTAGAAGCCGTGGCGGGGGTTCGCCAGCCTGTGTTTCTTCATCAGCCGGGTAATGGCGGCAGCCAGAGCTTCCGGCTTCAGGTCGAGCGCGGCCAGCGCCTCTTCGCGGGAGAAGTGGGCGCGACCGTTAATAAGTCGGTCATCAATAAATTGTTCAAAGGAAGCCATTCCCAGATCATACGCAAAACTCGACATAAAACCAAGATTATTGCGTATGACTTGGGGATTGACATGAAGGGGGTAGAATCTATCGGGTCATTTTCGGACTGGACGCTTGGGCGTGAATCGACATGAGGATCGATTCTGGTCGCGCGGTATCGGCAATGGTTTTTGAAATGCGCACTTTTCGGGCGCATTTTGGAACCGCAAGTCACATCAGATTCGATGCGCCTTCAATACTCAGCCTCTTTGCCGCGCCATTCACAATGATTTTGCTCAAATTCAAAATTTGCTGTAAATTTCGACCCGGTAAATAACTGTTGGTTTTAGCCGGTAGCGGCAAAGCGGTTTTTGCTTCATCTGCCTGCGCCCACTACAACCTTCCAGGAGGAACGTTCATGCTGGTAAGCTACCCCCCCAAACGCCCTGTACACGCCATTATACGGCCTCTCACCGTCATCCTTCGATCATTCGGCAGGGCTCAGGACATACCCTTCGATTACGCTCAGAACAGGGTTTGGATGCCTGATCCCGTCGCCGCTGAACGGCCGGAATTGGGGAGCACAATATAAAAAGGTTGCCGGTGTTTTTGAATACCCCTGCGGGGGTGGTGATTGCGGTGGGTTTGATCGTACTGGCGGTCGAGTCTTTGATCATGCTGCTGATCTCAGGTTTCGCCGAGGATACGCCTCTGGAAGAAGTATGGTATTTCGCCGATCCCATCCTGCTCACCGCGATCATTTCCCCTGCCCTCTATATCCTGATCTTCAGGCCGATGCGCGACCAGCAAGCCGAACTCGAACGGCAACTCGCCGAGTCGCGCCTCAATGAGCAACTGACGGCGTTAATTGAAGCCATCCCCGATGCGGTCTTCTTGAAGGATGGCGAGGGACGATGGCTGATCACGAATGAACCGGCCAGGCAGATGTTCCAATTGCACGACCTTGCCTGGCAGGGCAAAACCGAGATGGAGTTGGCGGATATGCATCCGGCATTCCGCGTTGCGCACGAGGGATGCCTGGCGAGCGATGAAAAGGCCTGGCAGGCCGGACAGTTGCTGGTGAGCGAAGAAATCGTGGCAGGAGAAGATGGCCGATGCGCGATTATAGAGTCGCGCAAGGCACCGATATTCAGCAAAGAGGGGCAACGCAAGGGGCTGGTGGTCATTGGACGCGATGTCACCGAGCGCAAGCGAACCGAACAGGAGCTGCATGTCGCCGCCACGGCTTTCGAGACACAGGAAGGCATCCTGATTACCGATCGGGATAAACACATCCTCCGGGTCAACCGCGCCTTCACACGTTTGACTGGTTACAGCGCCGAGGAAGCGATTGGCCGGACTCCCCACATGCTCCAGTCCGGGCGACAGGATGCAGAGTTCTTTCGTAGCATGTGGGAAACCCTCTCCCGCGATAAATACTGGCAGGGAGAAATCTTGAACCGGCGCAAGAATGGCGAGGTTTACCCGGCATGGCTTACCCTCTCATCCGTGACCGATGCGGCTGAACAGGTGACGCATTATGTCGCGGCGTTTTCCGATATCACGCTACGCAAACAAGCGGATGAAAAAATACACCAGCTTGCTTTCTATGATTCGCTCACCAGGCTGCCCAACCGGAGCCTGTTGCGGGACCGTTTGCAGCAGGCCATGGCGGTCGGCGGTCGCAGCCAGCGCGAGGGGGCGCTGCTGTTCATTGGTCTGGACAACTTCAAAATGCTTAACGATACCAAAGGGCGCGACATCGGCGATTTGCTGCTGATCGAGGTCGCCAAACGTCTCCAGGATTGCATGCGCAGCAGCGATACGGTAGCCAGACTGGACGGCACTGTAGCCCGATTGGGCGGCGATGAGTTCGTCGTCATGATCAATGAACTGAGCGAAGACGCTCAGCAAGCGGCAGCCCAGGTCCATGATGTTGGAGAGAGGGTTCTTGCCTCCCTCAACCAGCCTTTCAACCTCCAGGGGGTTGAACACTATAGCTCCGCCAGCATCGGCATCAGCTTGTTCCGTGGCGACGAGATTGGCATGGATGACTTGCTCAAGCAGGCCGATATCGCGATGTATCAGGCCAAGACCTCTGGCCGCAACACGCTGCGCTTCTTCGATCCTGCCATGCAAACTGTGTTGGAAATCCGTGCCGAATTGGAAAGCGAGTTGCGTCAAGCTCTCGAAAAACAACAATTCCGCCTGCATTACCAAATCCAGGTGGATAGCCTGCGCCGTCCGTTGGGTGCGGAAGTGTTGTTGCGTTGGGAACATCCCGAGCGCGGCATGGTTTCTCCACTGCAATTCATCCCGCTGGCCGAAGAAACCGGACTCATCGTGCCGATCGGGCTATGGGTGCTGCAAACCGCCTGTGCGCAACTCAATGCCTGGCAACACGATGCGCTGATGCGCGACCTGATACTCGCCGTGAATATCAGTGCCAAGCAATTCCGCCAACCCGACTTCGTCGCACAAGTACAGCGCGTGCTGACGGAAAGCAGCGCGCAACCTTCCCATCTGAAACTGGAATTGACCGAAAGTGTCGTGCTGGAAAACATCGAGGACATCATCACCAAGATGCACGCGTTGAAACTGCTCGGCGTGAGTTTCTCGATGGACGATTTCGGTACCGGTTATTCCTCGCTGCAATATCTGAAACGCTTGCCGCTGGATCAGATCAAGATAGACCAATCATTTGTGCGCGACATCAGTACTGACCCTAACGATGCGGCCATTGTGCAGACCATTATTGCGATGACTGATGCGCTGGGGCTGAACGTAATCGCGGAAGGCGTGGAGACCGAGGCGCAAAGTGTGTTCCTCCATAATCACGGTTGTCATGCCTTCCAGGGTTACTTGTTCAGCAAGCCTATTCCTGTAAAGGAATTTGAGAAGTTGATCGCGCAATACGCTTGATTTAAGGGCATCACTAAAAATCTTTGAAACGTCCTTAATTTTCACAACCACGTTCTTCAACCCAACCATTTAGTCCGGTCAAATTTGCCGCGCAGCCGCGTGGCAAATTCTTTACAATAGCGCGCGATTCACAGGGGATGTGCGAAAGAGTAAGTATCCACCGGCAAAGCCGGTGGCTTTACGATTGCTGGCACCTCAAAGGGGCCTTACCGCAATCGGTGTAGTTCAAAAGCCAAACCCATAGCATCGGGTGAAACGCACTCCCGGAAATGTCAAACTTCGGGAATCACCCCGGCATAGCCGGGGGTTTACCCAACTGAATCATAATAGACTAGATTTATTCGATTTATTTAAACCCGTACAGATAAATCGAGTCTATCTACTGTTCGGCGGCAATTGCGCGATCAGCGGCAGCAGGTCTGCGCGTGCGACTTTCGGCTTGACCAGCACGGGCTTGCCGCTATCATCTACGCCGTGCACGGCAAAGACGTTCTTGGCGAGATCGATTCCTACGGTGATAATGTTCATGACTTCCCCTTTCGTGGTGTTGATGAAATGACAGAAATTCCATCATGGCACTTGTTGCCGCTTGCGGAAACTTCTCCGCAGCCTCGGGACGGGGAAGTCCCTTTCATTCGTTAGGCGAATACAAAGCATGGGAACCTTGCCCCACAAAGAGATTTTGAGCGTCATTGCTATTGCACTCACTTTTGCGGCATTCGTTCCCTATATCCGCGCAATCGTTAGCGACACAACCAAGCCCCATGTTTTTTCCTGGGTCATTTGGGGCACAACAACCTTTGTTGCTTTTCTTGCACAGCTCGAAGGCAAAGGTGGGGTGGGTGCTTGGCCCATCGGGGTTTCGGGAATCATCACGATATTTATTGCGTTCTTGGCTTACGTTAAGCGCGCGGACATTACAATCACCAAAACAGATTGGTTGTTTTTCGTCTCGGCAATGTCCTCTTTGCCGCTTTGGTACGTTACGTCAGACCCATTGTGGGCGGTTGTCACTCTCACTATCGTCGATGTTCTAGGGTTCGGACCAACGGTCAGGAAGGCGTATAGCTTCCCGCATTCCGAATCGCTGATGTTTTTCGCCCTGTTCGCTGCCCGCAATCTCCTCGTTATCATGGCGCTTGAGTATTACTCGGTTACAACAGTGTTGTTTCCCGCCGTCATCGCGGCAGCGTGTATGCTGTTATTGGCAATGGTAACGTATCGTAGGCGAGCAATAGCAACGTAAGAGCGCAAAGCAAACATCACAATTAACGTTAGGCAAAAAATGAAACCCGCCCTCCTCATAATCGACATGCAGAATGATTTCGTTCAGCCGGGTGCCCCAGCCGTGATCCATGGCGCGCTTGCTACAGTCCCTCGAATCAAAGAGGTGCTAGAGTGGTTCCGAGCAAAGCGTTATCCGGTTTTTCATATTGTGCGCGAGTATCGAGCCGACGGAAGTGATATTGAGATTTCACGAAGGGAAGCGTTTCTAGCTGGGCCGCCTTATGCTGTTCCGGGAACGAAAGGGGTAGAAGTTATTGATGCGCTCTCTCCGATGACCGGAGAGTATCGCGTAGTGAAACCCCGCTTCTCCGCGTTTTTTGGCACTGAGTTAGAATTGATCTTAAGAAGATTAGGTGCCGATAGTGTTGTAGTGTGCGGCACGCAATATCCGAATTGTATTAGAGCGACTGCGTTCGATGCGCTCTCGTATGGTTACCCTACTGCTGTAATCACGGACGCGACCTCGGCATCGGCTTTAGCCGTGGCTGAAGCCAATATCCGTGACATGCAGAACATTGGTATCCGGTGTATTTCTTTCGATGAGTTTAAAAAATCGCCTAACCCTGCCATTCAAGAGGGACGCGCAAAAGCGCGCAGCCCTTCAATTTGAACGTTTTGCTGACTCATTATCGGTGCGGTTGCTCTTGCGGATCGTGCCTTTGCTTCCTTTGCGGTCTTCGGAGTTTGCAGTCAGCCATTCTCTGATTTGTGCTGCGTCGTTTTGCAAGCGAGTGATGCGTTGGGCTTCCTTGGCTTGGAGGTCGGGTTGCTGGCACGCTGATCTTCTTCGCGATGCCGTTCCAGCATGACCTTGGCCGCTGCTTCCAGCTTGCTCACCTGACGCTCGCAATCGGCGCGCGTACCGTTCTTGGCTTTGGATGCGTTGCTCGGCAGCTTAACGCCGTCGATGGCGAATCCTTCGACAGGCTCAGGACAGGCGCTTCACGACCGATCAAACCTTGCTTGTCGCAAATAAAAAGTATCTGGCTGAACACACGAACAATATCGTCGCCCAGCGATGATACAAATCCGGCGATGGTGGTGAAGTGCGGCTGGCTATCGCCAGACAGCGCGATGAACGCGGTGAACGTGGGGGCGGGGTCGGATTAAATCCGTAGACCCCTCAGCGCCTCTACCAATTCCAGATGTTTATCCAGAATGCGAAACAGATTAACGACTGTCGCAACCGGCTTGGACTTGCCATGTCTCGTGACATTGACAGTCTGATTGCAGCACTTGATGCCGATCAAACCGGAATATTCTGGGGCTAAGAAAGGGCGCGTCGGAGACTTCAGGTTCTTGCCCCTTTGAGGGGCTGACAGAAATAAACCCCCGTGGTAACTTGATTGCATTTCGTTGTGAATCCGCGACATGTTAAAAAACACTTACCGGCGTCATAGCGATTGCAGCACCACAACAATAAAATTGATGCCGCTCTGCTCGGCAAAATCGTGCTCGCCCGCTTTCTGGAGTTGCCGCTGCGGGCTTTCGACCGTCTCGTGACCCAAGCGGAATCCTCCACCGGGTTTACCGCCCTGCGCCCTTGGGTAACGGTGGGTCAATTGGAAGGCGCGCAGGTGGCGCATGATGCAGCCGCGCTTCTTCAAACCCAAGCCTCACCAATTCTGGGAAAGATTCGTGAAACAAACCAGAATCTGACGTTTTTCTACCACCGCGACAGCTATGCACGGGAATACCGATTCGATGAGGAGGGTGTAAACCACCTGATGACCCGCCCGGACTTTCCGGCGGAACGGGCGGGCGTATTGCGCAGGTTGCGCCTCATCAACACCCGGAACCGGCTCACCCACGCGCTGATGCAGGCAGTACTGGTATCGCAAGCGGCGTATCTGCGTTCCGGGCATACCTTGGCGCTCCTGCCACTGACCCAGGCGGAGATTTCCGCCCGGCTGCGGTCGGAGTCGAATCTTTCCGTGGTGGCGGATCCGGGCCGGATCTCCCGGTTGGTGCGCGTATTGTCCATCGCGCTGCCGAGCGGCAAAGTGGTGCCGTTGAGCGGACTTTTCCCGAAGCCTCGGCAGGTTCATTGCCATTTCGTGGATCATGTGATAAAAAAGGAAAAAGCATGGATGCTTGAAGGGGTATTGTGGGAGCCGCTGACGGACGAAGCCATTGCTACCATTCTCGAGCGCGAATACGGCATTCGTTTGTTGCGGCGCACCGTGGCCAACATCCGGCACGACCTGGCGATTCCAGATTGCCGGAGCCGCAGCCAGCGCATGAATTATCTGGCGGCGACCGAGGGATTTTCCGCACTGCTACCGTTGACCCCGCAAGCGCTGCGGACTGCGGTTCCGGCCCAGCCGGGGGTGTACGAAATCCGGGCGGCTTTGGGCTCGCCCATGAGCGAAACAAAAGTGGGATGGCTTGAGAAAAGCGTGCCGCCGGGGCCGCACAGCGTAGTGTATATCGGCTCGACCGGGGATTTGCGCAAGCGTTTGGGGGATCATCTGCGCGGCAGTAGCGATAACGTGTTGCTTCATAACCATCTCGCAGACGGTGCCGCGCGGGTGCGATTTCGCCTGGTCAGCGAAGGATGGCGCCGGGCGGAGCGGGATCTGTACCGGGTGTTTTGCGAAACCTTCGGCACGCCGCCGCTGTGCAATCGCATGAGTCCGTAGGAAGAATGCAACGAAAAGAAGGTTATACTGGGATCAGGCGCAGAACGTGAACAACTTAAGAAATAAAGATCGGGTGCATATCGTGGAAAAAATATTGCGCAAGCAAGCAAGCAAGCAAGCCTGACGTCCCCCTCGCCGTCTGCGGCTCCGTAACTGGAGCAGGGCTGTGAGTCCCTCGGACGAGAACATCGCCGCACTGGCACGTTCAATCGGGATCGACGCGCAAGAGATCGTCCGGCGCAAGGCATTCCTGGAGTTCGACGAAACCGATGTCGGGTTGCTCACGGAGTTGCATGCGCGTCTGCAAGATGTGTCGCAGCACTTCGTAAACGACTTTTACACCCATCTCATCAAGTTCGATGAAACCCGCCGCTTCATCCCGGATGCACCCTCCCTTGAGCGCCTGAAGCAGACCCAGGCGGCCTACTTCGACAGTCTGACTGCGGGCGACTACGGCCCCGAATACATTCTCAACCGCCTGCGCGTGGGCATCGTCCATCAGCACATCGGGCTCGAACCCAAGTGGTATATCGGCGCCTACAGCAGGTACCTCGTTGGGCTGCTGCCCGAGCTGTGGCGTTTGCTTGGCGACGACCCGGACAAGTTTCTCGCCACCCACCACGCGCTGCAGAAGATCGCGTTCCTGGACATGGGGCTTGCCCTCGACACCTATATGCAGGTCGACCGGCATACTATTCTTGGCCTCAAGCGCTACGCCGAGAACATCATTGCGAGCCTTCCCGCCGGGATGCTAGTGGTGAACGACACCCTCAAGGTGCGGAGTGTCAACCGCTCCTTCCGCGAGATGTTCGGGCTGAAGAACGGGGAAGACATTTCCGGGCGCGAACTCGAAGACCTCCTGCCGCTACCCGATCTGCGCCAACAGGCGCAAGCCGTCCTCGCCGGCGGGATGGCCTTGCGCAGCCTCGAGGCCGCGCTGGGCGAAAAATGGCTGCGCCTCACCATCACTGGAATCCGGCTTGCAGAAGAAGAAGAAGAAGAAGAAGAAGAAGAAGACCTGCTGGTAGTCGTGGAGGACATCACCGAGCTTAAACGTGCCAACGATACGTTGCGAGTTGCTGCCGCCACTTTCGAAGCCCAGGAAGCTATCGTGATCACCGATCCTGATTCAAAAATTTTGCGTGTCAATCAGGCCTTCGAGCGCCTTTCCGGTTACCGCGCGGAAGAGCTGATCGGGCAAAACCCGCGCATCCTCAAATCCGGGCGGCACGATGCGGCTTTCTACCAGGCCATGTGGTCTGATCTGCTCAGTACGGGTAAATGGTCGGGAGAGGTCTGGGATAAACGCAAGAATGGCGAGATCTATCCGAAGTACATGACCATCACGGCGGTTTACGACGACCATCATCAGGTGACACACTATGTTGCGGTATCCAGCGACATCAGCGAGCGCAAGCAAGCAGAAGCAGATATTCATCAGTTGGCCTTCTACGATCCGCTTACCAAACTGCCGAATCGCCGTTTGTTGCTGGACCGTTTGCAGCAGGCGATGGCGGGCAGTGTGCGTAGCGGTCGGTACGGCGCATTGCTGTTTCTGGATCTGGATCACTTCAAGACGATCAATGACACGCAAGGCCATGCAATGGGCGACCTGCTGCTAATCGAGGTGGCGCGCCGGTTGCAAACCTGTGTGCGCGAAGGTGACAGCGTGGCACGGCTGGGCGGCGATGAATTCGTGGTGGTGCTTGAAGAGCTGAGCAGCGAGCCGGGTGAGGCGGCCACCCAAACCGAACTGGTCGCGGAAAAAATTCGCAACGAACTGGATCAGCCTTATGCGCTGAAAAATTATGAATGCCACACCACGCCAAGCATCGGCATCAGCCTGTTCCGTGGCCATCTGGAAAGTGTGGAAGATTTACTCAAGCACGCCGATATCGCGATGTATCAGGCCAAGACCTCTGGTCGCAATACCCTGCGCTTCTTCGATCCAGACATGCAGGCCGCGCTCGAAGCTCGTGCCACGCTTGAAGCCGACCTGCGCCACGCACTCTCGCAGCAGCAATTCAAGCTCTTCTTCCAGATACAGGTGAACGCCGTTAACCACCCCATCGGTGCCGAAGCATTGCTGCGTTGGCTGCATCCAGAACGTGGTCTGGTCTCGCCGCTGCAATTCATCCCGCTAGCGGAAGATACCGGGCTGATCCTGCCCATCGGGCAATGGGTGCTGGAAACCGCCTGCGCCCAGATCAGGGCATGGGAAACAAATCCGCTTGCACGTGAACTGCAACTCGCCGTCAACGTGAGCGCGCGGCAGTTCCACCAACCGGACTTCGTCGAACAAATTCGTGCAACCCTTAAAAAGACTGGTGCCGATCCGGCCCGGCTCAAGCTTGAACTGACCGAGAGCGTGGTGCTGGGCAATATCGATAACGCTGTCGCCAAGATGCACGAACTCAAGGGGATCGGCGTGCATTTCTCCATGGACGACTTCGGCACGGGCTATTCATCGCTGTCTTACCTGACGCAACTCCCGCTTGACCAACTGAAGATCGACCAGTCTTTCGTGCGCAACATCGGCACAAAACCCACCGATGCGGTGATCGTGCAGACTATCATCGGAATGGGCAACAGCCTGGGGATGCAAGTGATTGCGGAAGGAGTGGAAAACGCGGAACAGCGCGAATTCCTTGAACGCCATGGCTGTCACGCGTACCAGGGTTACTTGTTCAGCAAGCCTATTCCGGTAAAGGAATTTGAGAAGCTGATCGCGCAATACGCTTGATTTAACCCGGATGTTTCATAAATTCGCGTGATGATCGCGCAGAATTTTGTTTTGCAGGGAGATTTTGCGAAGGAGTGGCGTAGTTATTCATACGCCCGACCGAACAAAATTTCCCTGCAAAACAAAAGACCAGCGACGGCGCAAGATGAACGCGCCAAACAGATCCTCGCTGAGTTCCAGCGTATAGCCGCGCCGTTCCGATCTGAAATCAAGTCTCGCTGGATATGCGCTCATTTCGCGCCCTCACGCTTCCTGCGCGCTCCACGGTGCGCCACATGTTCTCGTCCGAGGTGTCGGTATAGATACCGGTCGTTTGCAGGCTGGAATGCCCCAAAAGGCGTTGGATGACGTTCAGCGGAACGCCGGATAGAGCCAGGTGGCTTCCACAGGTGTGGCGCATCCAGTGAACCGTTGCTCGTTCGAACGCTTTTGCCTCGATGAGCTTGCCTTCAGCCTTGAGTGCATTGGCCACCTCATCAAATAACCCGTTCATAGACTTTGAGAGCGCACTGGTTGTTACTCCATCCATGCTCGTGAGGCTCGCGATTAGAGGCGTGTCTGAAGCATTGGTGATAATGTCCGGATTCAGTTCGCGATGAATGAAGTACGTGGTTAAAGCATCAATTGCGTCGCTCGGGATCGGCACGGCACGCCACTTGTTGCCCTTGCCAAGGACTTTGAGCATCCAGCGCACCCCCAACCCGTCAGATAGCGGCATGGTGTAAATCCGCCCCACGCTTGCGTCCACCAGCTCCGATATGCGCAAGCCGGTGGAATAGGCGAACGGCAGCACGAATTTCAACCTTTCGGTCTGTCTGGTGTTCGGCTGTGCGGCCAGATACGACATCAGATATTCCCACTGGCCAACTGAGAATGCGCGCATGAATTCCACGTCCGGTGATGGCTCATCGGCGTTGGCTGCAAGCGATTTCGAGACGCCGTTCCACGGATTGAATGCGCAGTACTGCACGCGCACCAGCCACTCGAACAGGCCGCTCGCGATGGTGATGGCGAATTTCACGCTGTTGGCCGATAGCGCGCCATCGAACGGCCTCCAGGCCTGCTGATGACGCGCAGCGCCCTTGTCGCCGAGCCAGGTTGATTGAGGGATGTGGAACGGCCATTGAGTCTCTTCGGTGCGGCCAAGCAGGGATAACCAGTCGCGATACCGCGCACAATCCTCGACCGTGAGACTGGACAGCGCCTTGCCCCGCTCGATCACCGACCACAGGAGCATCCTTTCCGCTTCCTTCTTGTAGGCGCGGTGTGTGTTCGGGTTGCCCGATTTAGTGGCCAGCCAGGAATTGATCGCCTGATAGTCATTTGTCGCATCGACGCGCGGTGCGCCGGGGTAGCGGTTAGATCCGGTACGGCCATCGAGGTCGGCAGGTGTCGCGAAGGCTTCAAGCGGAACGATTCCCGTGCACGCCGGTCGCGTTTGAATCAGCGCGTTTGCGGACATGCTTCTCAGTGGCACAAGCGATTGCGCGGGCAACACCCCAAGCGACGATTCATAGCCCCGTAGCCACGCCACGATGCGCGCCGCGCCCTTTTCTCCCAATCCTGGCACGCTGACCCACCAGCGATAGCCGCTTGAAGCAATACGGTCCAGCAGATGCCCTATCGTGGGCAGTCCGGCCAGCAGCAAACGCTTCGAGATCGTTTCATCGAACCATGCGGCCACCCAATCCTCGCGCACGGGATCTGCCGCGATCAGCGGCTCTATCCATTTCAGCGCTTCCAGTTGACGGATGACCAGTCGCTGCCTTTTTTGAGCACGGGTATCGACGGATTGAGGGTGCGCCTCCAGGTAGGCCTGGATCAGCTCTTTTTCGGTGTAGAAGCCACTCGGGTCGAACTCGGCCCGGAAGTCTTCGAGCGATGGGGCGGGAGCGCGGGTATCGGTTGTGCCGTGGATGGCAATGCGCAGCCGGATAAGGTGCGCCTCTCGATGCTTGCCGTGCCGTAACGCGGCCTGGCGCAAGGTATCCCGAATCCATACCAGCGTTGTTTTGGCGCGACGAAGATCCATGCCGGTCTCAAGATACTTGTCGGCCATTTCGCCGATGTCCAACCCCTGAAGGCTCGCCCTGAAAAATGCGATGTGATGCCGCCCGACCTTTCGCTGCACGAGATTGCCGCTCAATGATTGGGCAGCAACTCGATTGCCCATATTTCCTTGAGGATCGATGGCCTTGTTCACAGTCTTATCCACCGTTTTTGTGAATAGAACTGCGCGCTACGCGCGGGGTAATCAACCATTTCCAAACGCCCATCAGACTTGTGGCAGTGAAGCCGAACTGCATGACCACCATGCCGGTGGCATTGGACAACAGACCGAAAGCTATCCATGCCACGTTCGATGCCAAGAACAGCACGAAGCCCCAGCCTGAATAGCGGTTGTTCATCGCCAACAGAGTCGCACCACTCAAGCCGGTGATGCACCCTGCCCACTCGATCACTTCAAGCATCTATCCACCTTTCCATCGTATCCAGGTGTTCGCCATGAAACACGCTCCGTTCAACCCTGCTCAATTTCCGCCAAAGACGGGTTGGCGTAATCGACTTTGCGTCCCGACCATGTGGTGAGTTTTGTCATCGGTTGACCCTTAATCCATCTGATCAAAAACACCCTTGGTGATAGAGCGGGCAACTTCATTTCCAGCCCCCGCGCCGTTTGCCGGCGCAGGAGCTGCCGGAGCGGTCCTGGCAACTTCTGCCACAGGGGTTGTGTTGCAGGTCGGGGCGTGAGGCCGCCCGTCCTGCATGAACGACAGCCCCATTGCGGCGAGCAGGCGCAACCGCTCTGCCCGCGCACGCGGCGAATACTTTGCCAGTTCCGCTTCCAGTTCCGGATAACCCTCGAAATAGTTGATGGTTATTCGCATAACTCCCCCCAACGATTACCGGACATCATGCCTCTCCGCCGCGCCAGAAGCCCCGCGCATTAGCGAACACAGAGTCTTGAGCGATCGTCAGAGGGGTCTTGTCGAAAGCTGCTTTGATTGCGTGTTCGAACAATGGGGCGCCCCCGCCCACCATCACGATCGCATCAACCTCGGATTCTTCCTTGCGCAGCGAGGCTTTCAGTTGCGAGGCCACAATATGTCCGACAGTGGCAGATGCGGCGGCCAGATAGGGCGTGATGTCCACATGGGTACCGAAGACCGACACCGTGTTGCGGCCGGAGCGCACCGCGTTCTCCATCCTGCTTCGTCCCGGACCGCTGCCGTGGTCTTTGCCGATCAGCGCACTCGCTTCATCCAGGATGACCGACGTGGCATCGAGGCTGGTTCCGGACGATGCGCGCTTGAACTCGCCATTGACCAGCAACACCCAGTCAACCGAAAAGAAGCCCGGATCGACAACCAATACACTGGCATCTTCGACTTGAGATGGATCTCCGAGATGATGGAGGTAGTCGGCAAACCCGCCGAGCGGCTGGGGTACGATTTTCACGTCCTTGACGACGATTTTCTTTTTGGGGGTAACCTGGTGCTCGCCCTCCATGGTTTTGGCGAGGCGCTTGCGCAGTCCTTCGTCAAAATACTGGCTGGTTGGCAATCCCGTCACCACGCGATCGATCTCTGTCATGCCGGTCATCAGGAGTCCGGCGTTGAACAGTGCGCGGTACGAATCGGTCGATGTGTAGTCTTTGTGCAACTCGCGCGCCCAATTTTCGAGGCGGTCATGGCTGCAACCGGCAACGAACTCCCTGCCGTTCACCAGCACGCGCAACGGATCCTCTGCCCGGGCGGACATAATCTGTTGTCCGATATGCTCTGACGGCGCCGCACCTGCCGGGCGACTTACCAGGGCGGGTTCTTCACCTGCCTTGCCAAAGGCCACCTTCAAGTTCGAGTAACCAATATCCAATCCGACTATTTGCACAGCATTCTCCTCATGTAATGAAAAACCAGAACACCCACAGACGCACTACAGAGCAACTCACCCGAATTCGCCCCGCAACCGGAAAGCATCCGCAAAGCGGCTGTGGCACGGCTCTGAATCTCCGATTCGGTCAGGCCATTGCGCCTTGCGTGCTGTAGTGCGCCTGTGGAACGTGTGCGGATTATTTGGCGAGCAGAAAGAAAAATCCTCGAATTGCCGTCCAAATTTGAACGGCAATTTGAAGAATTTTTATGATTGAACAGGCAAAGTCATGCTCGCAATACCCATCCAACCAACATCAGGGGAACGAACATGGCAGAGAAAACGGCAACAAAGAAAGCGGAGAAGCAACCCGTAAAACGCAAGGTGGAATTCAGTAATCCATACGTCCTGAAAACAGTGTCATTGAACACAACACCCGCTCAACTGGTTTATGAGGCGGCTTTCGATGAGTGTGCCGTGTCGATGCGCAACTTGAGTTCCGTATTGCCGGCGCTCATCAAGGACCAAAGCGACATGATGGCTGTGAACGGAAGTGTTGAACATTTGCTCAACAAAGCGATGGCTGATCTTCGTGGGGAATCGGCGCGAATCAAAAAGATCGCCGATGACAATGGCATTGAAATGGGCAAGCTCAACTACACCAATGCGTTGCAGGTTCAAGCCCGGTTGACATGCAACAAAGCCGCGCAGTATCTGCAAATCATCGTCGAACTCGATGAGCTGATCTGCCTCGTTCATTCGGCCTGGTTCGCGGGCTTTATCGCCGACGATGCAAAGTCTGGTCTGGAAAGACAGTGGCGCAGAAAAGCCATTGGCGTGGCCGCTGAAATCAGATCCATCACCAACCGCGCTTTCCGTGCCCATGCGAAAAACACGGCGACAGAGGCGGATGATGCGTTACACAGCGAGGCAGCGCAGGCATTACACAGCGAAGCGTTAAACAGCGAGGCGTCTGAAGAAAAAGCCGGTGAAGCTGTCGCGGTCAAACCAAAGCGCACAAAGAAAGCTGCCTCAACCGAACCCGCCGAGCCCGTCGCCAGTTGATCGAGCTGAACCACCACCAAGCCAGAGCAGTCAACGCCGAAGGGCATTGCTCTATTCTGGCTTGCCCTGGGTCGGGTAAGACCCGCGTGCTCTCCATGCGCGCAGCCCGACTTCTCTCCGAAAACAAAACAGGACGGCTGTGCGCAGTCACGTTCACCCGAGACGCCGCCGCCGAGCTAAAGACGCGCATTCTGCAATTATGCGGGGAACGCGAGGCACGACGCCTTGCGGTCGGCACGTTCCACTCGGTTGCGCTGTCGCAGCTACGCCGCTTGAAGCCATTGTCCGGTATCAAATTGCTATCGGACGGCGAGCGCATGGGGTTGTTGAGGCGGTGCTGCTCGCAGTACAAATGCCGCGCACCTTTCGAGGAAGTGCTATCGGCCATCGATCGAGCCAAATCAAAGCTGGGCGAACCCGCATTCGTGGATATTGCCATTGAGGATGTGTACCACGCTTATCAATGCTTGCTGGCCACGGAACGCTGTATGGATTTCTCGGACATACTCCTGACTGTAGTGAACGGCATCCGGGATGAAAACATTAAGCCGCTCTCGATCAAGTGGTTGTTGGCCGATGAGTTCCAGGACGCTGATGAGGTGCAGGCTCAATGGGTGATTGAACACGGCAAGGCCGGTGTCGAAATCACGATTGTTGGTGATGACGACCAGAGCCTGTATTCATTCCGCAATGCGCTCGGTTACGAAGGGATGCGGCGTGTTTCCCAACTGCTGGTTTCACAAGAAATCACCCTGCCCGTCAATTACCGGTGCGCACCCAACATCCTGGCACACGCGGCCACCCTTATTGCACACAACCAGAACCGCGCCAACAAATCGATCCGATCTGCCCAAACCTCAATCGGCAGCATCAAAATCCACCGCGCCGCCGACCGCTTCGATGAGGCGGGCCGCGTCGCCACTGCGATTAAGGAATCCCCGGGACAGTCCTGGGCGATTCTGGCCAGAACCAATAGCCTGTTGGAATTCGTGGAGGCAAAGTTGTTGGCCCATGGCATCGCCTACCGTCTGGCTGGTGGGCGCTCAGTTTGGGATGGGATTGCCGGCAGCGCGTTGGTCGGGCTGCTCAAGAGCTTGCAATCCGACAACTGGACCGGGATGGCCAACGCCTTGTCGATGAGCGGCATCAAGTCTGAATTGCTCAATCTGGATCATCCTCACAAGACCTGTGACCGGATGCTGGGAATGATTCTGGCGCACTTGTCCGGCAGCGACGATGAGCGCTCGATCAGGATCATCGAGAGCGCGAAGCGTGGCATTTGTGAATGGCGGCAACAAATCGAGGTGGGTAATGTTTCGCTTGCCGTCTATGCCGCATCGAACTGGCTGGCGGAGCGCGCAAAATCCGGCAGTGGCGGCCTCCTTAAAATGCTGGCCAACACCATTGCGCGGCTTAAGGGCACGTTGGCGCAACGCCTGAATACCCTGACGAGACTAATCGACAACAGCGATACCGTAACCGGTGTGGTTCTCTCAACACTTCATGGCAGCAAAGGGCTTGAGTTCGACTGCGTGTGGATCATCGGCGCGGAAGACAGCAACCTGCCCCACCCTAACTCGACCGAAGAGGATGAGCGGCGATTGTTCTATGTTGGTATGACGCGAGCCAAGGATAGGCTTGAGATAAGCAGCTCGCTGGGGGATGGGCTGGAGTCCCGCTTCGTCAAAGAGGCGAAACTTCTTTGAATTATCCGTTTGCGCAATGTAGCATATCCCGCTTCAATGGGCAAATACTTCGACCGTCTTCCCATGCGGTGCTTGGGGACGAGACACAACCCGGAGAATGCAATGGGGTTTTGAACGGATGCTTCAGGATGCTTCAGGGACGGAGCCTCACAAAATCAATTGGGCTACGTCCCCATGTCGTTCTGCCATTGCTGCAGTGGACGGCTGGCATTGCCCTGCGTGTGGTGAATGCGAATTTTACAGAGGTGAAAGCAAACGTTATGCGGCGGCAGTGGAGCAACTACGCGAAGCAATAGACAAGCAAGAGTCTGCGGAACTGGCGCGTATTCGCAAAAAACTCAAACTGTCGCAAAAAGAAGCCACCGCGATTGCAGGAGGCGGGGTTAATGCATTCTCACGTTATGAACATGGCAAGTCCAAGCCAGTTGCGGCAGTCGTTAATCTGTTTCGCATTCTAGATAAACACCCAGAATTGGTAGAGGAAATTCGCTAAGTGGGCTTTGAGTTAGGCCGGACCAACAATGAACCGTGGTCTTTCCATGGGGTTCTCTCAATCAAATATCAATCGAGTCTGAGCTATCGATTCTGTTCATGCCAACTCATCTATGTACTTCAGTCGAAAGTTCATCCTGCGCATCCCGGGCTTTGCTGCGTTGCTGATCTGGGGTGTTCCCTGTTTTGGTTGGTGAATCTGTGCAAGCTGAAACACTTAACGCAATCAACAAACACATGATAGAAGAAAAAGATTTACTCATGTCACCCCCTCATTCATGAAGAATCAATACTGATAAACAATCCAGTTGGCTATGTCTGTGTCTCGTTATCGTAAAAATGCGACCGTTGAAACATCAGTTGCTTGACGGTCGCGGCGCGACCCGTTGCAGTCAGTCGAGTTCCTACTGCCGACAACAGACAGTGACATCTTCTTTTCCCAAGTAAATTAGCGCAACACTGTCTGTTAGCTCAAGCTAAACACAATTTATTCTTTACTTCTGTGCGTTCTTCTGACCCCGATGGTGCTTTGCCTTCGACCATCTTCCCATGCGGAGCTTGGGGACGAGACAAAACCGCTACATTACTTGATTGCCGTAAAGTATTTAGTCACCGACTGCCCACCGCCCGAAAAAGTAACGCTCCAATTGTATGTGCCAGCCGGATCAGTCGATACTAGAAAAGTGGGGTACACAGTGGCCACTGTGTCACTGGTAATCGTGACATTCCCCCATTTTGCAGTCCCAGGTGTCCAGACGTACGGGCTGCCTGTGCAGATCGTTCCATTGGGATTAGTGCAACTCCAGCTAATTTGGTTAATGGAGTTAAACCCGCTTCCAGTTAACGGGATGGTTTGTTGCCCCGTACCAGTATAGCTACTTGCCACGCCATTAACGACGAGCGGTGTCGCCGTCGTTGTAAACGACACGTCACCTCCTATGCTGGTTCCACCACTGTTCGTCGCGACGGCACGATAGTGATAGGTAGTACTTGGTGCTAGTCCAGACCAACCAGACTGGATAGCGATAGCAGTCGTGCCACTAAATGTCCCCGGCCCCGTTGTGCTGCCATAGCTCGTTGTTGTTCCATATTCAAAATAGCCACTCGTGCTCAAGCCGTTCGGATTGATAGAGCCATTCATCTGCGCGGTTGTCGACGTGACTAAAGTAGCAGCCAAGCTTTGAACTGTCGGAGCTGTAAGCGCGGTGCCCGTTGTAAACGTCACATCCGACCCTCTACTGGTTCCACCACTGTTCGTCGCAACGACACGATAGTGATAGGTCGTGTTTGGTGAAAGCCCAGACATGCTGTAATTAACTGCAGCAGCAGTCGTGCCACTAAAGCTTCCCCCAACTCCTGTCGTGCTACCGTAGCTGGTTGTCGTGCCATACTCAAAATATGTAGTCGTTGAAGAACCATTCGGATTGACGGACGCATTCATCTGTGCAGATGTACTCGTAACAGAAGTAGCTGCCAAGCTTAGAACTGCTGGTGCTGTAGAGGTGCTCGTCGCGCTTCCCGTGAAGTTTGCCCCCATAATATTTGCTCCGCTTATCGTTATCGTGCTACTTGTCGGAGTGAAGGTGTATCCGGATAAAGATGGCGTAACTGTATAGCTGCCGTTCGCAAGAAGGGCGAAGCCGTACATACCATTGGAGCCGGTTGTGTAGGCTCCCGAGTTTGCCCCGCTCAGCGTCATCGTAACGCCTGACAAAGCGGAGCCAGATGCGGTAACAGTACCCGTTATACTGTAAAGGGTTCCAGGTTGGCTTGTTGCCGTGAAATTTGCCGCTGCAATATTCGCTCCGTTTACCGTTAGCACGAGACTTGACGGAGTGAAGGAGTAACCGGATAACGCTGGCGCAACTGTATAACTGCCGTTCGCAAGATTGCCGAAGGTGTAATTACCATTGGCATCGGTCGTGGCGCCGCCTGCCGAGCTTGCCCCGCTCAGCGTCATCGTAACGCCTGGCAAACCCGCGCTTCCCGATATGCTGTAAGTGTTGGTCGGTGGCGTAACGCACACTCCGTTAGTCAGCACTTGAGGCTGGGTACATGTCGTAGGTGGCGGAACTGTAGCAGGCGGCTGATAAACCACCGAGAAAGTTATATTCCGGCTGACCCCAGCCGCGTCCATCAATGTGCCTGTCCAAACTACTGTGCCACTCCAAGCGGGGTTAGCCTCCACTACGGTTGGAGATAAAGCAAGTTTGCCGTCTGGCGTGTAAGCGACCTTGCTGCTCCATGTGGAATCGGTGTTCCGCCAAGTCGCTGAACCGGTTGCAGCGCCGCTCCAGCGCCACTCGATATGCGCTACTGTGCCCAGATTTTTCCCGGTCACTGCAAGTGCTGCCACGACAGGATTTGTCGTCGTCGAAATGGTTGTGGTTCCCAGTGTAAACATAGCAGAGCTAAGGCCATCTACTACGATGCCTGTGGCAAGCTGAGGCTGATAAGTAACCGAGAATGGTATTGATACAGGGGTAGAGTTAAGCGCTGAGAATGTAACCGACCAATTGTATGTCCCCGCTGCATCCCCCAGAGCCAGCAAACCGGGATACACCTTGATGCTGGTATCGTTGAAAATATCGACCTTGCCCGCCCAATTGCTGGGTGTCCAAACATAGGGGCTGCCTGGGCAAGCGGCTCCATTGGGCTGTGTGCAGGCCCAAGAAATTTGGTTGATCGCGCTGAGATTAGTACCGGAAAGCGAGATGGGTGGTCGATAAGGAGTGACACCCGTTGAATATGAGCTCTGTATGCCGTTTACCACAAGTGGTATGGTGGTGGTAGGCGGCTGGTATGGATGTGTCGAGTTTTGTAAGCAGATAGAGGAGGTGCATAAATCCTTTGCTGCGCCCAGAGCAAACAGCACTGTGTCTATGTTATGACTTTTGGTCAAAGTTGACCCAGAATAAGGGTCTGGATACTCTTTGACAGTATCGCCAGGATAATAATAATTGGTGCCGAAATCGGCATTTATAGACGAAACCGGTTCGCGAATTATGACATCACGTTTTATTTTTGATGCAAATGGTGTAATAGAAGGGTCACTTCCAAGTGGCGCGGTATTAAATACTACAGCGGAGTACACAGATGAATTTGTCCCTGCTATGTATGAAGCAACCCCTCCACCAAGGGAGTGTCCGGTAAGAACTATCTTTCTTGTTGTACCGGTATTCTTATTATTAATGATGTCAGATTTGAATTTGGGGTTAAGTAGCGCAGCATTGAACTGTGACCATGCAAGTGCGTATAGAGGATCTCCCCCTGAATCATGAACCGCCGCAGTGTAGTCGGTCACCCAATTTAATAAGGATGTAGTAATAGTACCGCGATAGGCAAAAACAATTTCTTCTGAATTATAAAAAGCATTCCAATAAAGGTCTATATTACTCGCGTCACTGGGGCTGATAGAGGGGTTCGTGAAGTAGTCATTCCAATTTACAACAGCATAATTTTCCAATGGGGCGGGCAGCATTCCTCCACCATTTTTACCATTAACCCATTGGTCGTCATAAACCAATTTGCTTATTAAGGCATATTTATAATCAATGTTAGCGTTATCAATCAGATCATATCTATTGTCTTTTATGCTCGACTGATAATCGAGCTTAGCGGCCTCCTTTTGTGTGGCTGGTGCGGCTTCACAAATCGCTAAAGTTGGACAGGTTGAAACAGCACTGACGTAGGTGGCTGGGCTCAAGCTAAATCCAAGCCCATTCAGACGCATGCTATTGTCAATATAAGTATTTGCCAGAGCCGGAGAGGAAAATCCTCTTGCATTAGCAATGCTCAACAGGGAAGCTTGATAGCCCGCATCGCCGAACAACACCATCGGAGTAGAGTTGGCCGTAGTTGTTTGCAACACACCCGCCACAATAGGCTGCGCGGAAGCGGCACTGTTCATTTGGAATTGATCCGCCAATTTAGCTACGGTGCAGTCTATGGTTTGCCCATAAGTTGCTTTTACTCCGCAGCCTAATGCGTCTGTCGCAGCCATGTTTGATACGGCAGCGTTCAGAAGAGATAATTTCTTTTCATTCGTTGTGGCACTGGCAAGTGCAACCGAATCGCTCGATTGAATCGGCGTGGTGCTTAAATGATCGAAGCCCAGGATATTGGCGATACCGCTGTTGGCTTTGTTAATGTTTGCAGCGGTTAGTCCGCCGCTTTTTTCAGCGAGCGCAACGCCAGCTTCCGAGAACGATGTGATGTTCAAGCTTACGGTTGTCGCGGTAGAATCGGTCAGGTCTGCCGCCGCACGAAACTTGAATTCAGGCGGAAGCGCAACGGCCACCCCCGTTGCTTCATCCTGGGTTGTCGAATTCGCATTTGGAATGACTTGCAGGTGAACCAAGCCCTTGGGCATTGATACCGAAAATTCTCCATTCGCGCCTAGTGCAACTTCTTTCTGTGCGCCGCCAAGTTGCCCGTTTATGATTTGCGTGGCACGGATTGTTGCATTGAGTATTGTGCCCTTGGCTGCGCGTCCAGAAATGACAACCTCACCTACGCCAGCCGCTGTGGGTGTCGGAGTCGGCGTTGGTCCGCCCCCTCCGCAAGAAGTCAATGCGAAGCTAGCCAGTAACGCAAGCGCAAGGTGTCGTGTAGTGCGAGTGACTTTGTCGTTGAGGGGGTTCATGGTTTATCTCCGTTTCGGGGTGATTATTTTGGTTTAGAAGTTGTGGCCTAGACTAACTGCCAAGCTTTGCTCATTGCTGCTGCTACCGGGATATTGCAGTCCCGCCACGATGGGCGATGCGCCAAAGCTCATGCGCTGTGCCTCATAACGCAGACCGAGCAACCAAGTGGAAGTGGCTTCATAGTGCAGTGCAAGTGCGGCGCTGCTGGTGCTTGCGCTGCCAAGGTCTGCGGCAAAGCCTAGCGCGGGTGCGGCCATGTGGGGGTTACGGGTGCGGCCAGTGGACAAATCTGCTTCCAACGTGAAGCGTGAAAATTGTGGCAGCCCCAAGTCCACCAACGGCCACAGTGCCATCACGCCGAGGGAGGTGGTTTGCCAGGTAAAGGTTTCGCCGTATTGCGTGAGGTTGCGCTGCCAGTGATGCCAGCTTTGCTCCGCATACGGCGCAATATGTTGTGCCCAGTTATTTTGACCTTGGGGTTGCCGGGTGAATGCATTGAGCGGCAAGCCAACGCGCAGGTTATAGGCTCGCAGGGTGTTGCCGGTGCGGGCGCTGTAGGGGGTGAGTGTCATACCTGATTGCAGGTAACCGTTGTAGTCGGTTTGGCCTTGGGCATAGCTGGCTTGGGCTTGCACGGCAATTTCCGGGAGTGCTTGCGCCAGTTTGCCGCGCCAGCGCAGCGTGGCTTGGGTAGTGGGGATAGAACCGGTTTCGCTGTCCAGCGGGTCGACGCGGCCAAGGGGATCGGGTTCGCGGTAGTGGTGACGTGTGCTGCCGTAACTTAAGGCCAGGCTGCGCCATAAATGCGCTGCTGGTGCGATGGCCTCATTTTCATCGGCAAGTTCGACCGCGCCGCCTGATGGCGATTCATCCATCGCCCATAGCTGGCTGGCATAAGCAGTCAGGCACACAACCAAAACACTCGGCCAAGTGCTTTTTTTTGTGGGTATACGGTCAAAAATAGCGCAACTCGCGCCGCCTGTTATAGGCAATGAAAAAGACATCTTTCCCTCTTGTAAAAGCTTGCGCAAATCCATTTGCATTGTTGAACCGCCGCGATCATCGCGTGCAGGAATATGCCGCTGGAAGCAAATTATTCATGGATAAGTTCTAATTCCCCCGCCAACCTTTTTCGGTTTTTTGAAAACCCATTTTCCCGGAAGTTTTGACTTTACTACCCGTAGCGAAATGCTTGAAGGAAAGCACGGCTGCTTCCATCCCCCTTGGCGCTACATTACGAAAATGAAAATCGCCAAAACACCCTTGAAATGGGTCGCACTCCTTCCAGACTTCTTGCTGAAATTCAACCGTTGCCGAGTACTCCAAGGTATAAAATTCCATACCGTTAAAAGACTGCTTTATTCCGTTGGTTTTTTCGAAGTCAACCAACTTGACCATCCCTTCCGATTGACCAGTAATTTTCGTTTCTAAAATTTCCTTTGCAATTTTCTCTAGATTTTGCTGGTCAATCTCCATTTGGTAAACTTCAAGAAGTTTTGTCGCATCTGCATTACCGGGATTTTTAGTCAGCTCTTCTTTGAGCTTTGATATTGCCTGCTCTTGCTTGCTTTCCTTCCATAACTTCTTTGCGAATTCCAATTGATAAACTTCGAGCAGTTTTGTTGCCTCTGCATTACCAGGATTTTTAGTTAGCTCTTCTTTGAGTTTTATTATGGCCTGATCTTGGTTATTTTCCTGCCATAATTTCTTCGCTGATTCCACTTTGTTTTCACACCCACCACAAAGCAAAACAGTTAGCAACATTGCCCCTGCTGTAATTTTTCTGTTCATTGGCTGATGGTTTTGACCACCCATGGCAATCTCCTTCGAAGTGAGCTTACAATCAAATGTTCGCAAGCGCAGCTCACGTTGCCCGCATCAACAATTCAGATGCGGCAACTTGAGCTACGGCCAAAATAACAAAACGATGGTGAACGAATGCCGAAAGAATCACCGCGCATAGTCTTTAAAAGATTTCGATAACTTTGCGACCAAATCTTTCTCCGCCAGATTGACCATCTCTTCATTCGAAGGGGCATTTTCTTCGCTTTTTCTAATTAAGTCCCTCACATCAGCCTTACTATCGCGAAAGAATCCCGGCTTTCCTAGCGCGTTCTCATCGCCACTATATGTCGCCCAAACGGCGCTAAACGAAGATTTCCCCTCCATATTGGCCTGTTTTTTTATAGCAGCCGTTTTGACATCAATCACGCTATAGGAACCTGTAATGGTCGCGCCAGCCGTCCGGTTATATTCGGTTACGTCAGCGTACACTTCGGCGGATCGAAGGCATTTGCCGTTACCGTCATCTCTGACACAAACGTTTTCCTTCAGCCGGAAGGTTTTTTTAGTTGTCTTCTCCCCTGGAGCGGTAATCTGGGTAATCTTTCCCGTAACGATTTCTTTAACCCCGAGTATCTTGCCAAGCTGGGTGGCGGTTTTTTCATCAACAAATCCCGTCATGCCTAACTTTTGTTCCTGCATCACCTGTTCCAACTGGTCGCGGGAAACAATTTCCAGAAACTCTGTAGCACTTGAATCACCCATCACGTCGCTGACAGTTCCATCGACAATGGCATCGGCTATAGCGCCATACCCACCCTTACCGCTCTTGTTTTCGAAAGGAATGATAGCGATCCGCTTGATTCCGGCCTTGCGGCATTTCTCATAGAGAGCCTCAGAATCCTTGTACCCGGGAACAAATCCCTGCGCAGCCTTGAAGGACTTGGCGGCTTTTTTCTGGGTATCGACATCATCCGCCTTGGCGAGGATAAGCCCTTCACGATAATATCCATCCGCAGCCAGCGTGCTGGCGTCCTTATAGCCGGGAACATATTTGTTGGCTGCGCTGAATTCCTTGGCAGCTTGATCCCGGTTTACCATCCCTTCTTTGCCGAACAGACGCTTGCCTTCCTGGTAGTGCTCTTCGGCGGCGTTATTGGTTGGTTCAACGAGGTCTTGAGTGTAATCCTGAATATCGAAACGGATCGGTTGCTTGGTTTTCTCATCCGTCAGCGCCGGAAGGGATTTGACCGCCTGATTGAGCTTAATCAGGGCTTCGTATTCAGCCACTACCGTATCCCACTTGAATTTGGCGCCGCCACTTTTAGCTGCTTTGATTTTCTCCGAATGTGCTTCCACGGCGCGAGGGAAAACATCTACGATCAATTGTTGTGATTTATCGTAGTCGGGTTTTAATTTGAGTGACTGCACCACTTGAAACACGGCGTTGTCATAATCCCCGCGAACACTATAAGTCCGCGCACTTTCTTCCAGCTTTCCATACTGCGAAAACCCCGCACATCCGGCGATAAGAAACACCACGCCTGTTACAATAGCTGCAAACAATCTACTTCTCGTCATGCTCATCATGTTGCTCTCCCCTTAAAGTTAATTTTTCCCTCACATGCACAGCAATTTCACGATCATCCTTGCCCAACTGTCATTTACTTCCCCTTCATCGCCCGCCCAGAAGATCATTAACAAGCGCCTCTGCCACCTCAGCCCCCGCATTTTTATAAGCATCGTTCCGCGCATTGGTCTCCGTAGTCCCGAAACCGCGAATTGCCTCCATCGAATGTGTCGACAATATCTTCCCGCTTTTCACCTCTATGGCGTTAACAGCCCCGCTGAGATTGCAAACGACCATCCCCATAGCTCGATTCACCGAGGTGTCGGTGATTTCACCGAGGATGACAATTTCAATATTCTTCGGCACCCATTTGCGCAGCGTCTCCCAGGAAGCACCCTCATCCGAGGCGAAAGTTTTATCGAGACTGGTGTTGGATACCGCCTTGAACCCCATCTGGGATAGACGGGACGCCAGCGTATTGCGCATCAACGATTGCTTTCCCTGATATGAACTTTTGTCCGCAATCAGGACAGCGACTTGCGTGGCTGACGCTTTCTTTTTCTTCAGCGTAAAGAGAACGGAAATCGGATTGAGCGGAATGCGGCTGTTCCAGTCACCGCGATACGGGCTCGTATCCATCAGCTCCGTAAAATCGAGCGTAGCCGCGACGGCGTAATCGTCGTCGGAAGAGGATTCAATATCGGTGACGGATGCCAGCGCTTTCCCTTGTTCACCTGTTTTTAGCGTCGCAGGAAAAACATCCCCCTGGCCGGAGCGAAAGCGGAACTCGACCGTAAAACCTTCGGCAGGCAGCGATGCGCGCTCACCGGAGACCAATCGAACGACAAGGGGATCGGGCAGAGGTTTGTTGAGGATGTACGCCTGCCCGTTTCCTTTGTCTATCTGCAAGTGTAGGCCAGCGAGAATGGCGGAAAAAGATTCAAGGACAATCGTTGGAGAAGGTTCAGGCTGTTGATCCGACATTTCCGAGTCAGAAACCTTGGAGCCAGCCAACAACCGGAAAGCGGGCAATATCTCCCGATACTGGGAAGCCGCACGATAGGCCTCACGGAGACTCAAGATCGCCTGGAATATTTTTCCTTGTTGCTTGTATTCTTCCGCAGATTTCAGGTGGGTTTGACTATCTGCCCTGGAGCGTTGCAATTTCTGCCGGAAAGGATCGCTAGCCGTTATGCGGTCAACCACGCCAAGGGAATAATAGACCTTTTCCTGAGGGTCATAATATCGCTCCGCAATATTGAGACCATTGACGCTCAGCGATGAACGAACCTTGGCTCCCGCCGATGCCCGTTCGGAAACGGTTTCCGCCTTATTTTCGCGAACCACCACCTTCTCGACGGACACGACCGAGGAAACGTCAGCGGTGATCTGCTGGATAATTTCAGTAAATGCATTCTGGTCGGCGACCTGCCTGTCTTTCGCCGGATCATTGCTTGCCTTGGCCAGACCCACCCCCTGAATATAACGGGGTGGCGGGTATCCCGGATGATTGCCATCCGAGACCCACGCTGGCTTATCGACCACCTCATCCTGCCGCGCCACAGCTTCTTCGGGAACCAATACGGCACAGGGCAGCATGACGAGCAGAGCCAACAGGAATTGCATTCTATTCACTATCGCCGCTCTTAATAACCGCCTCACTTTATTGACCAGGTAGCGCAAAATCAGCCAAGTTGCTTGCTGATTTCAGCCTGGGCTTTTCTATTGTCTAGCTCATCCCGGACGGCTTGATGAACGCACTTTTTGTTGACCGGGTTGAGATAAGTGCCTAGAGATTTCGCAATGACCAAGGCCACCGGAATGCCGATAACAGTGCAGAAGAGAAGGACCACCTGAATAATCGCAATGATGCTCAAGATGAGCCCGAACGGGAAATAGAGAACCATGACAATCGTAGAATAGGTTTTCCAAGCCTTGTTTTGTTCGGCATTGAGCTCCGATTTGCTGACCATCGCATGGCCGAACGGAGCGAAGAGAAATTTGCCGAACTCCATCAGACCGAGTCCGATAGGTGCAGCGATTACCGTGGCAGTCAGGATGAGTCCGAGCACATACACTAAAATCGCATTTACAAAACCAAAGAACGGAAAGTGCCAGAGAATGTTGCCCAAAGTTTTCATGTATTCCTCCCTTTGATCCCTCAGTCAAGACAATATTGCATCAAGTTTAAGAGGGTAACCTTCACATGCAGCGGAACGGCGCTGCCCCGTTATTGCTTCTATTCATGGGCGAGCTTTCTGATTCACCCAATTCGCCCACAATCCTTGCCCCGCCTACGCTCACTTAAAATTTATATTTCGCGGTCAATTCAATGTGCGATATTTTTTCCTTTATGCCACTGTAGGAAGTTGTGCTGCTTGAAGGAAAGTTGTAGGTATTCAAGGAATATTTGTAATCGACCCCGGCAGAAAAAGACTCATTGATCAGATAAGCCAAGCCCAGACCAAGATCAATGCCAGAAGACGAGTCTGGTTTGTCGATAGACTGGCCGCTGCCGGACCGATAGCTTCCACCTGTAATGAATTGATAAGAGAAATCAGCCTTCCCAACCAAGCTGGACGAAAAATTATTAGCTAGTTTGACACCTACGAGTGGGCCGCTTGACGAAAAATTGAAATAATCCGCACCACCGGCGGCAGTGACATGCGAACTCCCTGTCTTCCAGCCAACCAGCCAGCCGCCATCCACACCAAAGAAAGGCTCAAGAAAGGCTCGCGAATAGGCGATAGTGGTATCCGTGCGTTTCATTTCATCGTAAGTAAAACCAGAAACCGTTTTGGGTTTGCTCCCCTTAAGTTCCCGCAAGTTCAGCATCAAAGAGCTTTTGTCATCCCAGATGAAGGTTAAACCGAGTTGGGTGCCGGAGTAACTGTCCACCTTGTATCCGAAGGTGCTATATGCATCCTGGGATATTTCCGCGCTACCCAACGTGACCAACCCTCCGGCGACCAACACATCTACTGCGTATGCGTACCACCGTATAAACCAGACGACAACCCAACCAACAGCATTACATTGCGAAAAAGACCTTTCATAACATTCCCCTTAGTTTTTGATTTGAAAAAGCACCCTTTGCTCCTTCACCTCTGATGAAGGTGAGTGAAACCTGACGAACAGCGAATCAGTTTCTCTGCTTTTCGAATTCCATTTTCTGTTTCGCTATATCCGCCGCCAGTTCGTCCTGCCCCTTTTGCGCGCGGAACTGCTGCCAGGCCGCCTGGTCGTTACCCATGCTGGTTCTGATAGCTGCCTCGGTGAGCTGTTGAGCCGCCGCCGTGTCAAGTCCCACAAGCACATACAGCGTTCCATCCGGGCCGGTGCGGCTTTTCAATATCTTCGTGCCTTGCAACGACTGGTCGGTGATCTGTTTGGTCACTGAAGTATTGACGCGGTCAACTGTCTCCTTGCTACCCGCACCAGTGGTCTCGGCATATTGCTTGATCATGTTCTGCACTTGCACCTTCATGTTCTGGGCAAGCTGGACGCGCGCGCTGGTGGCGGCCATTTGCTTCATGAAATCGAGACCCGCGTCGGATTTGGTGGCTGAACCTACCGCCGCCACCGGGATACCTTCGACAGGCTGATCGCAGACCCAGCCTGGGGCTTCTTTGTCGGAACCCGGGAACACGCAATCTGCAGCTGCCGCCTTCTCTTTGGTCGGAGCGCTCGAACATCCCGCGATGCCTATCGCAACACCAGCAGACAACAGCACATAGATAAATTTACGCATGGAACCTCTCCTGATTTAAGTTGGGAATCAATCTTGGTGAAGCTTTAGCAGGATGTTGAATTCAACACCTTGTTAAGTTTGGTTTTTACTCAACACCCCCTGTGTTCGGTTTGCCTCCGCAGCTCTTGCATCTGAATCGCTTGATCTCAAAACAAAACTCGCTTTTGTGATTCATCGGAAAGCAAAGAACAGAAGTAGATGTAATATGTCTAATTGTCTTGTGTTTAGTGGATAGATTACATCATTCCAAACGGAATGCGCAAGCCCAACCATATCTGACCTTTTATGAGGGCAACAAATATGGTTGATAAACACCGGAGCAGACTTGCGGCGCGCTTGGGAAAGAACATCATGCGCGGGCGGAAAGCATTGGGTTTAACGCAGGAGCAGATGGCGACGGAACTCAAGGTGGAACCGGAAACGATTTCCCGATTCGAGCGGGGCGCAACGCTACCCTCCATTCCTACCTTGGAGCGGATTGCCGAAATATTGGGGACAACGATGGGGGTGCTTTTGGAAGAAGGGGTGCCGCGACAGTTCACCGAAGCGGAACAGCTTGAGGCGCTCCTGCGCCCTCTTTCCGATTCAGGCCGCGCCCTTGCCCGAGAGATTCTGGAGAAACTCTTTACGCATCTCTCCAAGCGGGAAACTCCCAAACGGAAACGCATCAAGAAGTAATCAGCGCGCACGAATTCAACCGGCGCTATCCGGGGAAATCGATCTCGGTGCAAGGGGTCAGAAAGTGGTTGGGCGGGGAAGCGATCCCTGCCCCGGACAAAATCCGCACTTTGTCCAAATGGTTGAAGGCATCACCCCATTGGCTGCATTGCGGTGAAGAAAAACCCGCTCAGGCATTAATGGCGGAACAGGTGCGCGCCGAGTACCAGCTTGCCGCATTGCCGAAAGGCTTTGAGCGTTTAAGCACAGACCATAAGCTGATGGTTTGTGAGATCGTCGATTGCTGTACCGGGTCGGGACTATTCACTTCAGCACCAACAAACATTCCATCAACGACCAGCCATACATCCCGAACGCTAACAGATACTCGCGCAGATCACCCGTGCATAGCTTGAGCGGCGAGACGAAGCGCTTTTTGCTTGGCCACAGAAGCGGTACACCAGAGTTGGTCAGCCAATCCCCCAGCAAATGAGACAAATACCCGGCAGCGACACCCACCACCATAGGAACGGCGAAGCCTTTATCCCAATTAACTTGCCGGAACACCCACCACATCAGCCAGGACATGCCTGCGACCGCAATCAGACTATGCGTGATGCCTCGATGCCCGAAAATCGCCGAAATCGGCATGGAAAGCAGTAGAACGCGGCTACCGAATGCGCTCTTTGGATGGTCAATATCAGGCAGGTAGCTGCCAGCCACACCGCCAGACAGGATGAGTAGCGATTGAATAGGGCCAGCGTGTAGGTATTGAGCAACCAGTAGCGCAGAGGCAGAACCGGCAGCGGCGTGAGTGAAGGCCATCATGGTCTTAAATCCGCTTCTGCAAGTTGCCCAACCATATCCAGCCGGCCATCCCAACAGCCATGATTGCCAGCGGCGCAACGACTGACGGTATTGGGAATGGCAGGACGATCCAGATGGCTGCGCAGATGAGTGTGGTGTTGGACAGGATGACTCCAAATCTGTGTTTCATGGGCGACTGAGAAGAAAAACGGTGCATGCTGATCTCGCGCACCCACAATCCGTCCATGGTGATGGCGATGACGAATGGAAACAGAATGAAGAAATACAGCAGGAGCATAAAAGCTCGATAGGTGATGAGTGAGAACCACAACCAGCTCACGATGATGCGCTCCTGTGACCAGTTTTTGAACATCGAGGGGAGCGCTCGGGTGTCTTTGATGGCCGACGTGGAGCCCTTGAGCAAGTCCGTGCTGGCGGATATGGACTGGGTATATATCCAGCGGTCGGAGTCTATACCGCCCATTTGAACAGCAAAGGCGCGCTCGGCTTGCAGTGAGTTCATCAGGAATTCGGGTGAGATGAGCGACCAGACCGCAATTGCACCCAATATCACGAACATGGTGATGACAGCGCCAGAGCTGCCTTTGTCTTTTTTGTCGGCCATGTTCAGTCCTTATCCTCGAGTATCTTGATCTTGCCTTTGATGAGCCGGCCACCGGATACTTTTGCGAAGAAATGGAGAGGCGCCAGTTCACCCAGGATCGGGGGTGGGATGATTTTGGCTTCCTCTTCGAGTACGGATTCTGCATAGGATGATTTGTACTCATCTTGCAGGTGCGCATCAGCCACGTGTCCGTAGCGCATCGAGATTGATTTGTATTTGAACGTTGGCAGGCTATCGCAGATGTATTTCTGGGTGTCGGCATCGGTCACGCGGAAGATGATCAGGTTGTTGATGTTGCCAAGCACTTGTCTGGCTTTGTTTTCATCGCCAAGACGCGCCGGAAGGTCGGCAAAGGTCTGCATTGCCAGGGTGACGCGGAAAAGCGCACCGCCGCCCTTGTTCATGAGCTGGATGGTGGGCTGGTTGATGACTTCGGCAGCCTCGTCAATGAAGAGATTCACCGGACGGATGGAGTCGATGCCGTAGTTGTAGCGGTCACCGGCCACTGCGGTCAGGTCGGCCAGCATGATCGAGCCTATGGCACTCCCGACCGTGCCATCAGCCAGGCTGTCGAGTCCAAGGTACAGGACTTGGTTGTTGTTGATGATCTTGGCCATGTCTGTCGATTGGCGCTTGCCGCCCATCTCTGAAGTGGGCGACAACAGGTCGGTCAGTGGGTCGGAGGTCAGCATGGATAAAATCGGGATGAGGGATGCCACCATTTTCTGGAAATGGTCCCGGTTGTGCTCAAAGGTGGAGATCAGGCCGTCCAGGTCGGAAGATTGGGCTTCGTGTATGACGATTTGCTTGTAGAAGTCGATGTAGGCTTCAAGCACTCTGTCTTTATGCCTTTTCACGAATCCGCTTGAGCGAGATTCCCAGTCGGGTACGCGGTCCATGAAGTGGTGGCGCAGGGTGTTCAGTACAAGGTTGTCAGCCCCACCCTCGATGTAGTGTTTGAGGTGGGCCAGATTCGGGCTTATGCCGGTGGCCACCAAGCCGTTCACGATGTCGTTCAGGACTTTCCATCCGAAGGCGGCAAACGGGTCTGCGCCAGTTTCTGACGGGATGAGTGCGGCAACGCGGCTGGCCAGTTCTGTGCGGCGATTCCAGTTCCTCATCGGGTCAAGTGATACTGATGCTTCCGGGTGAGCCGGATGGAAGTACACGAAGCGCTCGGGCCGGCCCATTTTCCCGCAGATGCGCTTCATGTTTTTTGACAAGGCATGATCCCCTTTAGGGTCGATGACGATGACGCATTCGCCCCGTTGTATCGCTTGCCCGATCATCAGTTCCATGCCGCGCGTTTTACCCACTCGGGTCGTGCCGACGAACGCGGTGTGTCCTACCAGATTTCCGATGTCCATGAAGCGGTCGGTCTCTTTGCCGAGGCCGTGAAGCCAGTACGCGCCGTTCAGTCTGTGTTCGTCGGTAATCTTGCCGATGGTTTTTGCGACACCCATCGAAATCATCGAGTGCATCTTTTGGGCTTCGATGTCCGTCCAGTCAAAACCACCACCAAGCCAAACAGCTTTCTTGTTCATTGCAAGCAACCCCTTTTGAGCCAGTTGCCCGATGGTGATAAATTCCATGCCAAAGTTCGAGAGTCGGCTGCTGTCCGCGTAGCGACGCCATGCCGCAATGCCTCGGTACGCTGCCATGCCCGTACAGACTAACGCAGCCGTTGCGCTAAATTTAAGCGGTATCGGCACAGGCATGTACTTGCCGATAATCAGGGTTGCCGTTGCGGCCATGCCCCAAGCCATCGCCATCTTTGCTTCGATGTTCGGCCTCCAGGGGTTCTCCCAGTCAAACGATTCTGCCATGTGATGCCCCCTACTCCCTTGTTCGCAGCGTGAGGATGGTTGCGGATAGGTACACGCCCGCAATTACTTCGATAAACATCTGTTCGCTTCCAGTCACCACCAAGAGCAGTACCAAGAGGGTCATCGCCGGGATGGAGAGCAGGAAGACGGCGGACATGAGGCGTTTGTTGATGCGCATTGCCCCATCTTCCGAAGCAAGTAGCCAGATCGATGACAGCCAGACCACGGGGATTGCAATCGCTTCCTGAAATCCATACTCGACATAGATTGCAAGGGTGCTTACGGCGAACGATACGACACCAAGGAGCGCACACAGCGTTGTTGAGTCTGGCATGTCAGTCCAACGTCCACGGAAGGTGTTGTAGCGCCACGAGAGTGTTGCGAGCGCCTTGATGAGGTATCCGAGTTCGTTCATTCGGTCTTGATGGCGTGTTTGAGCAGTATGATCGCCTTGCTTGTCAGGGTGACTTCTCGGCGAATTTCTTTCAGCTTCGGTTCGATGGTTCGAACCATGTCGATTTCCCAAGGTTGAGCCAGCTTGAGCAAGACAGCCATGTTGTAGCCATAGTCACTTTTCTGCCTGGCGATGAGTCTCTTTGTCATACGACGCGTCATCGCGGTCTTTGACCCATACCACCCGATCTCATACCAGTTGGCCGTCAAGCTATTTCCGCGCATCCGCGTCTGCACGAACAACACGCTCTTTTCATCCCATGACTTCAACTTGTTTCCCGCCATCACAAGTTCGAAGTGTTGCTGGCACAAGTCCGTGGCTTTTGTGCCAAGTTCCTCGACATGATTCCGCAGGGATTGAATGGCGATCTCTACTTTTCCTGATTCATTTGTTGACTGCATGCATCCCCCCAAGGTTAATTCCACAATTCACATTTACTCACTGTGCGGATTGACATGTTTTGGCGTACCTTTACTTCTACGCCATCGGGCTCGGTCGGCGCGGTAAATTAACGGTTCACGCTTCCAACAAAACATCCCGCTGGCGGAATGGGTACTCATCAGAAAATCATACAGTTGCATGTCGGAATGAGTGCTCAAACAACAAGCGGAACGATTGCGCGAGCCGGAATGAATACACAGCTTGCGGAATGACTGCGCATGTCCTGGAACGATTGCACACACCAATACGGAATGGGTACTCGCAGGATTTTCAATCGGTTAGTGCGCGGAATCATTGCGCAGTTGCACCACTTTGCTCGCGCTCTAACCCAATAAATGTCAGCGTTTCGCTTGTTTGATTAAGCTCGACTGAAAATTCCGGCAGTGGCTTGGCCACCAACTCATTTATGACGGAAAGAAATTTGCGAAGGGGCGATGCCGAACCAGTCACTTCGTGCAGTTTTGCAAATGTCACCGGCAATTTCTTTTCGCTACCGCAGTGCTGCTTGAGGAACAGATAGATCAATCTGCGTGCGGCAGAGAGGGTGAAATAATCTGGATGTATTGGGTCAAAGAACTCGTTGTGTGCGAGGCGGTAGAACCGGTGCGGAATCTTCAGCGTGACCGTCTTTAATCGTCCGGCAGCATCGCGGCCAAGCTCATACTTCAGCACATGCTTGAATGAGCCAGCATCGAGACCAATAGGGGTTGTGTTGGTGGTAATGATGCTGCCTGCAAGGCGTTCCAGCCCCTGGATAAAGTTTCCCTCGCGCTCGCTGTTGCGCGCGCGTCCGGAAAACCTATAAAAGTCCTCAACATCGAACTGGTACACCGGGCCAACATCAGCGTCCCTTCCGTCCATCGCAGCATTGGCGGTCCAGGTAACGCAGTAGATCAGCACGTCAAAGTCACGAATAGTTGGAAGTCCTGTGGGGCTTGGCGAAAACTGCATGAACTTGTCTTTGTACTCAAACCTGCGCGGTGTCATTTCACCGGTTGAAATCGAGTACGGTGAGCAATATGGAGTGTTGACCAGGAATTTCCCGGCCCTGGTTTCAAGTTCAGTCCAATCGGCTTCGGGTGGAAACAGGTCGGCATCCTTGATGAAGGATGTTCCAAAGATGTCCATGACCGCAATGAAGTTGAAGGTGGATGCGGTGATTTTGATTGCCGGATATTTGTCCATGGCTTTGATATGAAGTTTTGGAATCAATGGTGAAGTGTGGGTGCGGCCAATGGAAAAATCTTCAAATTGCCGTTCAAATTTGAACAGCAATTCGAGAATTATTGAGTTCGGAGAAAGTTGGGAAATTTCGCAGATGGACTGCAGGCGCTCTGTGGCACGTTTGAGCATTTTGGCGTTTCCGCATCACTCGCTCTGTAGTTGCTCTGTGGATGCTCTGAAAGGTTGGGCGGTCACCCTGGTTTATTCAGGCGCGCTGCGGATGCTCTGTGGCACGCTTGAACATTGGGCGCTCTGTTCACGCAAACTGCTGAGATGGGCAAGTACCGCCAGCAGTGGGTGAGCCGGAAGACCATGCACATCATCGCTTTCATCACCGAAGGCAGTTCTGTGCGGAAAATTCTGGATCACCTCGGCGAATTGGCGCAGCCACCGACAATCGCCCCGGCGCGCGGGCCGCCGCTGTGGGAGGCCGCAAGAGCTTCGGAACAGGCGGGCAACGACCCTCTATGGGATATGTCGGCGCAACCTGTACCGGTGTTCGAGTTCGATCAGCGCATCGCCTGGTGACGAGAAATTTTTCCTCGCATTGGGGAGGCCTGTGCGCCGGATTTGGCGTGTACAGGTTTTGCAGGTTTTTGGCGTTGGCGCGACCAATTCTTGCCCACCACATTCCTTGCTTTCTGTCCCCGCTCCCCGCGGGGAGGGGCGCACATCACATCTCCATTGCAGTCACTCGATGTCAGTTTTTGTTGATTTTTATAATTCCTTACTGTAAGGTAAGGACACTCAAAAAGGAGAGGTATATGTCGACTGCAACAATGACCAGCAAGGGCCAAATCACCATTCCCGCCACAGTACGGGCAGCGCTTGGCGTCGAGGCGGGAGATCGGGTGGAATTCGTCCAGGTTGAACCGGGGCATTTTGAGCTGGTGGCAGCCACGCAGTCGGTGACCGCTCTGAAGGGTCTGGTGCGCAAGCCTGCCTCGCCCGTAACGATTGAGGCAATGAATAAGGCAATCGCGGTTCATGGTGCAAAAGCAAGATGATCGGCTTAGATACCAATGTCCTTGTTCGCTATATTGCACAGGACGACTCGAAGCAGTCGCCCAAGGCAACGCGCCTGATTGAATCGTTAACAGTTGATTCGCCGGGCTACGTTAGCATCGTTTCTGTGGTGGAATTAGTGTGGGTACTGACGGGCTGCTATGCTTTAACCCGAGGCGAAATCTTCGAGGTCCTGGAAACGCTATTGCGCACCAAAGAAATTATCGTGGCGCATGCCGATACCGTATGGAAAGCTTCGCGGCTATTCAAGGAAGGCAAAGCTGATTTTGCAGACTGCCTGATAGAGCGATCAGCCAATGAGGCCGGCTGCAGCTATACGACAACATTTGATCGCGGCGCTGCCAAGCACTGCGGCATGCAATTGATCGAATAACCACAAGTGGTCATCTGCTTGCACGAAGGTATTCCGCAAAGATGCGCCTTGCCCACTCACATCATGGAAGACGTATTGGCAGGAATTGCCACGATTTTTGAGTAACGTAGCAGGAGGTAATCAAAATGAATGCAGGAATAGGAATCGTTCTGTTGGTTGTGTTTGCGATCGGCGCCGCGTCGGTCTTGTTTTGGACTGTAAAACAGGTTGGGAAGGCTTATCGCTACTTCTTTGTGAAGGATACGGCTGCAACGGTGACTGGGAAGAAGCCCAAATTCTTGAAGATCGGGCATGGTAGAGTGCTGACAAACTATGATGACTTGCCGCATTACAAGGGGCGCATCGGATTATTTGGACTGCCTGTTTATGAGGATGTGATTGTGCCTGACAAACACGACTACAAAACTGTGGTGTACATGGACAATTGGTTTAAGCAGTATGTGTATGACTTGATGGGTTCTTGGAAGGAAGCTATTTCTGATAGTCGATTTTTGATAGTGTGGATTTGCATTATTGCTGGAGCCTACATAATTAAACCAATATTGGGATTGCTAGTTACGATCTTCTTATTGTGGTTTGTCTTTTGGATGTGGCCAAGTACGTCTAGGATGGAAAGACGCTCTGCCGAAAACGCCAAGAACTTTACGCCAGACACTTGGAGAAAAATATACATGGATGTAGTCAAAGATATGGAATTTGAAGACAGCATTGCGCGAGCCATTCGGAAAAGCGGGGTCAGAAGATTTTGACTCGGAGTCAATTTTTAGTTGTTGGCAACTGTTCTTTTGCCGCATTCACCTCATCAGAGACTATATTCAGCACGGCTGCGTCGGTCTTCTTCACCGCTCCAATTGCAGGTTGAACGGCGGGCTGGTTAGGCGCGCCCTGCTCGCCTGTAAGCTGGTTTGCTACTGCGCCGCCGGCAACAACTCCACCAATCTCGCCCGCTCCCTCAACAGTTTGTTGTGCGGCAACTTCCGCTTTTGCACCCGCTCTGGATGCGGCAACTTCAGCGGCGGCCCGATTTTCTGGTGCGGCTAACGCCGCCCCTTCTTTCTCCAACCCTTTAGCTGCCACACGCTTTTCCGTTTCGGCAGCGACTTTCAATGCCGTAGCTTCTGCGGCATCACCAGTAGCCTTTCCAGCAGCTGCCTCAAAGCTTTTCACACCACCAATTTTTGTTGCTACCTTTCCCCCCACTCCGCCCAGAGCAAAACCTCCCGCAAAAATCGCCGTATCAATAACCGCGTCAGTCGTAGAGCCCTTGTAATTATCCGCAGTCTGGTTAGCCACCGATGCGTTGTCTGGCATAACCCCTGCGTCCTTTAGCAGTTTTGATGTACCGTCAGGTGCGAGCATCGAAAGCGCATTTGCACCAGCATTCCACACATTGCTGTTCGCTGTTGGATCTGTTTTTTGTTCGGCCTCCTTCTCAAAAGGTTTGCTCTCGGCATTTATCTCTTTTTCAGTATTCGCGATACTGGTTTCACCTTGCTTCATACGTTTGCTGACTTCTGGCGTAACGGTGTTGACAGGTTTTTGGTTTGGGTCAACACCTGCGCCTTGTTGGGCGCCTGTCACTTGCCCGTCGTTCTCGTTCTTGAATTTCTGCAAATGAGCATTCGGGTCTGGAATCGTGGATTCATTCCCGGCAGCAATACCTTTAATATTATTTTCTGGCGCTCCGATTTTGTTCTGGAGTTCCGGCATCATTTTTTCCCTGATGAACCGATCCTCCAGGTCGCTTATCTCTTTGTCGCCTTTCTCCCCGCCGCGACCCAGGGCGTATTCGGTCAATTCACCTTCAGAGTAATTGCCGCCGTGTTCGGCTTTCTGCTTTGTCGCCCAATTCATAAATTGAATTGTATTGTCTGTTGCAAAACTGCCCGATCCTTCCCGTGCGCTGACAAGCTCCGTTTTGAACATATCTGCTTTCTCGAATTGCGCTTTGGCCTCTTCTCTGTGGGCGCGCGCTTTTGAGAAATCACTTTGAATGGTTTGCGCTGCTTGTCTGGTGGCCGCATCCCCGCTTACGAAGTCTTTTTGTCGGGAAGCGGTTTGCATTGTGGTAACGGCATTCTTAAACTCTTTGTTGTCGGCAAGCTGTTTCTTGATCTCTTCGACTTGTGCTGTGGAGGATCCGGTGGAAGTTTTTCCGCCGGCTGATGCGCCAGCGTTGACTCCGCCAATCAGCGGTATGTTTACTCCGCCTGTTGCGCTAACACCGGCTGATGCATAAAGCTCTGCCATTTGAGATTGCGTCAAGTTCCTGCCTTTTGCGGCCGTGTCTATTATCTGCTTGGCTGTTGTCGCTGCTTGCGAGAACTGAACTTGCGAACCTGTCATGCTGGTATCGTGAGATCCATCGCTTTTTGTGCGCCCTTTTGCAAATGATAGCCCACCTGTAAATCCGGCTCTTTCTTCTTGCGCTGCGGTAGTGGAAGCGGTCACGGCAGCTTTCTCGGCGGTTTCTTGTTCCCGTTTCAGGGAAGCAGTCTGCTTGTTTCCAATCTGGGCCTTGAATGGCAAATTGTGCATTGCTGTTGCCGCATTGACAGATGCGAAAGCATTTCCAGCAGCATCCGCACCGTAGAACCGTTGCACACCATCAGCGCCAGCCAGGCTCATCCCGCCCTGCGTAAGCGTTGGGCGCGCGTTCATCTGCCCCATGCTCAAGTTATTCGCTGACTGATTACCCAGCGAAGCATTCCCCATGCTGAAGTTGCCCTGCGACGCTGCTGTGGCCGCTTGGGTTGCCTGTTGCGATGGCGAAGAGATTGCGCTGCCCAGCGCGGATGCTCCAACATCACCGCCTTTCACGATAGCTGAAGCGATAAGCGGTATGGCGGTTGCAGCGATCATGCCTGCAACGGCTTCGTCGGAGATGTAGGCGTTATTGACCAGATTGTATTCGGCCATCGACAATCCCATCCCGCTTGTCATGGCCGCCAACTCCTGTGAGTGTATGGTCATAACCATGTGCAGGATGGCGTAGAGCGGTGGCCACAACTGCACCCACACCAAACTCATCACGTAGGCTTTCAACACCAGGCCGCCCTTGTGCCCGGCCATGAGTACCAGCAGCATGATTATCGGAAATATCGAATACTGCACAATCTCCACAATATTCTTGACTTTCGGCATGGTGCTTTCACCGATCTTCGCCATGAGCTTGTAGCTCTCGGAGGTGGAGCGGATCGCTTGAGCCTGGGCGAGATTGGCCGCCGCCCCTGCCGCATCGCCTATTTGAGCGGGCAGCATGTATTGAGCGTCGATCATGAAGTTGCTCATGGCGGTTTGTTTGGTTATGTCCGCCGCGCTTGCGGAAATTCCGAGCATGTAGTTGGTAGATGTCTGGATTGAACTTTGGATTGCGGCGTTAGCGGCGGCGGTTGACAGTCCCGGGTACAGGCGCTTTCCCAGCGCATTCATTTGTTGATTGTTGACGTAGGTTATCTGCGTTCCCAAGTGAGTGTAAGCAACATCACAGCCGTAAGTATCGGCGGCCGGCGCAGAGATCGGAAGAGCGTCGTGTAGGGAAAGAGTGTAGATCTCGGTGGTCGCCGTATCATTAAAAAA